>WNEQ01000069.1_pt1 | contig 44895 bp, 50 predicted proteins | sample 5399971 | NCBI WGS metagenome assembly WNEQ01 (sample SAMN13153330, study PRJNA577476) | soil metagenome | isolation source: 20 cm grassland meadow soil 2 days after 1st rain plot 5 | place: USA:California | collected 2015-09-18
GCCGCCGCTTCTCGTTCACGGCGCTGGTCGTCGTGGGCGACGGGCGAGGCCACGTGGGCGTAGGGCTGGGCAAGGCCCACGAGGTGCCGGAGGCCATCCGCAAGGCGGTCGAGCACGCGAAGAAGGACCTGATCTTCGTCCCGCTGCGCGACACCACGATTCCCATCGAGATCACCGGCCACTTCGGGGCCGGGCGGGTGTTCCTCAAGCCCGCGGTGCCGGGGACGGGTGTCATCGCGGGCGGCGCCGTCCGGCCCGTGCTCGAGGCCGTCGGCATCCAGGACATTCTGACCAAGACGCTCGGGACCAACAATCCCCACAACGTGCTGAAGGCGACCATCGACGCGCTTCGGCACATCAAGCGGCTGCAAGACCTGCACGCCGCGCGTCGCAAGGGCGCCGCCGATGGCGGCGCGGAGGAGACGGCCGGTGCCCGGCAAGAAGCTTAGGATCACGCTGACGAGGTCCCTGATCGGTCTGTCCCCCACGCAGGAGGCGACGGTGAAGGCCCTCGGCCTGCGCCGCATGCACCAGTCCGTCGAGCACGACGACACGCCGACGATCCGCGGCATGGTCGCGGCCGTGCCGCACGTGCTGCAGGTGAGCCATGAAGCTCAGTGACCTGCGTCCGGCGCCCGGCGCCACGAAGAAGCGCAAGCGTGTCGGCCGCGGCCCGGGGTCTGGTCACGGCAAGACCTCGACCAAGGGCAACAAGGGCCACAACGCGCGCTCCGGCGGCGGCAAGCACGGCGGCTTCGAGGGCGGGCAGATGCCGCTGTACCGGCGGCTGCCCAAGCGCGGCTTCCTGCCGTACGGCGGCCGCGAGGACTACGCGATCGTGAATCTGAAGTCGCTGGGCTCGTTCGCCGCCAACGCCGTGGTCGACCCCGAGGGCCTCGTGAAGGCGGGGCTGATCAAGAACGGCGAGCGCGGGCTCGTCAAGGTGCTCGGCGGCGGCGAGGTCGGGCACGCGCTGACCGTGCGGGTCCACGCCGTGAGCGAATCCGCCAAGGCGAAGATCGAGGCCAAGGGCGGTCGCGTGGAAGTCCTGGACGTCAAGAAGGTGTCGGCTTCGTGATCGAAGGGCTCGCGAGCTTCCAGAACGTCTTCAAGATCCCCGAGCTGAAGCGCCGCGTCCTCATCACGGCCGGCCTGCTCATCGCCTACCGGATCGGCGCCCACGTGCCGACGCCCGGCATCGACGGCCACGCGCTCGCGCGCGTGTTCGACCAGGCGCAGAACACGCTGCTCGGCATGGTCGACCTCTTCTCCGGCGGCAACCTCCGCCGGCTGTCGATCTTCGCGCTCGGCATCATGCCGTACATCTCGGCGTCGATCATCCTGCAGCTGCTCACCGTGGTGATCCCCGCCCTGGAGCGGCTGGCCAAGGAGGGCGAGGCCGGGCGCAAGAAGATCACGCAGTACACGCGCTACGGCACCATCGTGCTCTCGATCGTGCAGTCCCTCGGCATCGCCTACGGCCTGGAGTCCATGAAGCCGGACGGCGTCGCCATCGTGCCGAATCCCGGCTGGGGCTTCCGCCTGCTCACGATGATCACGCTCACCGCCGGCACCGCGCTGATCATGTGGATCGGCGAGCAGATCTCGGAGAAGGGCGTCGGCAACGGCATCTCGCTGATCATCTTCGCGGGCATCGCCGTGCGCCTGCCCTCGGCCATCGCCGCCTCCTACACCCTCATCGTCAACCGCGAGCTGAGCCTGTTCACCTTCGTGATCATCGTGGCGGCCATGGTGGCGGTGACGGCCGCCGTCGTGCTGATGCAGGAGGGGCAGCGCAAGATCCCCGTCCAGTACGCGAAACGCGTGGTGGGGCGGCGTGTCTACGGCGGGCAGTCCACGCACATCCCGCTGCGCATCAACACGGCCGGCGTCATCCCGGTGATCTTCGCGTCGTCGCTGATCCTGTTCCCGGCCACCCTCACGCGGTTCGTGCCGCACCCGTGGATGCAGACGATCTCCGACGCTTTGTCGCCCGGGCGGCTGACCTACACGCTGCTCTACATGGGCCTGATCGTCTTCTTCACGTACTTCTACACGGCGATCGTCTTCAACCCGATCGACCTCGCCGACAACATGAAGAAGTACGGCGGCTTCATCCCCGGCGTGCGGCCGGGCAAGAAGACCGCCGAGTACATCGACCGGACGCTCACGCGCATCACGCTGCCCGGCGCCCTCTTCCTGGCGCTGATCTCCGTGCTGCCGGACATGCTGATCCGCTGGTTCAACGTGCCGTTCTACTTCGGCGGCACGAGCCTCCTGATCGTGGTCGGCGTCGCGCTCGACACCGTGCGGCAGATGGAGTCGCACCTGCTCATGCGCAACTACGAAGGCTTCCTCAAGAAGTCCCGAACGCGGTCGGGCGCGTTCTCGAGGAGCTGAGGGGTGCGCGTCGCCTTCCTCGGTCCGCCCGGCGCCGGCAAAGGCACCCAGGCCCGCGAGCTCGCCCGCGAGTGGGGCGTGCCGCACGTGGCCACCGGGGACATGCTGCGCGAGGCGGCGAGCGTCGGCACGCCGCTCGGCCGCGAGGCCAAGGCCTACATGGACACGGGCGCGCTGGTGCCGGACGGCGTCATCATCCGGATGATCGCCGAGCGCCTGCGGCGGCCCGACGCGCTCAAGGGGTTCCTCCTCGACGGCTTCCCCCGCACGATCGCGCAGGCCGAGGGGCTCGAGCGCCTGCTCGAGGATCTCGGCCAGCCGCTCGAGCGCGTCGTGTACTTCGAGGTGTCGGAGCCGGAGCTGCTGCGCCGCCTCACCGGGCGCCGCGTCTGCCGCGCCTGCCAGACCGCGTACCACGTGGTGTCGGCGCCCTCGAAGTCGCCCGGCGTCTGCGACCGCTGCGGCGGCGAGCTCTACCAGCGTGAGGACGACAGCGAGGCGACCGTGCGCCACCGGCTCGGCGTGTACGCGCGGCAGACGGCGCCGCTGCTCGACTGGTACCGCGGTCGCGGCATGCTCGTCTCCGTGCCCGGCGAGGGACCGATCGAGACGATCCGCGGCGCCGTGCGCGGGGCGGCGGCGGGGGCGCGAGCGTGATCGAGCTGAAGTCCGCCCGCGAGCTCGGTCTCATGCGCACGGCCGGCCACGTGCTGTCCGACGTCGTCGCGCACCTGCGCGGGTTCGTGAAGCCGGGCATGTCGACGCTCGAGATCGACGAGGATGTGGAGGCGTTCATCGCGGCGCGGGGCGCGAAACCTGCGTTCAAAGGGTATCGAGGGTTCCCCGCGACCGTGTGCATTTCGATCAACGACGAAGTCGTCCACGGCATTCCGTCGTCGCACCGGCGGATCAAGGAAGGCGATATCGTCGGCCTGGACCTCGGGTGTATCGTGGACGGGTACTACGCGGACTGCGCGTTCACCCTCGCGATCGGCGACGTGCCCCCGAAGGTGCAGCAGTTGCTCGACGTCACCCGCGAGAGCCTCGATCAGGCCATCCAGGAGTGCCGGCCGGGCCGGCGCCTCTCCGACGTCTCGCACGCGGTCCAGGCGCACGTGGAGCGGCACGGCTTCTCGGTCGTGCGGGCGTTCGTCGGCCACGGTATCGGTCGCGCGCTGCACGAGGATCCCCAGGTGCCGAACTTCGGCGACCCGGGGCGCGGGCCGCAGCTGCGGCCGGGCATGGTGCTGGCGATCGAGCCGATGGTCACGATGGGAAGCTGGGAAGTGAAGGTTCTCGACGACGGCTGGACGGCGGTGACGAGGGACGGCAGCCTGGCCGCCCACTTCGAGCACACGATCGCCGTCACCGAGACGGAGCCCGAGGTCCTGACGAGCCGGACGGGCCGCTCCGTCCAGGTGGCGTGAGAGGCGCATGCCCAAAGAAGACGCGATCGAGGTCGAGGGCACCGTCGTGGAGCCGCTGCCGAACGCGATGTTCCGCGTGGAGCTGGAGAGCGGCCACCGCGTGCTCGCGCACGTGAGCGGCAAGATGCGCATGAACTTCATCCGCATCCTGCCGGGGGACCGCGTGAAGGTCGAGCTGTCGCCGTACGACCTCACACGGGGCCGGATCACGTACCGGTTCAAGTAGGAGCGAGGAGATGAAAGTGCGACCGTCGGTCAAGGTGCGCTGCGAGCACTGCAAGATCGTCAAGCGGCGCGGGGTCGTGCGGATCATCTGCAAGAATCCGCGGCACAAGCAGCGGCAGGGGTAGAGAGAACTTCGGAGGGGGCCCGGGTGGCCCCCTCCGATGCCTCCCCCAGGACATAGACACAACAGGATTGCGCCGGCGAAGCCGGCGCTCGAGCGAGCGCGAGGAGAGACCATGGCGAGAGTGGCGGGTGTGGATCTGCCGAGGGAGAAGCGGGGGGAGATTGCGGTCACGTACATCTACGGGATCGGCAAGCCCACCGCGATCAACATCCTCAAGAAGGCCAACATCGACGGCAACAAGCGGGTCAAGGCGTGGACGGACGAGGAGACGGCGCGGGTGCGCGAGATCATCGAGCGCGAGCTGAAGGTCGAGGGCGACCTGCGGCGCGAGATCTCGATGAACGTCAAGCGCCTCATGGACATCGGCTCCTACCGCGGCATCCGCCACCGCCGCGGCCTGCCGGTGCGCGGCCAGCGCACCCACACCAACGCCCGCACGCGGAAGGGCAAGACCCGGGGCGTCATGGTCAAGAAGAAGCCGGTGGCGGCGGCGGCGCCGGCCGCGCCGGCCGCGGCGGCGGCCCCGAAGGCGGGAGCGTAAATCATGGCGGAGCAGACCCAGGGCAAGCCGGCCCCGCGCAAGAAGGGCGGCAAGCGCAAGGAGCGGCGCGAGGTACGCACGGGCGTCGCCCACATCCAGGCGACGTTCAACAACACGATCGTCACGCTCACCGACAAGACGGGCAACGTGGTGTCGTGGTCGAGCGCCGGCAGCGCGGGCTTCAAGGGCTCCCGCAAGTCGACGCCGTTCGCGGCGCAGACGGCGGCCGAGCTGGCCGCGCGCAAGGCGATGGAGCACGGGCTCAAGCAGATCGAGGTCTTCGTGCGCGGGCCGGGCGCCGGCCGCGAGGCGGCCATCCGCTCGCTGCAGGCGGTGGGCCTCGAGATCACCGCGATCCGCGACGTCACGCCGATCCCGCACGACGGGTGCCGCCCGCCGAAGCGGCGGCGGGTGTAGGGGGCGACGATGGCGCGATACCGCGACGCGAAGTGCCGGCTGTGCCGGCGCGAGGGTCAGAAGCTGTTTCTCAAGGGCGCGCGCTGCTTCACCGACAAGTGCGCGATCGAGCGGCGCAACTACCCGCCGGGCCAGCACGGCCTGAACCGCGGCAAGCTCACGCCGTACGGCATCCAGCTCCGGGAGAAGCAGAAGGCCAAGCGGATCTACGGCGTGCTGGAGTCGCAGTTCCGCAAGTACTTCCAGTGGGCGGAGCGGGAAAAGGGTGTGACCGGCGAGAATCTGCTGCGGCTGCTCGAGCTGCGCCTGGACAACGTCGTCCACCGTCTCGGCTTCGCCGCCTCGCGGCGCGAGTCCCGGCAGATGGTGGCCCACGGCCACTTCGCGGTCAACGGCCGCAAGGCCTCGGTGCCGTCCATGCTCCTGAAGGTGGGCGACGTGGTTCAGCTGCGCCCGACGTCGAAGATGGCCGCCCGCCTGGACGACAACGTCAACGCCGGCCGTGGGCAGCTGCCGCAGTGGCTGGAGATCGAGCCGAACGAGCGCAAGGGCGTGGTCCGGAGCCTCCCGCTCCGCGAAGACATCCAGATTCCCGTCAGCGAACAGCTCATCGTCGAGCTGTACAGCAAGTAGGAGCCGACCCGCGATGCCGCGTATTCCGTTCCAGAAGCCGAAGAAGGTCGAGTGGGAGATCCTGAGCGACCGCTACGGCCGCCTCGTGGCCGAGCCCTTCGAGAAGGGCTATGCCCTCACCGTCGGCAACTCGCTCCGGCGCACGCTGCTGTCGATCGTGCCGGGGGCGGCGGTGTCGTGGGTGAAAGTCGACGGCGTCCGCACCGCTGACACGAAGATCCCCGGCGTCACCGAGAGCACGGTGGACGTGCTGCTCAACCTCAAGAAGCTCTCGGTGCAGGTGCCGTCGCAGGAGCCGCGCGTCATCCGCCTCGAGGTGACCGGGCCCAAGACGGTCAAGGGCGAGGACGTGCCCGAGACCGAGGTCGAGATCATGAACCCCGAGGTGATGCTGTTCACGGTCGAGTCCGGCGCCCGCGTCAGCATGGAGCTGGGCATCGGCGTCGGCCGCGGCTACGAGGCGGCCGATCACAAGCGGGAGGCGCCGTCGGGCGCCCTCGTGGTGGACGCGGCGTTCTCGCCGATCACCCGCGTCGCCTACAACGTGGAGATGTCGCGCCTCGGCAAGATCACCGACTACGAGAAGCTCGTGGTCGAGGTCTGGACCGACGGCTCGGTCAGCCCCGACGACGCGCTCACCCGCGCCTCGACGTTCCTGCGCGACCACTTCGCGCCGCTGACGACGGGCGCGCCGGAGGAGGACGAGGAGGCCGAGGCGGCGTCCGGCGAGGCGTACCTCCGGGAGACGCTCGGCAAGACGCTCGAGGAGCTGGCCCTGCCCGCGCGCGCCATCAACGCGCTCAAGGGCGCCGACATGCACCTGGTCGCCGATCTCGTCCAGAAGAGCGAGACCGACCTCGTCGACGTCAAGAACCTGGGCGAGAAGTCCATCGACGAGATCAAGACGGCGCTGGCCGCGCTGGGGCTCTCCCTCGGCATGCGCATCGACCCGAACGTCCTCGGCGCGCTCGGGCGGGGAGCGGCGGGGGGACTCCGATGAGGCACGGCAAGGACACCTACAAGCTCGGACGGCTCACCCAACACCGCTGGGCGCTCTTCCGCAACCTCCTGGTCGCCCTGTTCCGCCACGAGCGGATCACGACGACCGAGGCCAAGGCCAAGGCCGTGCGCGGCGCCGCCGAGCACATGATCACGCTGGCCAAGCGCGAGGACCTCCACGCGCGGCGCCAGGTGCTGACGATGGTGCCCGACGCCGAGGTGGTCGGCACCCTCTTCGACACGATCGCCGCTCGCTTCTCGGATCGCAACGGCGGCTACACGCGCATCATCAAGACGGGACGGCGCCCGGGCGACAACGCGCCGATGGTCATCCTCGAGCTGGTGGACCGCGTCGAGGGCGGCAAGGCGCGCAAGGACGGCGCCGAGAAGAAGGAAAAGGCGCCGAAGGCCGAGGGCGGGACGGCGGCCAAGGGCAAGAAGAAGAAAGACAAGGCCGCAGCCGCCTCCGCGTGACGATGTCCCGGCGCCTCCGCGCGGCGGCGCTGGCGGCGCTGCTCGCCGCATGCGCGGGCGTGGGCGGCGAGCCGCGTGGCGACCGTGCCCCGATCGATCACGTCGTCGTCCTCTTCCTCGAGAATCGTTCCTTCGATCATCTCTTCGGGACGTACCCGGGCGCGGACGGGCTCGCCAACTACAAGGGCCGACAGGCGGACAAGAGCGGCGCGACCTACGCGACCCTGCCGCCGCCGCTCGGCCGCGACGGCAAGCCGGATCCGCGGTTCGCGGGCGACCTGCCGAACGCGCCGTTCCCCCTCCTGCGCTTCGTGCAGCCCTTCGACCTGACGAACAATCCGGTCCACCGCTTCTATCACATGCAGCGGCAGTACGCCGCCGGCGCCGACGGCGTCCCGATGGGCAAGTGGGTGGCGGAGGGCACGAGCGGCGGCATCACGATGGGCTTCTACGACCGCGCGGCCAGCCCCGTGCAGTGGCGGCTGGCCGACGAGTTCGTGCTGCTCGACCGGTACTTCCAGTCGATCCACGGCGGCTCGTTCGCCAATCACTACTTCCTGATCACGGCGGCCGTCGCCCACGTCGGCGACGATCCCGAGTACCGCGCGGTGGCCGGGCCCGACGGGTCGATCACGAAGGACGGCGAGGTGAGCCCCGACGGCTTCGTCGTCAACAACCTCGACCCGCCGTACCCGCCGCAGCGGGTCAAGACGGTCATGAAGCAGCCGCTCACGCAGCCGACCATCGGCGACCGGCTCGACGCCAGGGGCGTGTCGTGGCGCTGGTACGCGGGCGGCTGGAGCGCCGGCAAGGACGCCGTGGCGGCCGGGCTCATGCCGCATCACAATCCCTTCCAGTACGTGAAGCGGATCATGGACACGCCGGAGGGCCGCGAGCGGATCCGCGACGCCTCCGAGTTTCCCACCGCGCTGCGCGACGGCACGCTGCCCGCGGTCGCCTTCGTCAAGCCGCACGCCCCGCGCAACGCGCACCCCGCGTACTCCACCGTCGGCGCCGGCGACCTCTGGATCGGCGAGACCGTGCGCGAGATCATGGCCAGCCGCTACTGGCCACGCATCGCCGTGGTCGTCACCTACGACGAGGGCGGCGGCTGGTTCGATCACGTGCGTCCGCCCGTGGTGGATCGCTTCGGCCTCGGCACGCGGGTGCCGGCCCTGATCGTGTCGCCGTACGCTCGCCGCGGCGTCATCGCGCACGGGCAGTACGAGCACGCCTCCGTGCTCAAATTCGTCGAATGGCGCTGGGACCTCGCACCGCTCACCGTGCGCGACCGCGATGCCGCCGCGTTCCTCGAGGCCTTCGACTTCGCGCAGGCTCCGCGGCCGCCCGTCGCGCTGCCGTAGCCTCGTCATGCGTCGGCGCGGCGTCCTCGCCGGCCTCCTGCTCGTCCTCGCCGCCGCCGCCGCGCCGGCCGCCGAGCGGATCGCCGACCCGACGCGCGAGTTCGTCGGCGGCTACGATCCCTCGCAGAACGACTTCTTCGCCAACACGCCGGAGCGCACGGTGCTCCTGCGCATCCGCGACGACCTCGACGGCGACGGCGTCGCCGACCTCGCCCTTTCCGAGAGCTCGACGTGGGGCCAGGCCGGCGGCCAGTGGCTCCTGTTCCGCGGCGAAGCGGGCGGGGGCTACGTCTACTGGGGCTCGCTCTTCTTCAGCCCGGGCTCGGTCGCCATCGGACCGCATCCGGGCGCCCTGACGGCCTACGTCCGCGTCGCCGCCACGCGGGGGCGTCTCCAGACCTACCGCCTCGCGGCGACCGCGATCGGGCTGGAGGGTGATCGGCCGCTGGACCTCGAGCGCCCCGCCGATCGCGCGGCGCACGACGCCGCCCTCGGCGCAGGGCGGCGGCCCGCCGTCGAGCACTGCAAGCTCCTCGCGTACCGGCGCGATCCGGCGGGATGCTGGCTCCCCGGGCTCGGTCGCTAGCCCGCGCTATACTTGCCGACCATGACGACCGACGAGTGGTACGGGGGCGTGACGGCGGCCCTGCTCGCCGAGAGCCCCTTCCGGCGCTCCGACTACTTCAAACGCTTTGCCTCGGGAACGCTGACCCGTGAGCAGGTCTGGGGCCACATCGCCCAGCACTATCTGCTGATCGCGTGGTTCCCGCGGATCTTCAGCGGTATCCACACGCGCTGCGAGGATCTCGAGGTCCGCAAGGACTGCGCGCGCCACCTGCTCGTCGAGGACCTCGGGTACTTCGAGGGCACGGTGGGCGGCACGCCCGATCACGACGAGCTCTTTCGCCGCATCGGCGACGACCTCGGCGTCCCGCGCGACGAGTACGCGCGCATCGTGCCCGTCCCCGAGATGGCGGCGATCGTCGCCTTCTTCCGGCGGCTGGCTCACGAGGTCCCGTGGTCCGCCGCGCTGTGCGCCACCGCATTGCTGGAGGAGGAGGTGGTGGAGATCGCCCGCACCGTCGGCCGTGCCCTGGTCCAGCACTACGGCGTGCGTCCCGAGTGGGGCGCCGCGAACTACACGGTGCACGAAGCGATCGAGCAGGAAGAGTCCGGCGAGACGAAGAAGACGATCCTCGGCCACGTCAAGACCGCCGAGGATCGCCGCGCCGCCGAGGCCGCGATGCGCGAGATGCACGATCTGCTCGTCGCGTACGCGGAGGGGCTGGCGCGGCGCTATCCCGCGTAGCAGTTCGTTACCCGTAGTCCGAATGGAGGGGCGACGATGCCTCACTATCTCAGCGCGCATGAGCTCGGACAGACGGCACCCGCGGAGCTCGAGTCCTTCGAGTCCCCGGTTCCGACCCAGGTCGTCTCCAACGGCGAGTACAACCCGCTGCCGCAGACGCGCGAGCAGCGGCGCGTCGAGGCGCGGATCAAGGAGCTGGCCGACGACCTCGGCCCGCGGCACGGCCTGAGCCGCCGCGCGTTCCTGGCCAGCAGCGCCGGCATGGCGGCGGCCTTCCTGGCCATGAACGACGTCTTCGGCCCGGTGTTCGACGTCTCCCGGGCCGAGGCCCAGCAGCCCGGCGTCGCCGCCCAGCGCGCCGGCGCCCTGGCCGGCCAGTTCATCGTGGACGTCCAGACGCACTTCGTCCGCGACGACTTCAAGCAGACCGGCCTGCTCGACCTCGCGAAGTACGCCAAGCAGAACTGGAACCCCGCCCTCACCGGCGAGAACGACCTGACGCGCTTCAAGTTCGAGAACTACGTGCGCGAGGTCTTCGTGGACAGCGACACGAAGGTGGCGCTGCTCTCGGGCGCGCCGTTCGACGACCAGACCTGGGACCTGCTGACCAACGACCAGATCGCGGCGGGGCGTGCCGCCATCAACCGCATCGCCGACTCGCGGCGGATGCTGGCCCACGCCGTCTTCACGCCCAAGAAGAGCGGCTGGATGGGCGAGGTGGACCGCGCGATCGCCGAGCTGAAGCCCGACAGCTGGAAGGGCTACACGATCGGCGACCCGCTGTTCCCGTCGAAGGCCGGCTCCTACTGGCGGCTCGACGACGACAAGCTGATGTATCCGTTCTACGAGAAGATCGTGAAGGCCGGCATCAACACCGTGTGCATCCACAAGGGCCTGCTGCCGCTCGACTACGAGAAGTCGTGGCCCAACGTCTGGCAGTACGCGACGGTGGACGATCTCGGCAAGGCCGCCAAGGACTGGCCGAAGATCAACTTCGTGATCTACCACTCGGCGCTCCGCGCGTTCCTCGAGCCGCCGACGGCCGCGCTGGCCGAGTTCGACCAGACAGGACGCATCAAGTGGGCCACCGACCTCGCCGAGATCCCCGGGAAGTTCGGCGTCAGCAACGTCTATGGCGAGATCGGCACCTCGTTCGCCACGTGCGCCGTCGCCAATCCGAGGATGGCGGCCGCCCTCATGGGGACGCTGGTGCGCGGCCTCGGCGCCGACCACGTGCTCTGGGGCAGCGACTCCGTCTGGTACGGGTCGCCGCAATGGCAGATCGAGGCGATGCGGCGGCTCGAGATCCCCGACGAGATGCGGCGCAAGCACAACTTCGCCGCGCTGGGGCCGGCCGACGGCGTCGTCAAGACGGCGATCTTCGGCGGCAACGCCGCGCGCCTGTATCGCATCAACCAGCGCGCGGCGCTCGGTGAGATCACGCGCGACAAGGTCGCCGCGATCAAGGCGGAGTACGTGGCGGCCGGCGGGATGCGGAGCAACCGCCGCTACGGGTACGTGCACCGAGCGACGGCGTAACGCTCAGGGAAGCGGCCGGGAGCGGGCGCGCGCGTCGGGGTCGGTGACCTCGACGTGCGCGTTCACCCTCGGATCCGGCCGGGACCACGCCCGCGTGATCCCGGCCGGCCGGTCGCCTATTTCAGGTGCCGGCGGAAGAACGCCAGCGTACGCCGCCCGGCGTCGTCGGCGGCCGTCTTGTTGTAGACGTCGGGGCGCTCGTCGTTGAAGAAGCCGTGGTCCACGCCCGGGTAGATGTGGATCTCCGACGTCTTGCCCGCCTTCTTGATCGCGGCGTCGGTCTCCTTCGCCACCTGCGGCGTCACGAACCCGTCCTTCTCGGCGAACAGCCCGAGCACCGGGCCCGCGAGCTTGGAATAGTCCGGCTTGACGTTGGGATGGATGCCGTAGAAGTTCACCGTCGCGCCGACGTCGGGGTTGAGCGTCGCCGCGAACAGCGCGAGCTGGCCGCCCATGCAGAAGCCGACGGCGCCGAGCTTTGCCGTCGACGAGTGGCCCGCGAGAAACTTCAACGCCCCGCGCAGGTCCTTCTCCGCCTGGGCGATGTTGAGGGCCATGAAGAGCTTGCCGGCGGTGTCCGGCTCGTCCGCCGTCTTGCCGTGGTACAGGTCGGGCGCCAGGGCCGAGAAGCCCTCGGCGGCGAAGCGGTCGCACACCTTCTTGATGTGACCGACCAGCCCCCACCACTCCTGGATCACGAGCACCCCGGGGCCCTTGCCGGATTGCGGGGTCGCCAGATAGCCGGACGTCGTGCCGCCATTCGACGGAAACTGCACCATCGTTCCTGCCATGCCGATCTCCTTTGGTTACGAGGTGAACCGAGAGGCCGGTGCCGCGGGCGGCGTGATCTTGACGGCCGTCACGTGCCGCTCGTCGGCCTCGAGCACGGTGATGGTATACCGGTCGATCTGGAAGACCTCGCCCCGGCGGGGGATGCGGTGGAGCGTCGCCAGCACGAGGCCGGCGACCGTCTCGTAGTCGCGCTTGGGGAGGTTCCAGTCGAGCGCTTCGTTGAGCTCCTCGAGGTTCGTGCGTGCCGCCACCAGGTAGCTGCCGTCGGGAAGCCGCTCCACCGAGGCCGGCGCGCGGTCGTGCTCGTCGTGGATCTCGCCGACGATCTCCTCGAGGATGTCCTCGAGCGTGACCACTCCCGTGGAGCCCCCGTACTCGTCCACGACCACGGCCATGTGATTGCGCGAGCGCTGCATCTCGCGCAAGAGGTCGTCGATCCGCTTGGTCTCGGGGACGTACACGGGCGGACGCATGAGCTGGGCGAGGGTGATCGGCTCGCCGCCGCGCGCCAGGATGTCCTTGGCGCCCACGACGCCGACGATGTTCGTCACGCGCTGCGCGTAGATCGGAATCCGCGAGAAGCCGCGCCGCTGGATGAGCGCGATGGCGTCGTCCGGCGTCGACGTGTCCGGAAGCATCGCCACCTCGACCAGCGGCACCATGATCTCGCGCACGGTGGTGTCGCCGAGGTCGAAGATCTTGTCGATCATCTCGGCTTCCTGCGTGGTGACCTCGGCCTCGCCCGGCTCCATGGCGAGGAGCGCCTTGAGCTCCTCGCGGGAGACGAAGTGGCGCGTGTCGGGGCGAGGCCCGCCGACGAGACGCAGCATCGTCGAGACGATGAAGTTGGCGGTGAAGACGAACGGCACCAGCAGCCTCGAGGCCCACGTCAGCGGCCGGTAGAGGCGCAGGATGAGGCTCGTGGCCCACTCGCGCGCCACCGCCTTGGGGATGATCTCGCCGAACACGAGCATGACCGGGGTGATCACCGCCGTGGCGACCAGCCACGCCCAGCCGCCGTACACCGGGATCAAGACGACGGTGGCGATGGACGAGGCCACGATGTGCGAGATCGTGACGCCCACCATGGCCGTGGACAGGATCCGCTCGGGCCGGCTGAACGCCTCGAGGTAGCGCGCGGCCGTCGTGCTGCCCTCTTCGGCGAGGTGGCGCAGGCGGAGGCGGTTGGCGGCGATGAACGCCATCTCGGCGGCCGAGAAGAACATCGTGGTCAGCAGGCAGAGGACGGGAATCCAGACGAGGCTCACGCCGCCGCCTCCGTGGACTGCGGCGTGCGCAGCGAGATCAGGACCTCGATCACGCGCGTGCGCTCGACCTTCTCGACGGTGACCGACAGCTCCGGCGTCTCCACGCGCTCGCCCTTGCGCGGCACGCGGCCGAAGAGGTCGAGCACCCAGCCGCCGACGGTGTCGTAGGACTCGTTGGAGATCGCCAGCCCGGTGGCGGCGTTGAGCTCGTCCACGGGCAGCTTGCCGGCCACGCGGTAGGTGCGGGCGTCGATCTTCTGGATCAGCCGCTCGGGCTCGTCGTACTCGTCGGAGATCTCGCCGACCAGCTCCTCGAGCAGGTCTTCGAGCGTCACCAGCCCCGCCGTGCCGCCGTACTCGTCCACGACGATGGCGACGTGCAGCTTCTTGGCCTGGAACTCCTGCAGCAGCGCGTCGGCACGCTTGGATTCCGGCACGAAGTACGGCGGGTGCAGACGCGCCCGGAGGTCGAAGTCGGGCGGCAGGCCGCGCACGTACGGCAGCAGGTCCTTGGTGTAGAGCACGCCGACGATCACGTCGATCGTGCCCTCGAACACCGGCACGCGGGAGTGCAGCTGCTCGCGCACCGCGGGCAGGATCTCGGCGGGCGGGGTCTCCACGTCGAGGCAGAACATGTCGGTCCGCGGCACCATCACCGAGCGGACCAGCGTGTCCTCGAGCTCGAAGACCTTGTGGATCATCTCCCGCTCCTCGCGCTCGACCACGCCCTCGCGCGCGCCCACGTCGACCAGCGTGCGCAGCTCCTCCTCGCTGAGCGCCGCCTGCGCCTCCGCCCCGCGGCCCAGGAGCCGCACGGTCAGCGTGGTGAGGCCGGCGAGCACGCCGCGGATGGGCGCCAGCAGCAGCTCGAGCCAGCGCACCGGCCGCTCCACGATGGCCAGGAAGCGCTCCGGGTATTTCACGGCCAGGGTCATCGGCAGGACCTCGCCGAAGGTGGTGAGCAGGACGACCATCGCCACCAGCTCGACGAGGAGGCCCCAGCGCGGGCCGAACAGGAAATGTGCGACGTGCGTGGCGAGCGCGGCGGCGCCGATGTTGATGACCGTGATGCCGACGAGCAGCGTGACGAGCAGGTCGTGCGGCCGCGAGACGACCGGCGCCAGCGCGCCCTCCGGCCGTTCGGCGGCGATGCGGCGCAGGCGGGCGCGGCCGAGCGAGAAGTACGCGGCCTCGGCGCCAGACAGCAGACCCGAGCCGACGATCAGCGCCACGAGGAGCAGCAGCTGGAGGACCAGGCCGTCACCCACGGAAGTGCTCGAATCCCGGCGCCACGGCCACCGCGCGGCCGCGGCCATCGAGCCAGCGCGTACCGGATCCGTCGACGACCTCGCCGACGGCGGTGAGCGGCGTGCCGGTGGCGTCGGCCAGACCCGCGCGCAGGCGCGCGAAGGCTCCGGGCTCGCAGACGACGAGCAGCTCGTAATCCTCGCCGCCGCCGGTCGCCCAGTCGACCGGATCGGCGTCGAGGGCCTCGGCCACCGCCCGTGTGGCGGCGGCGATCGGCAGGCGCTCCACGTCCACGCGGGCACCGGCGCGGCTCTCGGCGAGGAGCCGGCCGAGGTCGGTCGCGAGACCGTCGGACAGGTCCATCATCGCCGTCACGCCGCCGGCGCCGGCGAGCCAGCGCCCCTCGGCCGCGCGCGGGCGCGGGCGCAGGTGCGCGCCGGTGACGTCGTCGAGCAGGGCGGCATCGAGGCCGGGCGGCGCGGTCTCGCGCTCGAGCACCGCAAGGCCCGCCGCCGACCTGCCGAGGGTGCCCGTGACGGCCACGACATCGCCCGGCCGGGCGGTGGAGCGCAGGACGGGGCGCGCGGCCTCACCGAGCAGCGTGACGCACACCAGCCATCCCGAGGGCGATGCGGAGGTGTCGCCGCCCACGATGGCGACACCGTGAGCGTCGGCCACCTCGAGCGCGCCCGCGTAGAACGCCTCGATCGCCTCGGCGCCCGTGCCCTCCGGACAGCCGAGGCCCACGAGCGCCCAGCGCGGCGTGCCGCCCATCGCCGCGATGTCGGACACGTTGACCGCCATCGCCTTGGCGCCGATGTCGGCTGGCTCCGCCCAGCGGCGGCGGAAATGCACGTCCTCGACGAGGAGATCGGTGGTGGCGAGGAGCGACGGTCCGCCGCGCGTCTCGAGCACGGCGCAGTCGTCGCCGACGCCGGTCAGGAGGCCGGGGGCGCGCCGGCGGACGAGCGCGCGGATCAGCCGGACGAGGTCGTCCTCGCCTGGTCTGTCGCCGCTCACGGGGCGACGGCGGTCCTGCCCAGGAAGTTGCCGAGCAGCCGCTTCCCCTCGACGGTGAGGATGGATTCCGGGTGGAACTGCACGCCCTCCACCGGCCAGCGGCGGTGACGCACGCCCATGATCTCGCCGTCCTCCGCCCACGCCGTGACCTCGAGGTCCGCGGGCACCGTGTGGGGCAGGATCACCAGCGAGTGGTAGCGCGTCGCCGTGAGCGGATTGGACAGGCCGGCGAACACCCCGCGCCCGTCGTGCCGGATGTCGGACGTCTTGCCATGCATCTGCGCCTTCGCGCGCGCCACCGTCCCCCCGAACGCCTGGCCGATGGCCTGGTGCCCGAGGCAGACGCCGAGGATCGGCGTGTGCTCGCCGAGCCGCCTGATGAGGTCCAGCGACACCCCGGCGTCGTCCGGCGTGCCCGGCCCGGGCGAGATCACGATGCGCTCGGGGCGCAGCGCGGCGACACCCTCGGTGTCGACGGCGTCGTTGCGCACCACGTGCAGCTCGGCCCCCAGCTCGCCGAGATACTGCACGAGGTTGTAGGTGAACGAGTCGTAGTTGTCGATGACGAGGATCATGCGCGCGGTCCCGCCGCCGCCATGCGCAGGGCCAGGATGAGGCCGCGCGCCTTGGAGCAGGTCTCCAGCCACTCGCTCTTCGGATCGGAGTCGGCGACGATGCCGGCGCCGACCTGGACGGAGGCGCGGGTGCCGTGGCAGACGATCGTCCGGATCGTGATGCAGGAGTCGAGGTTGCCGGAATACGCCACGTAGCCGACCGCGCCCGCGTAGGGGCCGCGGCGCGTCGGCTCGATCTCGTCGATGATCTGCATCGCGCGGATCTTGGGGGCGCCCGATACCGTCCCGGCCGGGAAGCACGCGCGCAGCACGTCGAAGGCGTCGGCCCCCGCGCGGAGCCGGCCGATCACGTGGCTCACCAGGTGCATGACGTGCGAGTACCGCTCGGTCACCATGAACTCCGTCACCTTCACCGACCCCAGCTCCGCCACGCGCCCGACGTCGTTGCGCCCCAGGTCCACCAGCATCACGTGCTCGGCGCGCTCCTTCGGATCGTTCTTCATCTGCCGCTCGATGGCGAGGTCCTGCGCCTCGGTCGTGCCCCGCGGGTGGGTCCCCGCGATCGGGCGCTCCTCGACGCGGTCGCCCTCGACGCGCACCAGGACCTCCGGCGACGAGCCCACGATCGTCGTCTTGCCCAGGCGCAGGAAGAAGAGGTACGGCGACGGGTTGATCGTCCGCAGCGCGCGGTAGACGGTGAACGGATCGGCCTGCAGCCGGCAATCGAGCCGGCGCGCGAGCACGATCTGGTACGCGTCGCCGGCGGCGATGTGCTCCTTGGCCCGGCGCACGGCATCGCTGAAAGTCTCCTCGTCCATCGTGGAGGTGAAGCCGTCCTCGCCCAGCGCGAGCAGGGGGCCGGGCGGGGCGAGAGGCAGCGGCGCTGGCGCGCGCGCGGGGCGTGACAGCTTCGCCAACGTCATGCCGATGTTCACCGCGGCGCGGTCGTACGCCGCGTCCAGGGACGCCGGGTCGCGCTTGCCAATGTGCGCGTTGGCCATGACGAGCAGCCGGTGGCGCAGGTTGTCGAAGACGAGCAGCGTGTCGCTCAGCATGAACACGGCGTCGGGCAGCCCGAGGTCGTCGCGCGCGGCCGCGGGCAGCCGCTCCATGTGACGGACCATGTCGTACGCGAGGTAGCCGACGGCGCCGCCCTGGAAACGCGGCAGGCCCGGCACGGCGACGGGCTGGAACTCGCCAAGCAGCCCGCGCAGCGCCTCGAGCGGGTCGCCGTCCGGCAGACGCTCGGTGCGGCCGCCCCGTCGCAGGGTGATGCGGCCGTCCTTGGCGCTCAGGACCATCTGCGGGTCGCTCCCGAGGAACGAATAGCGCGCCCACTTCTCGCCGCCCTCGACGGACTCCAGCAGGAACGCGTAGGGGCCGGGCCGCAGCCGCAGATAGGCCGAGAGCGGCGTGTCCAGGTCCGCCGGCAGCTCGGCGAACACGGGGACGAGGTTACCCCGTGCGGCGAGCTCGCGGAACTCGTCGCGCGTGGGGGAGAGCGTCGGGATGGCTAAGCCGGCGGCGCTGATGCGACGGCAAGCGTTGGCGCCCTAGGCGAGGGCGTCCAGCTTCTCCTTGATCTTCGCCTTGGGCACGGCGCCGATGAGCTGGTCCACCACCTTGCCCTGACGGACGAAGAGGACCGTGGGAATCGACCGGATCGCATAGCGGGCCGCGAGCGCATGGTTCTCGTCCACGTTGACCTTCGCCAGTGTGATGCGCCCGGCGGAATCCCGCACCAGTTCCTCGAGGAGGGGCGCGATCGCGCGGCACGGGCCGCACCATTCGGCCCAGAAGTCCACCATGATGAGCCCGTCGTGCAGGGCCAGGGTCTCGTCGAAGTTCTTCTCGGTCAGGTGGACGGCGGCGTCGGCCATTGCGGGGTCTCCTCCTGAAAAGTCAAATGCCACGCTAACATACCAGGCCCCCCCACGCAACCCGGCGCCCCCATCCGGCCAGGCGATTCCGTGTCAGTTCGACACCCGAACGTGCTAAAGTTGGAAAAGACATGGAACCCGCCAAGATCCTGGTCGTCGACGACGAACGTTCCATCCTCGTCCTGTTGAAAGAAGCGCTCGGCCAATGGGGCTATCTGGTTACGACCGCCGCCTCCGCGGCCGAGGCGCTCGGGATCCTCAAGTCCGAGCTGTTCGACGCGCTCATCACGGACATCCGCATGCCGGACATGAGCGGCCTCGAGCTGCTGCGCGAGGTGAAGAAGCAGGACGAGTCGATCGAAGTCGTCATGATGACCGGCTATCCGACGATCGCCTCGGCGGTGCAGGCGCTGAAGGAAGGCGCCTACGACTACCTCTCCAAGCCGCTGATCCTCGACGAGCTCCGTCACCTGATGTCGCGAATGATGGAGCGCAAGTTCCTGCGCGGCGAGATCCACACCCTGCGCGCGCGGCTGGGCGAGGAGCTGACCGTCAACGAGCTGATCGGCACCTCGGTGCCGATGGAGCGCGTCAAGGAGATCATCGGCAAGGTCGCCGTGACGGACTCGCCGGTGCTCATCGAGGGCGAGAGCGGCACGGGCAAGGAGCTGGTGGCGGCGGCCATTCACCGGCTGTCGTCCCGCGCCAAGCGCCCGTTCATCCCGGTGAACTGCAGCGCGATTCCCCAGGATTTGCTGGAATCCGAGTTCTTCGGCCACGTGCGCGGCGCGTTTTCGGGCGCGGTGGCGGATGCGCTGGGCCTCTTCCGCGGCGCCGATGAAGGCACGATCTTCCTGGACGAGATCGCGGAGCTGTCCCCCGCGCTCCAGGTGAAGCTGCTGCGCGTGCTGCAGGAGATGCAGGTGCGGCCGGTCGGCTCGACGAAGGCGTTTCCCGTCGACGTCCGCGTGATCGCCGCCACCAATCGCGACCTCGAGCGCGCGATGACGGAGGGCTCGTTCCGCCAGGACCTCTTCTACCGGCTCAACGTGGTCCGGGTGACGCTCCCGCCGCTGCGCGAGCGTCGCGAGGACATCCCGTCGCTGATCAATCACTTCCTGCGTCGGTTCAACAAGCGCTTCCACCGCGACGTGCGCGGGGTCGCGCCCGAGGCGCTGGCCGCGCTGTCGGCCTACACCTTCCCGGGCAACGTGCGCGAGCTCGAGAACCTCATCGAGCGCGCCTTCGCCATGGGTTCCCGCGAGCAGATCGCGCTGACCGACCTGCCGAGCCTCAGCAAGACGCCGATGGCGTCGACCCCGGTGACCTCGCCCGAGAGCGTGCCCGCGCTGGCTGACGTCGAGCGCGAGCTGATCCTCAAGGCGCTCGCCGTGTTCAAGGACGACAAGGAAGCGGCCGCCAAGGCGCTGGGCATCTCGCGCCGCACGATCTACCGCCGGCTCAAGGAGTACGGGGTCCTGTAATACTGGGGGCCCCGAGATGGCCCCCAGACCCCCAACGTTCGGAGCGTCCCGGGGAACCCGTGACGCTCCTCTAAGCCCGTAGCTGTGGCGCTCCTCAATAACCGTGACGCTCCTCTAGTCCCTGTCAGGCAGCGTCGGGCATCCTTGCCGAAACGTGTCACCCGATGCGTGCCGATGGGACACCCGCAACTCTGCAATCGTCTGAATTGTCAATTTTTCTAGTTACTTCCGCTTTGGCACTCGCGGTGCATCGTCTACCCCGGTATGACGACGACACTCAGCGGGGCGACGACCTCGTCCCTGGAAATTGGTCTCGGGTACGCCACCGGTGGGCGCGATGCGGTGACGCGCGCGGCCACCACCGCGGCCTCCCGCCTGCACGGCGCGACGCCGCACCTCGCCCTCGTGATCACGGCCTCGCCGGCCGGCGACGCGATGGCGGAGGCCCGTGGCGTGCTCGGACGGATCCAGGTCGCGGGCGGCGCGTCCGCTTTGCTTCTTACGGATGACGGCCCCATGAAGTCCGGTGCGCTGGTCGTCTGCGTCGCGAACGCAGACGGCGCGGCGAGCGGGGTGGCGGCCACGACGGGCCGCGATCTCGCTGACGCCGGACAGGCGGCGGCCCGCCTGGTGCTTTCGGGCTGGCCATTCCGCGCACGCTATCCGCGCGGTCTCGGCATCGCCTTCGCGCGTTCGGATTCGGGTGACTCCGCGCTGCGGTTCCTCGACTCCTGGCGTGACTTCATGGGGCCTAAGATGCGCACCGTGTGCGGCGTGCTGGGCTCGCCGGTCCTCTACGGCGGCGGCCAGGGCAACGCCGAGCCGCGCCTGAGCGTGGCGTGTCTCGAGGCGTCGTACGCGACCGGTCTCGGCTGGAGCGATGCCACGGGCGAGCCATCGACGGAAGCGCTCGTGCACGGCGCCGCCGACGCGACGCTGACGGCGGTCAAGCGGCTCGACGGCCGGCCCGCGCGGCTCGTGCTCGTGGTGCAGACGGCCGCGCGTCACGCGCGGCTCGGCGCCGCCGCCCGCGAGGAGTGGGCGGCGATCCGTGCTCAGCTGGACGAGAGCACGCCGTGCGCCGGCTGGCAGGTCGAGGACGTGGCGGCGTACGGGCGTGGTGTCCAGCCCGTGGCCGCGCCGGGCGCCCTCGTGATCGTTGCCATCGGCGACTCGCCCCGCAGCGAAGCTCCGCGCGGCTGATCCTCGGCGCCCGCCGGGCTCCAGTCGAACCAGACCTTCCACAGCAGACGCGTCCGCGTCACCGTGCCCACGCGCGGGATGCCCTTCGCGCGCGCGGCGGCGATCGTGTCGTGGTTGTCGACGCGGTGCACGCCGACCACTTCCCGGATGCCGCGCGCGAGCAGCCACGGCGTCATCGCGCCGGCCATCCGGCGCGTGATCCCGCGGCGGCGAAACGGCGGGTCCGTGAACTCGTCCACCATGAAGACCTGTCCCGGCCCGAGACGGACGAAGCCCGCGACACGGCCGAAGCGCCAACTCCGGCGAACGCTTGCAGCTCAGCGCACGGGGCGCCCGGGGGCGGGCGTGGCCTCGTCAGAGAGCAGACGGACCGGGTCACCGCAACGGAGCGTCCCGGTCGTCACCACGCGGGCGTAGACGCGGCTTCCGCCGGGGTGGCGCTTCTGGGAGACCCGTGAGTAGTCGCCGTCGCGGAACGCGGGCCGGATGTTGAAGCACGGCGTCGCATAGCGCGTGATCTCGAGCAGGACCTCGTCGCCCAGCCTCAGGCGCGCGCCCGGCTGCACGGCCGACCAGTCGAGGCCCTCGATCGTCACGTTCTCACCCAGGGCGCCCGGCGCGACGGGATGCCCCTCGACCTGCAGCTCGCGGATCGCTTCCTGCGCGAAGAGGCAGACGGCGCGCTCCGGGCCGCCGTGGTGCTCGAGGTCGCGGTGAGCGTCGCCGTCGAGCCCGAGCGCGGTCAGGCGGACGGTGTCCACGGCGCGCTTGGGGACGCCACCGTTCGAGACGCTCAGCTGGACGATGCGTCCGAGGTCGCTCACGCCTTCAGCCCTCCGCCCGGCGGATCATCCGCTGCACGCGCGCCTCCAGCACGACCTCGTCGCGCTGGTTGAGGACGCGGTGCCGGTAGGTCACGATGCCACGGTCGGGTTTCTTCGTCTCGCGCTTGTCGACCACCTCGATCTCGACGCGGATCGTGTCGCCCTCGAGGACGGGAGCCACGATGCGCAGCTCGCCGCCGAGGTACGCCATGCCGGTGCCGTGGATGAGGCCCGTCTGCATGATGAGTCCCTCGGACAGCGAGAACGTGAGCGCGCCGGGCGCGGCGCGGCGCTTGAAGACGGACTCGCGCTTCACGTACTCCATGTCGATGAAGAGCGGCTCGACGAAGCCGCAGAGGTTGACGAAGCTGACGATGTCCGTCTCCGATACGGTGCGCGCGAGCGTGCGATAGACCGCGCCGACCTTGTGCCCCTCGAAGTCCAGGCCGTCCGTCCGCATGGTGGTCACTCTCCCAGGTAGGCGCGCCGCACCTCCGCGTTCTCGGCGAGCTGGCCGGCGGTGCCCGAGAGCACCACCGCGCCCGTCTCGAGCACGTAGCCGCGGTGCGCGATCGACAGGGCCATGGCCGCGTTCTGCTCGACGAGCAGAATCGTCGTCCCCTGCCGGTTGATGGAGCCGATGGTCGCGAAGATCTGCTCGACCAGCACCGGCGCCAGGCCCATCGATGGCTCATCGAGCAGGAGCAGGCGCGGGCGTGCCATGAGCGCGCGCGCGATGGCGAGCATCTGCTGCTCGCCCCCCGAGAGCGTGCCGGCCACCTGCGTCACGCGCTCCTTGAGCCGGGGGAACAGCTCAAAGATGCGGTCGAGGTCGGCGTCGATGCCGCCGTCCGTACGAAGATACGCGCCCATGATCAGGTTTTCGCGTACCGTCAGCCGGTTGAAGATCCGCCGGCCCTCCGGCACGTGCGCGATCCCGCGCGCGACGATGTCGTGCGGCGGCACGCCGCCGAGCGCGCGGCCCTCGAAGACGACGGCGCCGCGGCGTGGAACGAGCAGCCCCGAGATGGTCTTGAGCGTGGTCGACTTGCCGGCGCCGTTGTTGCCGAGCAGGGTCACGATCTCCCCGCCGCGCACCTCGAGCGCCACGCCGCGTAGCGCGTGGATCTCGCCGTAGTAGACGTCCAGGGCCTCCAGCGCCAGCATGGCTACGGCACGGCGCGGCCGGGGGAGGCGCGGCGACCGAGGTACGCCTCGATCACGCGCGGGTCGGCCTGGACGTCGCGCGGCGGGCCCTCGGCGATCTTCTCGCCGTGGTCGAGCACGGTGACGCGGTCCGAGACCTCCATCACCACCCGCATGTTGTGCTCGATGAGGACGATGGCGAGGCTCAGCTCGCCGACGAGCCGCCGGAGCAGCGCCATCAGCGTCCCTGCCTCCGCCTGCGTCATGCCCGCGGTCGGCTCGTCGAGCAGGAGCAGGGCGGGCTCGGAGGCGAGCGCGCGCGCCAGCTCCAGCCGCCGCTGCTCGCCGTATGGCAGGCTCCGCGCGACCTCGTTCGCCTTGCCGCGCAGCCCCACGCGCTCGAGCAGCGCTGCCGCTCGCTGCCAGAGCCCGCGCTCGGTCTCCACGAAGCGCGGCCCGCGCGCGAGCACCTCGCGCAGCCCGAGCCGGATGCGGGCGTGCATGCCGACCAGCACGTTTTCGGCGGCGGTCATGTTGGCGAAGAGGCGGATGTTCTGGAAGGTGCGGCAGACGCCGAGCGCGGTGATCTCGTCCGGGCGCAGGCCCACGAGGGCCTGGCCCCGGAAGCTCACGCTGCCGCCGTCCGGGGGGTAGAGGCCCGTGAAGACGTTGAAGAGCGTCGTCTTGCCGGCGCCGTTGGGGCCGATGATGGAGGCGATGCCGCCGTCGAGCGTGAAGGTCACGCGCTGCACGGCGGTGAGCCCGCCGAAGGTCTTGGTGACGTCGATAGCCTCGAAGAGGGGGAACCCGTGGCGCTCGTCGGCCACGTGCGTCATCGCTCGCCCAGCTCGCGCTGCCGGCGCCGTGCGGGGAAGATGCCCTGCGGGCGGAAGATCATCATGAAGACGAGGATCAAGCCGAAGATCATCCGCTCGTACTTGGCGGGCTCCAGCTGGGTGGGCAGGCCCGCCAGGTTGTAGCCGAGGATCGTCACGCCCGCGTTCTTCAGCTCGTTGAGCCAGAGCGACAGCCCCTTGAGCACCTGGAGGTTCAGCACCGTCACCACGGTGGCTCCGATGATCGCGCCGGGGATGGAGCCCATGCCGCCGAGGATCACCATGGCCAGCACGCCGATGGACTCGAGGAAGGTGAACGACTCGGGGTTGATGAAGACCTGTTTGGCCGAGAAGACGACGCCCATGACGCCGGCGAAGGAGGCGCCGGCGGCGAAGGCGAGGAGCTTGGCGCGCACGAGCGGCACACCCATGGCCTGCGCGGCCAGCTGGTCCTCGCGCATGGCCTCCCACGCCCGCCCGATGTGCGAGTCCTCCAGCCGACGATTGACGAGGATGACGACCACGACGATGAGCAGGACGAGGAAGTAGAAGCCGACCGCGTACGACACCTCGACCGGCAGCGGCGGACGCGAGATCGGCGTGATGCCGCGCGGCCCGTTGGTGACGTTGATGGGCTTGTCGAGGTTGTTGGCGAGGACGCGGATGACCTCGCCGAAGCCGAGGGTGACGATGGCCAGGTAGTCGCCGCGCAGCCGGAGAACGGGCAGCCCCAGCACGACGCCGGTGCCGGCCGCCACCGCGAGGCCGATGACCAGGAACGGATAGAACCACCAGGAGGGCAGGGGAAAGCCGCCGCCGCCGAAGAGCACGTTGGCGTGCGGCGAGCCGAAGATCGCCCACGAGTAGGCGCCGACCGCGAAGAAGGCCACGTAGCCGAGGTCGAGCAGTCCCGCGAGGCCGACGACGATGTTGAGCCCGAGCGCCAGCGCCACGAAGATGCCGACCTGCGTGGCGACTTCCAGGTAGTAGCCGTTGTAGGCGCCGATCGCCGGCATCAGCACGAGCAGCGCGGCCGCGAGCAGCGCCGCGCGCAGCCAGCCCGGGATCCGCGCGACGTAGGCGTAGAGCAGGCTCGTCTGGAAGACCAGGAAGACGAGGATCGAACGGGGGAACAGGGCGACGGCGGCGGTGGAGAGGGCGACGAACGCCACCGCCGCCGCCGAGGGGATCACGCGCGCTCTCGCACCACTTCGCCGAGCAGGCCCTTGGGACGGAAGATCAGGATCAGGATCAGGACGGAGAAGGCGAAGATGTCCTTGTACTCGGCGCCGAAGGCCCCGCCCGTGAGCAGCGACATGTAGGAGGCCGCGAACGCCTCCAGGAGCCCGAGCACGATCCCGCCGAGCATGGCGCCTGGAATGTTGCCGATGCCGCCCAGGACGGCCGCGGTGAAGGCTTTCAGGCCCGGGATGAAGCCGGTATACGGATTGATCAGGCTGTACTGCACTCCGAACAACACACCGGCGGCGCCCCCCATCGCGCCGCCGATGAGGAACGTGAGCGAGATGATCCGGTTGACGTCGATCCCCATGAGGCTGGCCGCCGCCTGGTCCTCGGCGACGGCGCGGATGGCGGTGCCGATCTTCGTCCGGTTCACGAGCGCGTGGAGACCCCAGAGCATGAGCAGGGCGACCACGATCACGACCATCGACTTCGCGGAGACGTCGATCGTCGACGTCAGCTCGAACCGCTCGTTGAGCGGCTCCAGCGTCGGATAGACGAGGTTGAAGGCGTTGCGCCAGAGCGACTCCACGAGTCGGATCACGTCCTGCAGGAAGAACGACATGCCGATGGCCGAGATGAGCGGGATGAGCCGCGGCGCGGACCGCAGCGGGCGGTAGGCCACGCGCTCGATGGACACCGCCAGGGCGCCGCTGGCCAGCATGCCGCCCAGCATCACGCCCAGGAGCACGAGCGGCCACGGCAGCGTCTCGAGGAGGCCCGCGCTCTTCAAGCCGAGGAGGATCTCGACGCCCACGAAGGCGCCGACGATGAAGATCTCGGAGTGCGCGAAGTTGATGAACTCGAGCACGCCGTAGACCATCGTGTAGCCCAGCGCGATGAGCGCGTACATGAAACCGAGCAGGAGGCCGTCGAGCAGGACTTGAGGAAAGATCCCGACGAGGAGTTCGAAGTCCATGGCACGGTCGGCGGCGGCGCCCCGGTCAACCCGGAACGCCGCCGCGGAGGACGCTTACTTCTTCATCGCCGGGGCGGCGATGGCGAGCCGCTTCGCTTCCTTGTTCTCGCTCCACTTCTCGGGGTTGTCGGTGCTGACCTGCATGACGTAGTACGAGGCCTTCTTCGGGTCGCCCTTGTCGTCGAACTCGATGGCGCCCGTCATGCCGCTGTACTTCACCTTGCGGATAGCCGAGGCGACCGCCGCGCGCATCGGCGCCTTGCCGCCTTTGGTGACTTCCTCCAGCGCCTTGATGGCGATGGCGGTGGCCACGTACGACTCGGCCGCGTACGGCTCGGGGTTCTTGCCGAACTTCTTCTTGTACTCCACGCCGAACTGCTTGGCCTGCGGGCTGGAGGCCGGCGCGGCGGCCGTGGTGTAGTACGTGCCCACGACCGTCTTGCCGCCGATCTTGACGAAGTCCGAGGAGTCCATGCCGTCGGGGCCGAGGAACTTCGACTTCACGCCCTTCTCGCGCGCCTGCTTGAAGAAGGGCGCCCCCTGGTCGTAGATGCCGCCGAAGTAGACGAGGTCGGGGTTCTTCGCCTTGAGCGGGGTGATGAGCGGGTCGAAGTTCGACTTCTCCTCCGTCCCTTCGAAGCCGATGACCTTCACGCCCTTCTTTTCGAGGTCCTTCTTGAACGCCTCGGCGACGCCCTGGCCGTAGGTCGTCTTGTCGTGCAGCACGTACGCGGTCTTGGTCTTCAGGGTGCCGGCGGCGAACTCGGCGCCCACCGGGCCCTGCACGTCGTCGCGGCCACACACGCGGTTGACGTTCGGGTAGCCGCGGTCGGTGACCTTCTCGTTCGTGTTCGCCGGGGAGATCATCGCCAGCGAATCCTCCTTGTAGACCTCAGACGACGGGATGGCCACGCCGGAGTTCAGGTGGCCGATGACGACCATGATGGCCTTGTCGGCGATGATGTTCTTCGCGTTGGACACGCCGACGTCGGGCTTGGCCTGGTCGTCGTACGGCACCAGCTCGACCTTGAAGCCGGTCTTCTCGAGGTTGCCCTTGAACTTCTCGATGGCGAGCTGTGTGCCGAGCTTGATGCCCTCGCCGAGCGCGGCCTGGCCGCCGCTGAGCGGGCTCTGCGTGGCGATCTTGATGGTGCCCTTCCCCTGTGCGGTCGGCCCCGACCCCAGCGGCAGGAGGGCGATGGCGAGCGCCGCGCAGACGGCGAGGACGCTGCGGATGCGTGTCGGATTCATAGACTCCCTCCTTGAGCGTTGATGAATCGAGGGGTTTGCGCGCGCCGCCAATTATAGCGAGGGCGCGCGGGCGGTCAAGCCGCCCGGGCGCTGCGGATGAGGTCGAGGAAGCGCCGCGTGGCCGACGCCGGATCGGGCGCCGCGCAGACCGCCGAGATGACGGCCACCCCGTCGGCGCCGGCCCGCACGACCTCGGCCACGTTGTCGTGCGTGATGCCGCCGATCCCTATGAGGGGAACGCGGATCTCGCCGCGGAGTTTCCGGATCAGCGCGGGACCCACCAGCTGGAAGTCGGGCTTGGTCGTTGTCGCGAACATCGAGCCGACGGCGACGTAGTCGGCGCCGTCGGCGCGCGCGGCGTGCGCCTGCTCGACGCCGTGCGTGGAAACGCCGAGCAGCATGCCGGGGCGCAGCAGCGGGCGCGCGGCGCGCGCGGGCAGGTCGTCCTGGCCCAGGTGGACGCCGTCGGCGCCGACGGCCACCGCGAGGTCCACGCGGTCGTTCACGATGAACGTGACGCCCGCGCGGCCGCACCGCTCCCGCAACCGGCGGGCCACCGGCAGGACCCGGCCCGAGGGCCAGTCCTTCTCGCGCAGCTGGACCATGCGGCAGCCGCCGTCGATGACGGCGGCGAGGAGGTCGTCGACGTCGCGCCCGCGCGCCGCCGTCCGGTCGAGGACGACGTACAGCGTCGGGTCCATCAGGGGTGGAGGCGGGCGCCGTCCGCGCTGGTGAAGCGGCCGTCGACGAAGGCGGGATCGCTCAGGATCTTGAAGTGGAAGGGGATGGTCGTCTTCACGCCCTCGATCACCGTCTCCCTCAGCGCACGGCGCATCCGCTCGATCGCCTCCGCGCGATCGCGGCCGTGCACGATGATCTTGCCGAGCAGCGAGTCGTAGAAGGGGGGGACCGAGTACGGCGCCATCAGGTGGCTGTCCACGCGTACGCCGAAGCCTCCCGGCGGCACCCACGCCGTCACGCGCCCCGCGCTCGGCACGAACGTCTCGGGATCCTCGGCGTTGATCCGGCACTCGATCGCGTGCCCCTCGAAGCGGATGGCGTCCTGGCGATAGCCCAGCGGCTCGCCGGCGGCGATGCGGATCTGCTCGCGGATGAGGTCGAGGCCCGTGATCGCCTCCGTCACGGGGTGCTCGACCTGGATGCGCGTGTTCATCTCGATGAAGTAGTAGGCGCCGTCGGCGTCCACGAGGAACTCGACCGTGCCCGCGCTGACATAGTTCACCGCCGCCGCCGCCAGCAGGGCCGCGCGATGCAGCCCCGTGCGCGTGTCCGCGGGGAGCGAGGGCGCCGGCGACTCCTCGATCAGCTTCTGGTGGCGCCGCTGGACGGAGCAATCGCGCTCGCCGAGGTGCACGCGCATCCCGTTGCGATCGCCCAGCACCTGCACTTCGACGTGCCGCGATTGCTCGATGTACTTCTCGCAGTAGATCTCGGAGGAGCCGAACGCGGCGCCGGCCTCCGCCTGGCAGGCGGCGAACGCCTGCGCGGCTGAGGCGCGCTCGCGCACGATGCGCATGCCGCGGCCGCCGCCGCCCGCCGCCGCCTTGAAGATGACCGGGTAGCCGGCCTCGTCGGCGACGTCCAGCGCCTCCGCCTCGCTCTTGAGCGGCAGCTCGCTGCCGGGCACGACCGGCACGCCCGCTTGCCGGGCGATGACGCGCGCCTGCGCCTTGTCGCCCATCAGGCGGATGGCCTCGGGGCTCGGCCCGATGAAGGTGAGGCCCGAGGCGCGGCAGATGTCGGCGAACGTCGGATTCTCGGCGAGGAAGCCGTAGCCCGGGTGGATCGCCTCGCTGTCGGTGACGACGGCCGCCGAGATCACGGAGGGCATGTTGAGGTAGCTCGCCCGCGCCGCATCGGGGCCGATGCAGATCGTCTCGTCGGCGAGGCGTACGGGCAGCGATTGCGCGTCCGCCGTCGAGTGGGCGATCACCGTGCGGATCCCCATCTCGCGACAGGTGCGCATGATCCGCAGCGCGATCTCGCCGCGGTTGGCGATGAGGATCTTGTGGAACATTCCCTTACTTGCGCTGGAACCCCGCGGGTACGCGCTGCCACTGGTAGAGACCCTTCGCAGGGCTGCTCAGCGTCCAGCGATCCGGATAGAGGTACCCGAGGGTCGTCTCGGTGACGTAATAGCCAGGAAGCTCGGTGTACTGCGCGACCCACTGGTCTCCGGTGACTTCCTGTTCCGGGGCATAAACGACGATCTGGACGGCCTGCGGCGGGATGTAGATCTGCCGGATCGGCACCCCGTACCAGCCGGTCCCCGAGACTCCCGCGTTCAGCAGCGTCGGGAAGGGATTGTTCTGCTGATTCGGATCGCTCGTGAACGGAACGCTCGGTCGCGTGGTCGACGGGGTCCCTGGCAGCGATCCGGAAGGCGGTGGCACGGTGATCGTTGAGGGAACGTTGGGGTTCACGGCGCCGACCTGGGCCCACGTCGGCGTCGTCACGAGCAGCATCATCGCCAAGACGATCCAGATCCAGTTCATGTCAGCCTCCCAGCAGTCGGCGCCACTGCGATTCGAGCTCGGCCAGACGCCAGCCGTAGACGCGCGGCGCCGCGTCGGCGATCGTTTCGCCCGCGCCCAGCCGCGCCAGCAACGCGCGCATCGATTCCATTCCGCCGCGGTCCAGCAGGTCCGCGACGACGAACAGCGCGAGCTCGTAGCCCGCGTGCGCCCGGCGCGGGTCGGGGTCGGTCACGAGCGCCTCCAGGCCGCTCAGCGTGAGGCCGCCCGACGCGGCCAGCGCGGGATCGGCCGCACGGCCCTCCAGCACCTGGGCCAGGCCCTCCTGCAGCCAGCGCGGCGCCCGCCCGCGCGCGCGGTGGTGGATCACGGCGTGCGCGTACTCGTGGGTCAGGAGCCGCGCCAGCTCCCCGCGCGCAGGCAGGGCCGGGCCCAGCGGCAGCCGGATCCGGCCGTCGAAGAGCCCGTTGACCCAGGCGTGGGAGCCTGTGACGTCGCTGAACTGTCCCCGCTCGTACAGCACCACGCTCACGGGCTCCGGGCCCGCGTCACCCAGCTGCGCGACGACGCGCCGTCGCGCGGTCTCGAGCGCGGCGAGCACCGCGCGCCGCGCGTCGGCGTCGACGCCCGGCCGGTAGCGCAGGACGAACGCGCCCACCGGCTCGCGCAGGAAGGCCGCCTCGGTGCGCTGCTCGCGCTCGAGCTTGTCGAGCAGCCGGCGCGCCTCGTCGTGCACCGGATCGACGGCGAGCAGCGCGCGCAGGTGCGCGACCGCGCGCTCGGGCTCGTCGCGGTGATCGTACAGTCGCGCGAGCAGCATCCGCACCTGCGCGTCCGCGCGCAGGCGCGCCGCCGCCTCCAGCGGACCCAGCGCGTCGTCCACGCGCCCGGCGTGCACCGCCGCGACGCCGGCGGCCTTGAGCAGCGCCGGGTCGTCGGGCACGGCCGCGAGGCCCTGGCCGAAGAGCAGGGCCGCCTCCTCCGGGCGTCCCTGCGCCAGCGTGCGCCAGCCCCACGTCTCGAAGCAGCGGCCCACGTCCTCGCGGCGCGCGGCGCTGTCCGGACGCTCGCCCGCCGCCTCGCTGAAGCGGTCGCAGGCGCGCGCGAGCTGGCCGGCAGCGTAGAGGCGGATCGCGTCGTCGGTCAGCGCGGTGGCGTCCGCGGGGCGCGTGAGCACGACGGCGGGAGCCGGCACGGGCGCGCGGAGCACCGACCACCACGCGGCGGCGCCGGTCGCGAGAGCGACGGCGACGAGGGGCAGGAGCCCGCGACGGGCGGCGATGGACAGCCTCACGGTGAGGCGCCTCAGTGCGGTGGCTCGAGCAGGAAGAGCGGTTGCCCGTACTCCACGGGCTGGCCATTCTCGACGAGGATCTTGAGCACCCGACCTCCCGCCTTCGACTCGATCTCGTTCATCAGCTTCATCGCTTCGATGATGCAGATGACCTGGCCTTCCTTCACCACGTCGCCCTCGCGGACGAACGGATCGGCGGTGGGCGCCGAGGCCCGATAGAACGTGCCGACCATCGGCGCCTCGATGGTGATCGCGGTCGGCGCCGCGACGTCGGCCACGAGGGCCGACTCGATCGTCGGCGAGGGGGCGCTCGTGGAGGGCGCGGCGCCGGCGTGAACGGCGGGCGTGGCCGGCGCGCCGGCGCGCTGGACCCGCAGGCGCGTGCCGGCCGACTCGACCTCGATCTCTGAGAGGCCGAGCTCGGCGGCCACCGCGGCCAGGCGCCGCGTCAGCTCGATGAGCCGATCGTCGCCGCCGCCGGCAGGATCCGCGGAGAGCGTCGCGCGCTTCGCCATCAGCCCGCCACGGCCACGCGGCCGAGATACTCGCCGGTGCGCGTGTCGACCTTCACGACGTCCCCTTCGTTCAGGAACAGGGGCACCTGGAGCACGGCACCCGTCTCGAGCGTGGCCCGCTTGGTGCCGCCCTGCGCGGTGTCACCGCGGACCCCCGGGTCCGTGCTCGCGATGGCCAGCTCGACGAAATTGGGCACGTCCACCGTGGTCGGCGCGCCGTCGATATAGAGGACGTCGACCTCGGTGTTCTCCTTCAGGTACTCGCGCGCGTCGCCGACCTCGTCGGCCGACAGCGACACCTGCTCGTAGGTCTCCGTGTCCATGAAGTGGTACCGGTCGTCCTTGTAGAGGAACTGCATGTGCTTCTCGTCGTATTCGACGAGGTCGACCTTCTCCCCCGCGCGGAACGTGTTGTCGATCACCTTGCCGAGCCGCATGTGCTTGAGCTTGGTGCGGACGAAGGCGCCACCCTTGCCCGGCTTGACGTGCTGGAAGTCGACGATGGCGTACGGCTGCCCGTCGAACACGATCCGCAATCCCTTCTTGAACTCGGCCGTCGAGACCTGCATGGGACGTTCTCAGCCTTTCCGTCGCGACCGGGCGCGCAGCGCGGTGTCCAACCGCTCCCGCGCGCCCACGTCGTCGGGGTCCTTTCGCATGAGCCGCGTGAACACGATCGTCGCCTCGTCGGCCAGGCCCTGGTCGAGGCACAGCGTGCCGAAGGCGGCGGTGACGAAGGTGTCGTCGGCGAGCAGCCGCGCCACCCCCGAGTCTCCGGCCGCCGCCCCCGCCCGCAGCAGGCCGAGCAGCGCGCGCGACTCCCGATCACCGGGGTCGAGGCTCGCCGCCCGCTCGAGGTGTTGCACGGCGTCGTCCACGCGTCCGAGCCGTCGGTGAACCTCCGCGGCGAGCCGATGACATTGTACGTCCTTCGGGCTGGACCGGAGAATGGTGTCGATCTCGGCCAGGGCCCCGGCAAAATCCTGACGGCTCAGGAGCGCCTTGGCCAGGATCAGTCGGGCCGTGGCGTAGTGCGGATGGCGGATGAGACCGTCGCGGCAGGCCGCCACCGCATCGGCGACGCGCCCGGCCTTGCGGTAGAGATCCGCGAGCAACGCGAAGCCGAGCGATGCCGGATCCTTCGCCAGCCGCTCCTCGTAGCGGCGGATGGCGGCGGCGAGCGCCAACTCGTTGGGCGAGGCCGCGGCACCGGTCGGCGTCGGCTCGTCCGTCATCGCCCGCCCCCGACGATGGACGCGAGCGCCGCCCGCACGTCGGCGGGCGAGACGTCGTAGACGACCCGGAAGGCGCCGATCGACGGCGCGAGCACGAACGGCACTCGGCCGTCGCGTGCCTTCTTGTCGTGCGCGATCGCGGCCAGTACGGCCTCGGCCTCCACCGCCGCCGCCTGCACCGGCAGCCCGAGGGCGCGCAGGAGCGCCTCCTGTCGCCGCGTCGTGGCCGCGTCGGCCAGGCCGAGCCGCTCGGCCAGTCGCGCCTCGGCGACCATGCCGAGCGCGACCGCCTCACCGTGCGTCCACGTCTCGAATCGCGTCGCCGCCTCCAGCGCGTGGCCGATCGTGTGGCCGTTGTTCAGCGCGAAGCGCCACTCGCCCTTCTCCTCCGGGTCGCGCTGGATGACCGCCGCCTTGAGCCGGCACGATCCGCCGATGATGCGCGTGAGGGTGGGCAGGTCGCGGGCGGTGAGCGCCGCCGCCGAGCGCTCGACGTCGTCGAAGTAGGCGGCGTCGAGCACGACGCCGTGCTTGACGATCTCGGCGAGGCCCGAGCGGAAGTCGCGGTCCGGCAGCGTCAGCACGACCGCCGGATCCACGATGACCAGGCGCGGCTGGTGGAAGGCGCCGATGAGGTTCTTGGCCTTCGGGTGGTCGATGGCGGTCTTGCCGCCGCTGGAGGCGTCGACCTGGGCGAGCACCGTCGTCGGCAGCGGCACGAAGTTGGCGCCGCGCATATAGGTCGCCGCCACGAAGCCCGCGAGGTCGCCGACGGCGCCGCCGCCGAGCGCCAGCACCGTGGAGGTGCGGTCGGCGCCCGCCGCCAGCAGCCGATCCCAGCAGTGCTCGGCGACCGCCAGCGTCTTGGCCGCCTCGCCGTCGGGAACCTCGAGCACGGTCACCGAGAGCCCGGCGGCCTCCAGGCTCGCCACCACGACCTGGCCGTGCAGCTTGAGAATGCCGGCGTCGGTCACGAGCACCGCGCGCGAGCCGACGCGGAGCTCGCGCAGGCGCGCGCCCACGCTGGCGAGCGCGCCGGGCTCCACGACGATCGAGTAGGACCGGGGGCCGAGGTCGACGGGGATCAGCATCGCGCTTCGATGATAGCGCCGCGCGGGCGCTACCAGCTCTTCAGGCTGTCCTGGTAGGCGCGGTAGTTGCGGCGGACCTCCTCGATGCCGTCGCCGCCGAACTTCTCGAGGAAGGCGTCGGCCAGCACGATTGCCATCATGGCCTCGCCCACGACGCCCGCTGCCGGCACCGCACAGACGTCGCTGCGCTCCACCACCGCCTCCACCGTCTCCTTGGTGGCGAGGTCGACCGACTTGAGCGGCGTGCGCAGCGTCGAGAGCGGCTTCATCGCGGCTCGCACGACGAGCGGCTGGCCGTTGGTGACGCCGCCCTCGAGGCCGCCCGCGTTGTTGGTCGAGCGGTTGAAGCCCTGGCCCGCCTCGAACAGGATCTCGTCGTGCACGCCCGAGCCGGGGGTGCGCGCCGTCTCGAAGCCCATGCCGAACTCGCAGCCCTTGATCGCCTGGATCGAGCAAAAGGCCTGCGCGAGCCGGCCGTCGAGCCGCCGGTCCCACTGCACGTAGGAGCCGAGGCCGACCGGGCAGCCCAGCGCGACGACCTCGAAGACGCCTCCCAGCGTGTCGCCCTTGGCCTTGGCGTCGTCGATGGCCGCGATGATCGCCGCCTCCGCCGTGGCGTCCGCGCAGCGCACCTCGGAGGCCTCGGCCCGGCGCGCCAGCTCGTCCCACGGCAGGTCGATGTGTCCCACGCGCACGCCACCGATCTCGGTGACGTGGCTCAGGATCGTGATCCCGAACTCCGCTAGCAGCCGCTTGGCCACGCCGGCGACGGCCACCCGCGCGGTCGTCTCGCGGGCGCTGGAGCGCTCGAGCACGTTGCGGATGTCCCGGTGGCCGTACTTCATGGCGCCGGCGAGGTCGGCGTGCCCGGGACGGGGCCGCGTCACTTCCTTCTTCGCCGTGCCCGCCTCGGGCACGGCCACGCCCATGGTCGCCTTCCAGTTCTCCCAGTCGCGGTTGGCGATGCTGAGCGTGATGGGCGAGCCGAGCGTGGCGCCCCAGCGGACGCCGGACAGGACGTGGACCTGGTCGCGCTCGATCTTCATGCGGCCGCCGCGGCCGTAGCCGCGCTGGCGCCGGGCGAGGTCGCCGTTGATGTCGGCTTCGGTCAGCGGCAGGCCGGCCGGGACGCCGTCGATGACGGCGACCAGCGCCTCACCGTGGGATTCGCCCGCGGTGAGGAAGCGGAAGACTCCGCCCATGACCTACCGCTGGGCGGCGCCGGTCTGGAGGCTGGCGCGCGGCGTGTCGCGACGGACCACGCTCGGTGTCACGAAGATGACCAGCTCGCGGTTCGGGTTCGTCGCCATCTGCTTCGTCTTGAACAGCCAGCCGATGACGGGGATGTCGCCGAACAACGGCACCTTGCGCACGCTCTCGACGTCGGTCCGCTGGGTGATCCCGCCGATGACGAGGGTGTCGCCTTCCTTGATGAGGACCAGCGTGTCCGCGCGCCGCTTGTTGATGCTGGGGATGAGGCCGCCGGCGCCCGCGTTGACGTCCGCGCCCTTCGAGTTGTCCTCGACCACGACCAGCAGCTTGATGCGGTTGATGTTGTTCGGCTCGAACACGACGGTCGGCGTCACCTCGAGGCGGAGTGTCGCCTCCTTGAACTGCACCTGCGTGCCGGCGGAGCTGACCGTCGCGTACGGGATCTCGCTGCCGAGGGCGATGGAGGCCTTCGCGTTCTCGACGGTGACGATCTCGGGCTTGGACAGCGAGCGCGTCTTCGACGATTCCTCGAGAGCCTGCAGCGCGAGGTTCAAGTTGAAGTTCGTGCCGATGAGGCCGAATGAGATGCCGCCGGTGGGGAGGTTCGATGGCAGCAGGTTGACGGCGTTGCCGCCGAGCGGAAGCCCGGTGAGGCTGCTGACCGGCAACAGCTGGGCCAACCCCAACGGTGAGAGCGGATTGGTGATAGGGCTCGTGATTTGGCTACTTGGCGCAGTGGCGGCCCCGCCAAATCCCGTGAGAGTCTCTACCCCCCCGGCCCGTTGCCCGATATCGACCGCCCGGGTGATCTGTTGGCCCCCCTCACGGGAGAAGGGCGCGAAGCCCTGACCGACCAGGACGTTCGACCCGTCGCGGCGCGCTCCGGCGCCGCCCCACTGCACGCCGATCTCGAACAGGTCCGTGCGGTTGATCTCGTTCAGCCGCGCCTCGATCTTGACCTGCGGCAGCGGGATGTCGAGGTTCTCCCGGATGAGCTTCTTGATCCGCTCGAGGTCGTTGGCGTAGTGGCGGATGAAGATCGAGTTGGTCGGCTTGTGGGCGCGGATCGTGATGCCTTTGGCCAGCACGTCGGCCGAGGGCGCCGGCGCAACCAGCGGCGGGGGCGCCGCGCCCGGTCCGAACACGGCCGAGAACGGCGGCGCCGGGATCGGCGCGATCGCCGGCACGGCCGCGGGCGCCGCGCCGCCCTCGGGGATGCCGAGGATGCCCGACAGGGTTTTGGCCAGCTCCTCGGGATCCGCGTAGGCGAGACGGATCGTCTCTTCCTTCAGCGGGCCGCGCGCGGCGACCTCGGCGGCAGCGGCCTCGGCCGCGAGCATCTTCCCGCGCGCCTCGGCCTCCTTGAGCTGCGCCTCGGCGACCTTCGTGCGCACGTCGGCCTCGGCCTTGAGCTTGGCCTCCTCCACGCGCGCCTTCGACTCCCGTTCCTTGGCGAGCTGGTCGGCCGAGACGATGCGGATGACGTTGTCGCGCTCGGTCTTCACGAGGCCGCGCGCCTCCATGATCGTGTCGAGCGCCAGGTCCCACGCCACGTTGCGCAGCGAGATCGACATCTTGCCCTTGACGTCGTCGCCGATCACGATATTGCGCCCGCTCTCCGCGGCGAGGATGCGGAGCAAGTTCACGACGTCGGCGTCCTTGAAGTCGAGCGAGATCAGGCGCCGGCCGTTGGCGGGCGCCGGCATGACGGGCGCCGGCGGCGCGAGTGGCGCAGGCTGAGCGACGGGCTCGGCCGGCGCGGGGGCGGGCGCGGCCGGCGCGGGGGCGGGCGCGGCCGGGCGCGGGGGCGCCTGGGCCACGCGTACCTGGGGCGCGGGCTTGGCGACGGGACGCTTGACCGGCGCCTTCGGCTCGGTGGCCTCGGTCCGCTGGTCGGTCGACCCGGTGACGGCCGTCGAGGACGGCGTGTCCGCCGGCGCCTTCGCCAGCGGCGAGGTCGGGATCACGATGGCCAGGCCGCCGTCGTCCTCGCGGATCGCGTAGCCGACCTTGCGGTCGAGCTGAACGACGACGCGCGCGACGCCCTTTTTGTACTGGCTTCCGCGGATCTGCTTGAGGGGCGACGCCGCCACGTTGAGCGGCGTCTTGCGCCACGCATAGTCGGTGTCCTCGAAGTCGATGACGAGCCGCGTCGGCGAGTCGATGAGCTCGGCCTGGTACTTGGCCGGTGCCGACGTCTTGACGAACACGGTCACCGCGTCGGGCTGCGTCGCGACGGTGATGTCGCTGAGCCGAGCCGTTGCCGGCGCCTGCTGCGCCACCGCCAGACTTCCGGTGAGCAGGAGCATCAGCCCCAGGCCGAACGCTCGCCGCACGAGGAGCACCACGCGCCGTGTAGTCATCTCAATTGGCCGCCAATCGTAGGACGACACGCTGCGCGGCGGCGCCGGGCTTCGGTCCCACCGCGAATACCACGTTGTCGGCGCCGATTTCCATCAACCGGCCGTCGCCGAGCGTGTCGCCGGGTTTGAGGATGTAACCGATGCCCTCCTGGGTCTCGAGCAGGGCGAGCGTTGCGCGGGGACCGCGCACGATCCCCGTGAGCTTGGTGGTGGCCACGCTCAGCCCACCCGAGGCCATCGAGAGCTGCACCTCCTGAAACGGATCCTTGCGGCCCTTGTCCTCGTATTTCGGCACGTCGGCTGCCGACAGCACGGGCGCGGCGGGCACGAGCTGAGTCGGCTGAGCAGGCTGAGCAGACTGAGCAGGCTGAGCAGGCTGAGCAGACTGAGCAGGCTGGCCGGGCTGCTCGGGACGTACGGACGCCACTGGAGCCGGGGCCGGCGTCGCCGGGGGCCGGCTCGCCGTCGGTGTCGGCGCGGGCGGCGACCCGCCGCACGCGGTGAGCACGGCGCAGAGGCCGCCGAGCGTCACGCGGGCGATGGCCAACTTCACGAGCGAGCCTCCTTGCTGGACAACGCGGCCGCCGGCTTCGGGGCCGCGGGCGCCCCGGGCTTCGGGGGAGGTGGGGCGTCGCGATACATGTAGGTCGCGAGCGTCATCTCGGCGCGGAGCGCGGTCCGGCCCTTCACCAGGCCCGTCAGCTTCATCTCGGCGACCTTGACGACGCGCTCCAGGGTCGCCACCTTCTCGAAGAAGAGGCCGAGCTGGTGGTACCCGCCCTCGGCGGTGATCGTGATCGGGATCTCCGTGACGTAGTCCTTTGGCCGCGGCTCGCGCGGCTGGAAGAGCGACACGCCGAGTCCCGAGCCCTGCGCCGCCTCGGAGACCGCCTTGTAGAGGGCCGGGGTCTCCTTCTCGGTCGGCAGCTTGGCCTTCAGCATGTCGAGCTTCGTCTGCAGCTCGGCCACCTCGCGGCGGAAGCGCTGCAGCTCGGCCACCTGAGAGCGCGCCTGCGCCAGCTCGGTCGCGAGCTGCTGGCGCCTGGCTTCGAGGGTCGTGATCTCGGCCTGCACGGGGGAGAGGAGCAGGAACCACGCGCCGCCGACGATCACCACGAGGCCAAGAACTCCCAGGATGACTTTTGGAAGCTTCGGGCCGTCGACGAAGTTCTGGAGGAACGGCGGCAGCGTCATCGCTACGCCTCGAACCGGCAGGTGACCTCGAACGTCACCATGATCGGGCTCTTGCTCAGGTCCTGCCTCGACACCAGGATGTCGACGTCCTTGAACTTCCCCGACTGCCTGAGGTTGTTCAGGAACTCGGATACGGCGCGCGTCGAGTAGGCCGTGCCGGCGATCTTCAGCGAAGCGCCGCGATCCTCGAAGGACGTGATCCAGAGGTCGCGTGGCACGGTGTCGACGAACGCATCGAGCAGCTGGATCGGCCTCCCCTGGCCCTGCACCAGCTCCTCGATCACCTGGACGCGCTTGCGGACGTCCGCGAGCTGCGCCTTCACGTTGCCGCCCGCTCCCAGCGTGGCCTTGAGCGTGTCGGTCTCCTTGGCCGTGCGATCGTTCTCTGCGATGAGCCGCGACGTCTCGGCGATGAGACTCCACCACGAGTAGCCGACGCCGAGGACCGCGACGACGTAGAGCACGGCGAAGAGCATGCCGAGCCCGACGGGCAGGGCCGGCAGCGTGAAGCCTGGACCACGGCGCCGGCGCGCTTCGACCGGCGCGAGGTTGATCCTGATCACTTCCCTTGCTCCTTGTCTCCGGACCGTCGCAGGCCGAGCCCGACGGCCACGGCCAGGGCCGGGGCCATCGCGGCGGCCTCTTCGGCGTACGCGGGCGCGACTTCGATGCGCTCGAAGGGCCGCGCGAGCTCGACGGGGATCCCCCAGTTGGAGGCGAGGTACTCGTTCAGGCCGGGCAACTGCGCGCAGCCGCCCGCCAGCACGATTTTGCCGATGCGCTCGGACTCCGCCGTCGAGGCAAAGTAATCGAACGTCCGCTGGACCTCGAGCGAGAGCTCGCGCGAGATCGCCTCGAGCGGCGGCACCAGGGTCTCCCACTTCACGCCGACGTCCTTGCCGAGCTTGGCGTCCTCCGCCTGCTGGAAGGAGATGTTGAGCCGCTGGGAGATCGCCTGCGTGTAGTTGTTACCGCCGAACGGGATGTCGCGCGCGAAGATCGTCGCGCCGCCGCGCACGACGTTCGTCTTCATGATCGCCGCGCCGATGTCGATGAGCGCCACCGCCTCGCGGACCTCGCTCGGGAAGTTGAGCTCCCACTGGTTGCCGAGGGCGAAGCCGTCCACGTCGACGATGAGGGGATTGAAGCCCGCCTGGTCGACGACGGCCATGTACTCGTTGACCTTGGACTTCTTCACGGCGACGAGGATGACGTCCATCTGACCGCCGGAGCGGCCGAGCGTGTGATGGTCGATGAACACCTCGTCGATCGCGAACGGGATGTGGTGCTCTGCCTCGAGCATCACCACGTCGTGGACGTCCTTGGCGGGCACCTCGGGGATCTGGACTTTCTTGATGATCAGCTCGCGCCCGCAGACGGCGATGACGGCCTCGACACCTTCGATCCCCGCCTTGGCCACCGCCTCCTTGATCGCGTCGGCCACCACCTGGCTGTCGCGGACCGAGCCCTCGGCAATGGTGTCCGCGGGCAGCCCGACAGTGGCCATCCCGATGAGCCGGGGGGTGCTGCCGTTCTTGATCTGCACGACCTTGACGGCGCTGGTGCCGATATCGAGCCCGAAACTATCGGAGCTCCTGCGCAGTCTCTTCAGGATGTTCAACACGTCATTTCCCCTGTCGAGTCAGTAGTATAGGAGTATCGTTGGTTGCGGCCAATCTTTTCCCACACACAAGCGTTGGGGTCGGAGTACGTGCGAGGCCCCATGCATCGCGATTCAGTCGTTAAATCTCTCGCCAGTTGGTGATCGAGTGCAGCGATCGCATCGACTGGACCATGTCCACGTTCTGTTGGCTGGACCGGATCGAGAGGCTGCCGGAGGTGTCGGAGTGCCGTCCCGGGATGTCGACGGCGCCGGGAAGTGGCGGCAGCGCCACGCGCCGGACGACCACCTCGACCGTCCTGGTCACGCCGCTGAAGGTCCCGGCGGACCGCATGATGACGGTCGTGTTGTCGTCCGCGATCGGCGAGGTGTCCATCGCCGGCTCGGTGGTGCTGCTGAGCCCCGTGAGCGGCGTGTCGGCCGCGCCGTTGTCGTTGCGGATCGTGACGCTGAACGTGCCGCCGTTGGCCGGGCCGCCGAGCGCGACGTTCGTGAGCCCGGCGATCGCGACCCACGGCAGGCCCGTCGTGGCGCCCGAGAGCAGGCCGCTCCAGTTATCGCTCGCGTCGGCCGTGCTCACCAGCACGTTGAAGCCGCGCTCGATGCCCGCCTCCGCGAGATAGCGGGCACGCGAAGCGTCGGCGAGGTTGCGCGAGATCTGCGGCTCGAGCGCGCTCACCGAGAGATAGGCGACGAGCAGACCGGTCAGGCAGAGCAGCGCCATCACGACGAGGATCAGCGCGATGCCACGCTGATTGCGCAGCGTCGGCGGTCGTCGCCTCAGCTCCGTCGTCACGCTCTCGGTCCTAGCACCGTGACGACGTCCACCGTGCGTGGCTGGCTGAGCTCGCCGGAGCCGGTCAGCGGACGATAGCTCACCCGCACCTGGACCTCCTTGCACGACAGCGGCGTGGGCGGGCAGCCCGTGCCGATGCTGATGTCCGTGATCGTCGTGGTTCGCATGTACGACGGGCCGGCGACCGGCTCGCTCTGACAATTCGACGCGCCGGCGGCGCTGGGGCCCGACAGACAGTGCTCCGTCGTCGTCCCCGGGCCCAGGGCTGCCGCCGAGAAGTCGGTCATCGCCCGGGCTCGGAGCTGCTCGATCCGCTGCTCGGCGAGGAACACCGCGGCCGTCTCGCCGCCGCCCGTGGCGATGCCGCTCGCCGCGTACTGGAAGCCGGTGGCGATCGCCACCAGGCCGATCGTCAGGAGGGCGGTGGCCACGAGCACTTCGGCCAGCGAGAAGCCGCGCCCCCCGTGGACTATTGCACGCTCACACGACCCGAGGCGGCGACGACGACGTTGCGGGTCCCGCCGTTCGGGTTGGTGACGGTGAACGTCCCCGCCAGGGCCGCGGCGCCGAGCGAGGTGAAGACCACCGGGCCGCCCGAGAGCTGCATGTTGTTCGAGATCGCCATGAGGCCGGCGCCGTCGGTGCCGGTGCCGGTCCAGATCGTTCCGGCGGTGCACGCCGCGTTGGAGTTTTGCCGGTAGCGCAGGCTCGCCCCCAACACTTCCGCGCAGTAGTTCTGATTGCCCGTGATCGCGAGCTGACGCGCGCGGCTGAGTGCGGTGGCCAGCTCCGAGGCGCCGGCCGTCGTCGCAGAGCTCCGCCAGTACGACATGAATTGCGGCAGCCCGAGCGCGGCGAGAAGCCCGATCATCGCGACCACGACGATCAACTCGGCCAGCGAAAACCCGGCTTGTCGGTCTCTCACATCCGCAGTCCGGTGACGTACCATTGCACGACTCCTTCGCCCCAAAACAACGCAGTGGCTCCCCCAATTGCAAGGAAAGGGCCAAACGGGATCGCGTCCTTACGACCACGGACGCCGAGGGCCATCAGAGCCACCGCCCACGCTCCCCCGAGCACCACCCCAACCATCAGCGCGAACAGCGCGATCTTCCAGCCGAGAAAGGCGCCGAGCATCGCGCCGAGCTTCATGTCGCCCGCGCCCATTCCGCCTCGGCTGACGACGATGATAGCGAAAAACACGCCGCCGCCGAGGGCGATTCCGAGCGCGACCTCTGCCCAGCCCAGGTGGCGGGTCGCCACGTTGGCAGTGACCCCTGCCAGAATGCCCGGTAGGGTGATCGCGTCGGGAATGATCTGATGACGCAGGTCGATCGCGGTCACCGCGATCAGCGCGGCGAGCAGCGCCGCGGCGACCACGAACTCGAGGCCCGGCCCGAATTCGGCCCACGCCAGCGCGAGCAGCGCCGCCGTCGTCGCCTCGACGAGCGGATAGCGCCACGGAATTGGCGTCGCGCAGGCGCGACAGCGGCCACGCAGGACGACGAACGACACCAGCGGCACGTTGTCGTACCAGGCGATGAGCGCGCCGCAGCCGGGACACGCCGAACGGGGCGCCCACAGGCTGCGCCTCTCGGGCAGCCGGGCGATCACCACGTTCAGGAAGCTGCCGAGGACCAGGCCGAAGAGCACGACCACCGCCAGGGGCATCTCAGAGGTGATGCCGCGCGACGACGTCCCGCTCCGCCGCGGGATGCAGTTGGCGAAGGATCGTGAGGTGCTTGCGCATTTCCACGACGTCGCCCGTGTCACGATACGCGAGGACGAGCCCGATGCGCGGCTCCGGCGCGAACGGCTGCTCCTCGGCGGCCCGGCGAAATTCCGTGATGGCTTCGTCGTAGCGCCCGAGTCCCGCGAGGGCGCCGCCGAGGTTCGCGCGCGCGACGACGTTGCGCTCGTTGAGCGCCACCGCGCGCCGCAGGAACGGCACCGCCTCGTCGAACCGTCCTTGCTGCGTCAGCGCCATCCCGAGGTTGTTGAGCGGGCCCGTCTCGGTCGGGAATTTCGCGACCGCCCGCCGCAGCGGGGCCTCGGCGTCGAGGGGACGGTTGAGCTGGAGCAGGGCCAGGCCGAGGCCGCCGTACGGCTTCTCGCGGTCGGGCTTGAGCGCCAGCGCGCGGAGGAAGTAGCCGATCGCGATCAGCGCGTCGCTCGGGTCCTTGCGCTCGCGGTTCACGATCGCGGCCCCGTAGTTGTCGTGGCAGATCGAGCACTCCGGCGTGACGAGCATCGCGTGCGTCCAGAGCGACTCGCTATCGCGCCACACCTGGACCTGGAGCCATGTCAGCGCGGCCAGGGTCGTGAGCAGCACGCCCAGCGCCGCGCAGCTCGCGCGGAAGTGCGGAGGACGCAGCCGGCCGGAGGCGTGCGCGCCGACGAGCCACGCGACGCCGCCGCCGACGAGGACAGCGAATCCCAGGCACGACAGGTAGCTGTAGCGATCGTGCGCCAGCTGGAAGCCGGCATGCACGAGGCCACCGACGGGCGCCAGCATGATCGCGTACCACGCGTAGGCGGCGAGCCCCGCCGGCCACCGAGCGGCGAGCGCCACGAGGGTCACGCTGAGCAGCATCGTCGCCACCGCGCTGAGCACGAACTCCGGAGCGGAGGGATCTACGCGCACCGGCAGCTCGTACAGCGGCGAGAGATCCGTCGGTAGCACCGTCTTCGAGACGTAGAAGACCATGCTGTAGAACGCCATCGCGATGCGCGACGGCAACGGGTACTTCGTCCCCGGCGTGAAGTAGTCGTGGTGGGCCACCGCCCAGTACGACACGGCCGCACCCGCGACGGCGACGGCGACGAACGGCAGCTTCTCGAGCAGCGCGCGCCGCGTCTCGGGGCCGCGCCACGTCGACGGGACGGGCGACAGGCGGCGCAGCGGATACCAGTCGAGGACGATCAACAGCAGCGGCAGCGTCATCACGATCGACTTGGCCAGCATCGACAGCGCGAAGGCGACGATCGACACCGTCAGCAGCCGCCACCGGCCTGCGCTCTCGGCGCTCGCCGCGCGCAGATACGTCAGCACGCAGGTCAGGAAGAGCAGGGCCGAGAGGACGTCGCGCCGCTCGGTCGCCCACGCCACCGACTCCGCCCGCAGCGGGTGGATGGCGAAGAACAGGGCACCCACGGCGGCCCCCGCGCGTAGCGCCATCTCGCTCGTGTCCGGCCGCGCGGCCGCGAGGAGGCGCCGAGCCAGCCAATAGACGAGCACCGCGTTCGCGGCGTGGAGCACGAGGTTCGTGAAATGGTATCCCGCGGGCTGCATGCCCCAGAGCACGTAGTCCAGACCGAAGCTCAGCCAGGTGACGGGGATGTAGTGGCCCATGAGCGTGGTCGTGAACATCCAGAGGAGCTGGCGGGGAGCCAGACCCCGGAAGTGAGGATTCTCGACCAGATTCACCTGGTCGTCCCACTGCACGAACTCGTTGCGCAGCCCGACGGCGAACACCACGACCACGGCGAGCACGATGGCGAGCGGAACGACTCGCTCCGGGAGCGCCAGCGTCGCCAGCCACCCGCGCGCTCGCGTCGCGAGGTCGGCACGGGCGCCGCCACGACGCGCCTCGCCGGCGAGCGGTGTGGTCGAAGTCGTCTCGTCGAACAGCGTCGGTGTCGGCATACGCTTAAACGCGAAGGGAGGAGGCCCGAAGACCTCCTCCCCTCATGAGGTCAGCGCCGGCAAGCCGGCGGAGCCCAGCGGCGTTAGGGCAAGCTGACCGTCGTCGCGTCGCCGCTGCTGCTGATGGTGAATATTCCCTTCGCGGTGTCCGCCGCGTACGTGTACGCCGCCCAGCCCGACGGCGGGTTCGGGACAGAGGCCATGAACGGACCGGCAACCTGGCCCTGGCCGTTGGTCACCTGGACCGTCAGGGCCGTGAGGCCAGCGGGGCCGCTGGGGGGCACGACACCCAT
>WNEQ01000075.1_pt1 | contig 43379 bp, 47 predicted proteins | sample 5399971 | NCBI WGS metagenome assembly WNEQ01 (sample SAMN13153330, study PRJNA577476) | soil metagenome | isolation source: 20 cm grassland meadow soil 2 days after 1st rain plot 5 | place: USA:California | collected 2015-09-18
GATCCGTCGAGCGATCCATCGGATGACACAAGGCCGGGCATGGAGGACGCCGGGAAAGCCGGATCGTCAGGAGCCTCAGACCCGCGCCTCCCACACAAAATCCCTGCCGACCTGGAGCGTAAAGCGGGCACGGGATGACACGAATTACCACGATTTACTAAGTAGTGCGCGTTAAGGTGCCGTCAGGATTGACCGCGCAATCTACGAATCCCTTACCCTCCACCGGCGAAATTATGGCGTCGAGCACTTCGTTTCGGTGCTTGAGTCGGTCCCAGAAGAAATCGAGTTCGTTCCACCAACCAAAAACGCGACGTACGTTCTCGACGGCGATGACAAGCAACGCAACCCATGCCGGAATGGTCCACCGACGAAATAGGGTGCGTGCCATGCACGCACAGCCTAGTCCTCCTTTAGCCGTGCGTAAAGTAGACCGTTCCGTCTACTTCGTGTCGAGCCTCGAGGAGTCGATCTGCCTGCTCTCGCGGCTGCGACTAGAGGCCGGCACGGGGCGTGTGGAAGGGCGGCCTGGAGGTCGATCGGGCTTCTAGGTGGCCATAAACGGCAACCTCAGAGCGTCGCCACGCTTTGGAAAAGCTATATCGAGATTCGTCACAAACTGGTTCCACGTTTGCGCGATCCGCATGAAGCCGATGACAGCGTAGAGATGTTGGGCGAGCGCAGGATGGCCCACATCCTCAGTGAGCCACTGATGGTGCTTGGCGCGGCGCCGGCCGCGGTCGTCGACGGGATTCCGCACCTCTAACTCTTTCAGGATGCCCGGAGCCAGCCGCGCATAAACCAAATCGCAAGTGTACCCGGCGACCGCCTGCGGCCGGTTGACCGACATGCCCTTCCACGTCCATCCGCGCAGCCGGAAAATCTGCTGGTAGAACTCGTCGGGGAACCTCTTCGGTCGAGGATTGCCTGTTAAAGAGGAAGCGTCTTGTTCAGTGCCTCCCGGAGGGCATCCAGCCTCCGTTTGAGTGCGGCTTCGGCCTCCAGTATTAGCACGGCCGATGCGTCACGCAGTTGTTGGCTCTCCTTCACCAAATGCCGCGCCGCCTCGCGCAATGCCTGCGCCTTGCTTCGTATTTCGATCGGCAGCATTGAGCAAGAGTTGAGATGTCTGCGAATGGTCGGAGTCAGGTCGACACGGCAGCGCGGACACAGATTCGTGCGGTGAGTAAAGAGGTCGGCGCCAAGCTCCTCGTGCCGAAAGCTCTGGTGACACGCGGCGCACTCGGCGACAGCGTGCGCCGAGCAGTACGAGAAGAGGAGGGCGCGCTCGTCGGGGGTCAGCGTCTGAGGGCTCTGGCAGTCCAGATGCGACAGACGACCGCCAGAAGACACGATGGTGTCACCGAGCGAGACCGCGTGAGAGCATGTCGAGCACTGGACCTGCCGCATTGGAGCCTTCCCGCTACGGCGGACCTGCCCAAGCCAGATGCCATTGTTGCTGGACGCCTGCCGCGTCTACCCGGCGGCTCCAATGGGAGGCGTTGGGGATCGTAGCACTTTACCGAGGCTAGGAGGAGGCCTACTGACCGGAGCGCCGGGGAGCCTCAGACCCCCGCCTCCCACCCAAATCCCTCCCTTACCCTCCACCATTACTTTTCTCGAGTAGTTAGAGCGCATTTCCCGCGATCTGTAGCGCCGGGGAGCCTTTCGTAGCCTTCCGGGAATCCTTCCCTACCTGGTCGTTTCTGCGGCTCCCTGCGGCATGAGGCCCTCCGGCCCGGTGTAGGAGACGGGCCTGGGTCGGAATCTCGGCGTAGAGCCGCGCTAGCGTGCCGATCTCCGGCTAGGTCAGCGAGGTACCCGCAGAACTTCGGCGCTTCCACTCGGGTCAGGTCATCCCTCAGGTAGTGCCTCGACAGACGCGCAGAATCCTCGTTGCGCCTCGCGGGTTCCGCGCGGAGAGCTCCCGGACTAGAAATTGTTGACCGAGTGTTGTCCGCGTTGTATTCAGGGCCAGCTCAAGCGATCATCCAGCACCTACACCGCCGTCAACAGGAGCCCATGTCGATGCCGGATAGGGTTCTTCCAAAGCCGAAGTGGGCCGAAGTAGAGAACATTATCGGGTACACCTTTGAAGAGCCACTCACTGTTGCAATGGTCGACGACATGAAGGCGCGAACTCGCTACGCGCTCAAAGGGGGAGCGTGGAGATGGGAGTCGAAGCCGTCTGTCTACTACAGAGGAGGTCACGCGACCCTTCAACATGACAGGCTTAACAACCTCGGCTGGACCGAGAGCGCCGGCTGGAATTGGCTGTACTTCGGCAACCTCCCCGGAAAGCAGGCTAAAACGATTCACCAGCATGACCAAGAGGGGAGGGAAAAGTTCGCCGACGAGGTAATGAAGAAGTATGGGAGCTACTGCTGGAGCGACCGGAACAGGAGAGAATGGAATCTGAAGGGGAACCCGGCGAAACGCTGGGTGCCGAACGACTATGACAAGCCTGACGCAGCCCTCCTGGAGGTTTGGGTCCGACCTGATAAAACGCTGCACGGGCATTGCTCACGGAACCGCTTCCGCTGGGTCGGAGACGAGACTCTGAAGACGAGCCTGCATGCGTTGGCGGTCGAATGGATCAACATGCTGGATTCGCGCGCCAGCGACTTGACATTCGGGCGGCTACCGCCGGCTCCTCCGCGAGGCGCGGCAAAGCACGACACGCGCCGGGTAAGCAAAGCACCATGAGACGCTTGTCCCAACAACTCTAGCCCTTCAAATCGCGGTCGAGCCCCGCAACCGCGGCCTCATGGCGCTCCGGCTGGACGTGCCCGTAGGTGTCGGCGGTCTGACTGATGCTGGCGTGCCCGAGCTCTCGCTGGACCCACCGGATATCCGCGCCGCCACATCCGCTGAGCCGCCGCCTCGACCTTCTCGCGCTCCTTCTTAAGCAGATTTTTCAGGCTTAAGGTCCGGCGCAATCAACAGAATGATGAACGCAATCAGAGGCGAGATCAGCAGTGCCAGGAAGAACCATCTGGTCGCATCCCGCCCTTTCCAATGCGCGAGCAATCCGGGCACGAAGGCAAACAGAATCCAGAAGACCACCCACTCCATGCCGGGCACTAGGCAAACTGAACAGATCGCCTACGCTTGCTCCCCGCCGCGATCGAGTCCGCCCACCAGGTTCAGCAGATCATCGCTGAGTCGTCGCACGCCTCGGGCAATCTCGCATGCCGGCAAAGTCCGGCCCGGTCGCGGTCGGTCAAAATGACCGAAGAACCATTCTTAAGGTCGAGAATGCCAGAATGGGTATGACTCACTTTCGAAAGCGTCACCTGACCGTCAGTCGATCGCCCCACTCGAAATTCTGATCGCACCGCGGCGGCCGTTCGGTTCCGTTCTATTTTTCAGATGTTCAGGCGCCTCGATGCGCCGCGGTCGCTGCCTGGCACCCAGCGTGCACTCATAGCAGAGAGAAGAGACCGACCCCTCCCGATAAAGGCAAAGCCGCTGTGAAGCGGGGACGCAAAGCCGCGGGTCAGGCCGTTGCCTGATGGCCGGGCTGACGAAGGAAAGGAGGTCTCGCACACCTCGCAGGGCCAGGGGGGTCCTCCGTCTCTCGCAAGCCCAACGTCAAGAAGGAGGACAATCGGAAATGATTCAGGCGAAAAAGACACTCGCAGTCTCGCTCCTGGCGGTCGTAGGTATGCTGTGGGCCGCGCCAACCGCGCACGCTCAGAATGTGGCGTCCCAGAAAGCGTACTTCGGCTCCGGCACGACCGAGATCCTCAACCCGAATGGCGGCGTCGTGCTCTCCGGGTACATGAAGACGTCAAACGTGGGCGACTTGCTGATCGGGTTCTCGATGGAGTGCGCCCTGTGGACCTCGACGAGCACCACTGCCACGAAGGGTGGAGGCAAGACTACTTCCACGGCCAGGGCCGCTGTGAATGTCACTGCCTATGTCGACGGTGTGGCAGCGGAACCCGGGCAGGTCGTATACTGCGACCGCCAGCAGACCGTGAGTCTTCAATTTTCTTCACTCACGGTGGAGATCACGGATGCAATCACGCTGGACCTATTCCTCAAAACCAAGAACGCGAACCATTTCAACTTCTACCGGAACAATGTCGGCAGCGGGGTGCACTACGTTGAGATCAAAGTGGACAGCATTGTGAGTTCAGACCCTAATGCGCCAGTGGACCCCGGAACACGCGCAGTGGCCGGCAAGCGCTCGTTGGTAATCGAAGAGTACAATAACCCGTAGACGCGGTTCATACCACCCTGAGCGCCGAGGGGCCTCGGCGCTCAGGTTTCTCGACAGGCTGTCGGCGCGCTTCCCGCATGCGTCAATCGTCCGATCCAACTCCTTCAACTCGCGTATCGCGGGATCGAGGATGTCATCCCGGAACTGCCCAGACATCATGCGCGGGGCGACAGCCGCTGTATCGGCGAGCGAGCCGAGAGGTGGCGTCGGGTCTGGCATCTCTAGCTCCGGCCCTCGCCGGCAAAAGAGCCCTGACTCGCAGTGGCTATTTATCGCTAACTCGGCATTTTCCATCTGTTCCTCCCTGACTGTGAATTTGAACTCATAGTTCTAGGATAAGAGGCCAACCAAGACGTCGATCCTGGCCGTGTTCTGTTTCGCGTTGTGTTTCTCAGAACTAAGAATCTGTAACCAGCGATTCCTCAGGTCCTCGAACCGGATTCGCACGCCCGCGTTCATCGATTCCTACCCGTGTTGAAGGGTGACGGCCTGACAACGGGTTGACGCCATCGTGGCCGGTGCGTCGGCACTAACTATTGAAAACCCTACGGCAGAGTATGGCAGCCGCTTTGAACTGTTCTGAGGGACCTCGCAGGCCGACGCCGTGTCGGATCTTGTCAACCGGAGTACATCCAAGTGTCACTCATCGTCACCTTGTCTGCCGTCGCCATCACACTGAGTGCTTGGGCGGTGGCGGTGCTGCACGTGTTTTGGGTCGTCACCGTAACGCTGCAGGAACACCAGGAAGTCGTGAGCGCAGCCGCCCTTGCGTACGCGGTGCTGATTACCGTGCTCGTGGCTGGCAGCCTCACCTATCTTTCGGCGCGTTACGGCTATGAGCGGCGTGTCTCGACGCGCCAGTCGGCGAGTGCCGCGGAGATTGACGCGTTTTGCATGACCGCCGTACCGTCGGTGACGATCCTCATACCCTCATACAAGGAAGATCCGGCGCTCGTCTGGAAGACGGTCCTTTCGGCGGCTCTGCAAGACTATCCACGACGCTCCATCGGGCTCCTCATCGATGACCCGCCCATTGCGGCGACACACGAGGACGCCCGAGCCCTCGGCGAGATGCGCGAGCTCGCCGATGCCGTCGAGCGGCGCCTTGCGGCGGTGGACGCTCGCGTGAAGTCCGCCGCCGCGGCCTTTGAGCGACGAGCAGACACAGTTCGGCTCCGACTGTCTGGCGAGGCTCGCGAGCTCGCCGGCCTGTACCAGGAAGTCGCCGCGTGGTTCGCGGACGAGGCGAGCCGCCACCGCATCGTCGATCATACCGACCGGGTATTCGTCGAGGTCACCTTGCTCGGCGAGAGCCGTCGGTATCGACAGAGGGCGGCTGACCTTCTGGGTGATGCCGAACGTGAGCCGATCGATGAGAGCCTCTTGCGATGTGCCTATCGGCGCCTCGCGAGCCGCTTCCAGGTCACCGTGCGTACGTTCGAGCGCAAGCGGTACACGAATCTCTCGCACGAGCCGAACAAGGCGATGAATATCAACACGTACATCGCATTGATGGGCGGACGCTTTCGTGAGCGAGCCGACGGGACCCGGCTCCTGCTGGAGCGCACCAGCCCCAACGAGCGGGGGCTCGCCTTTGACGACAGTGACTATGTAGTTGTTCTGGATGCCGACACGGTCGTGCATCCGGAGTACGTTCTGAGACTCGCACACAGTCTGTCGCGGCGCGAGCATCGCCGAGTCGCGGTCATCCAGACGCCCTACAGCGCCTTTCCCGGCTCGGCACGCGTGCTCGAGAGCGTGGCCGGCGCCACCACCGACATCCAGTATCAGGTGCATCAGGGCTTCACGTACTTCGGTGCGACGTTCTGGGTCGGTGCAAACGCGATGATACGGAAGGCCGCGCTGGAGGAGATTGCCGAGGTGCGGCACGAGCGCGGCTTCGAGGTCCGCGTATTCATCCACGACCGTACCGTGATCGAGGACACCGAATCCACGGTCGACCTGCGGCGGCGAGGCTGGCAGCTCTACAACTATCCGGAGCGGATGGCCTTTAGCGCCACGCCGGCGGACTTCGGCGCCTTGCTCATCCAGCGGCGCCGCTGGGCCAACGGCGGGTTGCTGATCGTGCCGAACCTCTGGCGTTTCCTGTGGACCTCGGCGGGCCGACGGGCCGGGGTGTCCGAGGTCCTGCTGCGCCTGCATTACCTAACCTCCCTCGCGGTGGCTAATGTCGCGCTCCTCTTTCTCCTCGGCCTCGCGTTCGATGAGCGCCTCGCCTCGGTGTGGCTACCGATCACGGCGGCGCCCTACTACCTCCTCTACGCGGTCGATCTCCGGAGCATCGGCTATCGCTGGCGTGATGTGCTTCGCGTGTATGCGCTGAACCTGCTGCTGATCCCGGTGAACCTCGGCGGCGTCCTACGCTCGGTGCGGCAGGCGTGCACTGGCCGGCGCTCGACGTTCGGTCGTACGCCGAAAGTCGTCGGCCGTACCGCGGCGCCCGCGGGCTACGTCCTGGCCGAGGCCGGGCTGTTTGGCTGGTGGGCGTTCGGGGCGCTCATGGAACTGGAGGCCGGGCATCGGCTGAACGGACTCTTCGCCCTCGCCAACGCGGCGTTTCTGCTGTACGCCCTCGTCCGGTTCGTCGGCTTACGGGAGGCGTGCGAGGACCTGCGGCCGCTCGTGGCACAGACCGCTCACGGGCTCGGTACACTGCGCCTCGCGTTGGCATGGAGGCGCTTCGGGGCGCCCCTTATCGTCGTCCTGGCGTTGCTCTTTCCCTCCGCGGTGAGCGGAACCGACCTCGCAATTACGATCGACGATCTTCCCACGCACGGGCCGCTGCCGCCGGGTATCACGCGCCTGGCGGTGGCCGATCAAATTATTGAAGTCCTGCGACGCCACGGCATCCGCGACGCCGTCGGCTTCGTGAACGGAGGACAGATCGCGGACACTCCAGAACACGGCATCATCCTGGAGCGCTGGATCGCCGCAGGTTACCGGCTCGGTAATCACACGTTCGGCCACGTCGACCTCGATCGGACTGGGTCGGTTGGATTCCTCGCTGACGTCGAGCGCAACGAGCCGGTGATCGTGCGGTACGGCGGAACGGACCCCGACCGGATGTTCCGCTATCCGTATTTGCACGAGGGAGCCACGCTGATCGAGAGAGACGCCGTACGGCGCGTACTCCGGGAGCGGCGATACCAGATCGTGCCGGTGACAGTCGACTTCTATGACTGGGTATGGAATGACATGTATGCGCGGTGCGTCGGCAACCCGGGGGCGGTGGAGGCGCTGACGCGAGGCTTCCGGGAGGCCGCGCTTCGCGCGCTCGACTGGTCCGAGGAGACTACGGACACGCTCGTGCGGCGGCCGATCAAGCAGATCCTTCTCCTTCACGTCAGTGCTTTTGTCGCGCTGACGCTCGACGACTTGCTGTCGGCCTACGAGGCGCGGGGCGTCCGTTTCATACCGGTGCGGGACGCGCTGGAGGATCCGGCGTACGGGATCGATCCGAAGGTCACGTGGCGAGGCCAGGAGAACTTTCTGACGCAGTTGCTGCGCGCCACAGGCCGGCCACGTCCTCGACCGCCGCTCCCGCGCGAAGGCTGTCACACCAACTGAGCATGCTGTTCAACTCGTACGCGTTCATCCTGGGCTTCATGCCGTTGACGCTGCTGCTGTTCCATGGACTACGCGTCGCCGGCCTGGCGCGCAGCTCGATCGGGCTGCTCGCGCTGCTGTCGCTGGGCTTCTACGGCTGGTGGAATCCGGTCTACCTGCTGCTGATCGTGCCGTTGATCGTGGCGAACTTCGCGCTCGCCGCCAGCATCGTGCCGCGAGCCGGCCGCCGGCCGCGCGCGGCCAAGCCGTTCCTCGTCTTCGGCGTCGTGCTCAACCTCGCCACGTTGGGCTACTTCAAGTACGCCAACTTCTTCGTGGACAACCTCAATGCGGTCGCCGGGCTCGACCTCGTCCTGGGCAAGGTCGTGTTGCCGATCGGCATCTCGTTTTTCACGTTTCAGAAGATCGCGTTCCTCGTGGACGCGTACCGGGGCAAGGTCGACCGGCTGAACTTCATCGACTACGCGCTGTTCGTGACCTTCTTTCCGCAACTCATCGCGGGCCCGATCGTGCACCACAGTGAGGTGATCCGACAGTTTCGAGAGCAGGAAACGGTGCCGATACCGACCATCGCGCTCGGCGTCACCATTTTCACGATCGGCCTGGCGAAGAAAGTGATGCTAGCCGACACCGCCGCGCTCTACGCCTCCCCCCTCTTCGGCGCGGTCGCGGCCGGCGCCCGTCCCGACGCGCTGGCCGCCTGGGGCGCAGTATTGGCCTACACGGCGCAGCTCTACTTCGACTTCTCCGGTTACTCTGATATGGCCATCGGCGCGGGCCTGCTGTTCGGCATTCGCCTGCCGGTCAACTTCGCGTCGCCGTACAGAGCCGAAAGCATCATCGATTTCTGGCACCGCTGGCATATCACACTGTCGCGCTTCCTTCGCGACTATCTCTATGTACCGCTCGGGGGCAACCGAAAGGGCCGTACACGCCGTTACGTGAATCTCCTGATCACCATGGTGCTGGGCGGCTTCTGGCATGGCGCGGGCTGGACGTTCGTCATCTGGGGCGCGCTGCACGGCTTCTATCTCGTGGTGAATCACCTGTGGCGTGCCCTGCGCCGACACTCCGGCGGTGGCTCCGACTCGTCGAGCATGCTCGGGCGTCGCCTGGGTCAGGCGATCACGTTCATCGCCGTCGTCGTCGCCTGGGTGTTCTTCCGCGCGGAGGATGTCGGGAGCGCCTTCCAGATACTGCTGGCGATGGCAGGGAGCAACGGCGCGGCCCGGCCGGAGTCGGTCGAGGGCGCCGCCGCGCTCGTTGTCTCGACGGCGCTCCTGGCGATCGCCTGGTTCGCGCCGAATACGCAGGAGCTGACGGGCTACGCGGGCCCGGAGGGTGCCTATGGGGCGACGCAGGCGCGTCGGCCACCGCCACTCAGATGGCAGCCGTCCACGGGCTGGGCGGTGGCCGTCGGATGCCTTTTCGGGATCGCGCTGATGCTGATGTCGAAGGTTTCGGAGTTCATCTATTTTCAGTTCTAAGGCCTCCGCCACGTACTGTCGGATCGCGGCATCGACGACGGCCCTGCTGATCGCCGCGATCGCTTCCGTGAACTTTGTCGTGGATCCGTTTGGCATGTACCGGCGCGTCGACCTCGAGGGTTTCAACGCATACAAGCCTGCGGTCGATCATCGCGTGCGCCTGGTCAAGGCGTACGACGTGCGGCGCCTCAGGCCCCAGGGGATTATTCTCGGCACGTCCAGAAGCCATTTGGGGCTGCGCCCCTCACATGACGGGTGGGACCCGGCCGCGAAGCCGGTCTATAACCTCGCCTTCGACGGGGCTACCACGAAGGAGATGTACCTGTACCTCATTCATGCCCACGCCGTGCAGCCGCTCCGGCAGGTCGTGCTCGGCCTCGATACGTACCACGCCACCTTGGCCCCGGCCGCTGCTCGCCCAGACTTCGATGCGCAGTTGCTGGACACGCCCGGCGGCCGGGCCCTGCCATCGCTCATACGGGCTGACTTGAAGGTCCTCACCAGCCTCGATACGCTGCGCGCCAGCTTGGCGACAGTCCGATCGCAAAGTGCTCGCGAGCCACAGTGGTTCGCGCCGGACGGGCAGCGCCTCGGAGAGGTGTTCTTCCGCCGGGCCGGCGAGCACTTTGAGCAGCTCGGCCCTCGCGGGTATTTCGAAGAGATCGATCGACTCGAGGTTGGATTCAAGCGGGAGGGGCAGCTCGCCGCTAACGCTCGGGGACCAGGTCGCACTGCTCAGCCAGCCACGGCCGCCAGCGAGACATCCCTGGACTATATCCGCAGCATCGTCGCCTTCTGTCGCGCGCAGGGCGTGGACTTGCGCATCTTCATCGCGCCCGAGCACGCGCACCAACTGGAGATCACGGCGGCCATCGGGGAATGGGCGACTCTCGAGAATGCCAAGCGCGCGCTCGTCCAGCTGCTGGCCGAAGACGCAGCGCGACACTCCGGGGCGCCGCCGATCCCTTTGTGGGACTTCAGCGGGTACTCGTCCGTCACGACCGAGGCCCTCCCAGGATCGGGCAATCACGCCGAGATGAAATTCTACTGGGATTCGTCCCACTTCAAGGACATCGTGGGCGACTTCGTGCTCGATCGACTCTTCGGTCTGAACCACCCACGGCGAGAGGTCCCGCCGGATTTCGGAGTGCGGCTCACGCCGGCCACCATTGACGTCATGCTCGCACAGCTACGCGTGGACCAACTCGCCTACCGGCGCCGCCATCCTGAAGACGTGGTGTGGATCCGGTCGCTGCTCGACGGCAGCTCGCCAGATCCCCGCGATCCTGGTGTCGTTGCGATCAGCCGTCAGCGCTGACCGTCGGCTCGTGCCGGGGGCGCCGCAACCTTCGATCTGATCGACGACAGGCATCACTCGGGTTTGCTTGATGGGGTGCACCGGGTCACGCCCACGTGTTGGGTGCAGAAAAAGCGCGTGGGCTTGGTGGCCCCTTGACGCTCGGCCGGCTCCCTCCGGAAGTCCGGAGCGTATCGGAGCTTTCGGAGCGTCTGGAAACCGCTCGGTCCAGAGCCTGGCTCGCTGTGGCGGCTTCCACGAGGCGTTTGCTTCAGTCTTATCGGCAGAAGCGCAGAATCCTCGTTGCGCTTCGCGAGTTCCGCGCGGAGAGCCCCCGGACTAGAAATTGTTGACCGAGTGTTGTCCGCGTTGTATCCAGGGCCAGCTAAAGCGATTCCCCAGGGGATGAGCGACACGTGCCTGGTCTGACCGGAGGTTTGACGAGCGGCCGGGGTGTGTTATGGTCCCGTTCTCCGGAACGGTACAGCAGATGACTGAGCCGAAGTGCCCGCGTTGCTCGCAGTTGATTGCTTCCGACGACACTCTTGCTTTCTACGGGAGCCAGATCTTTCATCTCGATTGCCGCAGGCCCCGCGATTTGAGCCACGAAGAACGGACCCTACTTTTCAGGTATTGCTGGGATCATGCGGTCGCACAGTGCGCCGAGTGTCGTCACGGGTTCCGCCAACAACAGCTTTGGACGGATCTTTTCAGTCCCCGTACACATCTCTGCCCGGAATGCTGGATCGACCTCACCGCGAGCATGCGCTCGCATCTCTATGCTTGCGTGGCCGTGCCCAAGGAAGTGCGTCGGCGAGCGGAGGAGGCGCGTGAGGCGGCCCGGAAGCTCGTCAAGCAGAGCCACCAGCTGTCCGACCGAGCCGATGTATTGATGCGCGAGGCGGAAGCCGCGATTGCTGCGCTCCGCGAGACGATGCGGCGGGAAGCCTCAAGGCGGCTGACCTAAGTCCACCCCGGCTCCTCGATAGAGGATGACTGACGGCGGGAGTAGAGCCGAAGGCCGGGACAGGTGCCTCGCCACTGCATTGACAACCCCACGGGGGACGCGGATGATGTCGTCTCGATAGTCTAAGACGGTCGCATCAGGATTACTATCGCGATGGGGCGTAGCTGTCTCGAGATTTGAGAGGTAAGACTTGATGGATCTGGACGTCGTTCGCTTCGTCATCCGCCGCAGACTTGATGGCGGTCTTCTGCCGCAAGGCAGAATGAAGAAAGTGCAGGATACTCCTGGCGGCGGACAAATGTGCGACGCCTGCGGCGCAAACATCACGACAGATCAGATAGCGATGGTGGGCGCTACCTTAGAGGACGGTCGGAGGCCCCATCATTTCCACGCCCTCTGCTTCCGGATCTGGGATAACGAGAGGCACCTACTCGACAGGCGATCGGCATAAGCTCGCGTCGCGTGCGAGGAGCACGCCGACGTCCTCGCGGGCAGATCGGTCACGGCCGAGCACTAGGACCAACGTTCCGGCTCGTCCTCACACCTTCGCTGTCCCATGACTTATCCGACCGTTCATCCCATTCACTCCACGACCAAAGCGACCATGCGCACTCCGCGTGGGCCGTCGCAGCCGAGGCGAGTAGGGAGAGGGCGGTGAGCAGTAGTGGGGCCCTGCACGCGAGTTGCGTGATCCACCTAACTCTTCCTTGTCTTTCGAGGCGAGGTGCTTCGGGGCGCCACTTGCGGCGGATCCTCACCGGGCGTGGTCGAGTGGGCCTTGCGCATCTGATACTGCGGAACCGTTGTGCTGACGGCGGAGCACGCGCGGGTGTCCGTCGGTCTGCGCGGATGGGCCTCGTAGGTCGCGATGGCGTGTCCAAGATCACCCTCCGCGAGCAAGGAGTGTTTACCGTACAGGGGTCGAGTGATCGGTACATCCTGTCCGCACTCGTAACACTTGGCGCGCCACGCCATGGCGGGGATGATAGCGCTGATGAGGCTCAGGGTCGCTTCACTCTGCCTTCTCGTGCGACGCCCACAGACCGCTGCCACGAACGTTCACTGGACCTTAATCACCGTCGGCAGTGCGACGGCCGTGCTACCGTCGGCCCTACGCAGGTCGGGTCGCCCGGCCCGCTTGGTCCAGCGCCGCGCTCGACCACGACCTCGTCGGGAGGTCACAGATGTTGGAGCGGCGGGGGGCCAGACAGCCCCCATGTGAGTTTTCGTTCGCCCCCGAGAGCAATCCGGCCATGCCCTCGGGGGCGAGCCTCCGTCAGGGCGTGAGATCGGCGCCGAACTGCGAAGAATTGCTCACGCCGTCAAAGTATAGGCGGAGCCCGGCCGCATTGTTGTGGCTACCGCCCGGGTCGATGCACTTCGTATCATCAGGATTGGTCCCGATCCTGGTAAGGAGCTTGAGGCTTAAGGTATCCGTCGTTCCATCAAACTCTACAGATTGGAAGGGATCGAGGAGCACCGCGACCTCTTTCGCCAGCGCGGCATTACGCGTGATGCCCGTGAGGCACCAAGCCGCTCCTGAGGCGAACAGGATCCCGTTCTTAGACAACTCGGCGCGCAGGTCGAACTTGGTCCCAATGTCGTCGCTATTCTTCAGACCAACCCACGCGTGGAGACCGCTCAAGGTGGGCAGGAACCCCGCAGTGAGGGCTGGCTCGGCCGCCCACGTCCCGATCGTCGCCCATGGGTTTCCGCCGGAAAAATGCACGCTCGCCGAGTCCTTGTACTTGGCGGTCGCAGCGGTTGGCGCGATGTCGTCCAGGAAGAGCGTATTGGGGTTGGCATTACTCCCGGAGCCATGAAAGTACAGGAACAAGGGGGCCGAACCCGTGTACAGCTCGGCCGACGCCAGTGGGGTGCCGCCGTCCATGCCTCCCGTCACCAGCACTCGGCCATCAGGGAGCAAGGATGCCGTGGGGCGCGACCGGACGGACAGCATGGGCGCCGTTGGTCTCCAGGTCCTGGTGGCCGGGTTGTATAACTCGGCCGACGCGTAGTTCAAGGCGTTGTTCGTGCCTCCTGCAACAAGCACCTCACCGCTGCGGAGTAAGGCCGCCGTGTGGTAAAACCGTGCGGCCGCCATGCTGCCCGTGAGGCGCCAACCGTTCGCCGGTGCGTACAGTTCTGCCGATGACACCGCGCTAACGCGAGAAGGACTCACGCTCCCCGCCACCAGCACCTCCCCGCTGGAGAGCAACGTCGCCGTATGGCCTGTCCGAGCGGTGATGTTGCTGTCGGTGAGAGCCCATGTTCCTGTCTCCGGGTCGTAAAGTTCCGCCGAACCCCCGAAGCGGGAACCGCCCACAACCAGGACCTTTCCGCTAGCGAGCAGCGTCGCCGTGTGTTCGACCCGAGCAGTCGTCATGCTGCCGGTGAGGGTCCAGGTCCCCGTGGCCGGGTCGTACAGCTCGGCGGAAGCGTCGCCGCCGGAACCACCCACGACGAGTATCTTCCCGCCGGGGAGCAACGTTGCCGTATGCAAATGCCTCGCGATGTTCAGGCTGCCAGTGACAGTCCAGCTCCCCGTCGTCGGGTTGTACAGCTCGGCGGACCCCCACAAGATCTGTTGATCGACATCAATGCCCCCAGCCACGAGCACCTCGCCGCCAGGCAGCAAGGTTGCCGTCGGACCTACCCGGGCGGTGGTCATGCTGCCGGTGAGGGTCCAGGTCCCCGTGGCCGGGTCGTACAGCTCGGCGGACGCCAACCCTAGGCTGTTACCGTTCTCGCCTGCGCAACCTCCGGCGATCAGCAGCTTCCCGTTTGAGAGCAAGGTCGCCGTGTGACCCTCCCTGGGGTCGTGCATGCTGGCGGCCGAGCTCCAGGTCCCTGCCTCTGCTTGCGCCAGAGTCGAGCCTGTACAAGGTAGAAGTAGGATCAGCAGCAGCGCCAGCATGGTGCCGATGACGGGCAGACGATGGTTGATATTCATGGCCTCTCCTGAGGTTCGAGCGAATAGGAGCGCTGAAGGTATCTTCATGTAGCCCCGCAGGCCTCGGAGCAAGAGAGAGGCCGTCGCAGGACCATGTGAATTCAGATACTTCCGGACCTCTGCTTTTGGGGTTTGACGAAAATGGGCGGACGATGTGTCTGCTAGTCCACCGGCGCCTGGACGCAGAGCGGCCGGACGCCGGCGGATGCCGTCAATAGTTCGGGTCTGCTAGACTCCCGCCAGCCATCCTCCATGCCGGGTGCCCATGCGGCTGATCCGGCTCGCGGACCTTCTCATTGTCAGTTCGCGACCAGATCGACGCGGGGGCGTTCTCGATCTTTCTCGGGCTCGGCGACGGGCGCCTCGACCTATCGACGGGGTTCGCCACCGGTGGCGTGGTCGACAACACCGTCAGGACCCGGTTCGTGGTCGGAAGGCGCACAGAGTATGAGGCGGTGCGCGACGACCACGAACGAAACCGCGTGCCCCCCGTGTGGAGGTGAGTCAGATTCGCGTAGAGGCGCGATCAGGCAGTACGAGCTGTCTTCTCCACCTTGTGACGCTCGGCGTTCCAGAGCAAGTAGCAATTGGCGTGGAGTCGAACAAATGGGCGATCGCCGGATGGGATTTCCATCACCAACTGCCTCTTCAGCAGCGGCTTGTTGCAGGCATCGCATAGACCTTCGCCGCCCGGACCACCGACGATAATCGGACTGCTGTCATGCGGAAGGCGACCGTCCTGAAGCCGCTGACGAATGACCGGCAGGAGGCTGCTGCTGGCTCGGCGCTTCGCACGTTGTTGTAGCAAGAACCGAGATCGAGCCAACTGCGCGCCGCACCGCAGGATGAGCGACTCACTCTTCTCGATAGACGCTATGCTTTCTTCGCAGAGATGAGACCCCTTGAGAAGTAGATCGGAGTTTTCGGTGCTCATGAGGTGGCTCGGAGAGCTTACGAGGCCGCTAGCGGGATGCCGCTGCCGGCCACTTGCGCCCTGGCCGGAGGACCTGTCGACTCCTGCGTGCGCCAGACTCTTGTATCAGTTCGCCAGAAAACTGACGCAATTGCTGGCTCCGCTTCAGTAAGTCTCCTGCCCGTCGGCGCAAGGCGTGTGTCCAGCGTCGCAGTTCGGCTGGTGGCAGTGTTGGCATCCGGCCCTTCCTCTTTGCGTTGGGGGACCGTGCGGAGCCAGATGCCATTGGGCTGGACGCCAGCGCGCGTCAACCCGGGAATCCAATGGAAGGCCACGACTAGAGTAGCACGGCGAGACCCCGCGTCGGGAACCAGGAGCGCGGGGGAGCCTCAGACCCGCGCCTTCCACCCAAATTCCTCCCGACCTGGGGCGCAAAAACGGGCACGGCCCGGGCGATCGAGAGGATGCCGATGCGCCACACCCTTCCGCTGTTGCTGCGCGTCCGCTCGCCAGTGGCGCAAACGTGAGGCCAACTGCGAGTACGACCGCGAGTCCGATCCGCCGCATGGGCACCTCGGCGGGATGCTGGCGGGAGTCTAGCAGAGGGCGCGTCTGCCCGCGATTGTTGCATTCCTCAACGGGATGGCTGGCGGGAGTGTAGCAGACCGGAATCAACGCGGACAGTGCGACGGGCGCGCGGCGGTCGCTCCTACGCAGGCCGGGTCTCCTGGTCGGCTAGCGCCCGGCCCAGCTGCGCCGCGCTCGCTGAGCGGCCACGGCGGCGAGGCGAACTCCTCTGTATCCTCCGGGCCTCGGAATTGAGCGTTGGTCGGGCTAGGTGTTTGGACCCGTCTCCAGCCGTGAGCCTTCATACAGGCCCGGTAGATCTCTTCGTCGCCGATCCCGTATTTCGCCGTCCTGGCTTCGCCGGCGCAGATTGCGCTATCGTCCATGAACGCCGCGAGCCCGCGATCAGCCCCCCGCGCTTCCCAGTAGTGCTTGCCGCAGCCGGTCGCAAGAAGGCCGAGTGCGAGAACGAACAGGCCGAGCCTCATAACCCCTCCCATTCTCGTCAATCACATAGCGGGGCATAGCTCGCACAACGGGTCGACCACCGCGTGGAACTCTCGTCTAACAGCCTAGCGTGGTCGACCGCTTGGCTCCAAAAACGGGCACTCGGCACGATGGGCGGGCTCCAGCGTCCGGCCTGATGATCGCCGACGCGGAGTGCCCCCACCGGAGCCCGCAAGGAGACCCGTATGTCGCGCCTTCGCCCTGCGGTTGGCTGGCCAACGAGAGAGCTTTCGAGTGCGTCGACGAGCGGATCAATGAGATCCGCATCATTATCGGATCTTGAATTGCCGCTGGCTCACCGCGAGCCGCACAGATCCGCTGCAAATTGCACATGCTATGATGCGGCTGATGCATAGCCCCGTGAGCCCGTTGATGATCGCGATCACGCTCGCGATCTGGCTCGTCTCAGGCCCAGTGGGCATGGCGTTCGATGGCTGCGCCATGATCGGCGCGATGTGCGAGGCGCCCTGCGGCGCGATGCTCCAAATCGTCACGCCGGCGGCTTCCGACCTGGCCGGCTTGTCCCCGGTCTCTTACCTCGATTCACCGCTCGACGAGCGGCCTGTCGTCCTTAGCCTCCGGCCCCCGTCTCCGCCGCCCAAGTCCGCGCTCCTCTCCGCGTAGCGTCCTGACGTTCGTCTCGCTGTCACGATAGGTACCGCGTCGCGCGCGGATTTCTGCGCGCTCGCGATGCCACGGAGGTGTGTGCGTGATCAACCGGCTCATCGAGCTGTCGCTGAGGAATCGCTTGCTCGTCGTCGCCGGCTTCTTGTTCCTCGGGGGCTGGGGCTACTGGGCCCTGCTCACGACGCCGATCGACGCGATTCCTGACCTGTCCGACAACCAGGTCATCGTCTTCACCGACTGGACGGGACGCTCGCCGCAGGAGGTCGAGGACCAGATCACCTATCCCCTGACCGTAAGCCTGCAGGGGCTGCCGGGCGTGCGGGTGGTCCGATCTTCGTCGGCGTTCGGTTTCTCGATGATCAACGTGATCTTCGAGGACAACGTCGACCTCTACTTCGCGCGCTCGCGGGTGCTCGAGCGACTGCAGCTCCTGAGCAAATCGCTGCCCCCGGGCACCGTACCGACGCTGGGTCCCGATGCGACCGGCGTGGGCCACGTCTTCTGGTACACGGTCGAGGGCAAGGGCCACTCGCTTCGCGATCTCCGCACCATCCAGGACTGGTTCATCCGCTACCAGCTCAACGCCGTCCAGGGCGTGGCGGAGGTCGCTAGCATCGGAGGCGTGGTCCGCCAGTACCAGATCGACGTGGATCCGAACCGGCTCCGCGCCTACAAAATCCCGCTGTCGACGGTCGTGGATGCTGTTATTCGGAGCAACCGCAACGTGGGCGGCAACGTCGTCGAGGCCAGCGGCACCTGGTCCGTCGTGCGCGGCCTCGGCCTCGTCGAGAGCACACGTGACCTGGAGGACGTCGTCGTCGCGGCCGAGAACGGAGTGCCGATCTTCGTCCGACAGGTCGCCGCCGTGAAGGTCGGCGACGCCTTCCGGGCCGCCGCGCTCGTCAAGGGCACGGACGAGGCGGTCGGGGGCGTCGTGGTGGCGCGCTACGGCGTCAGCACGGTCGACGTCATCACCCGGATAAAGGAGAAGATCCAGGCGCTCCAGGCCGGCCTGCCGGCCGGCGTCAAGATCGTGCCGTTCTACGACCGCTCGGCGTTGATCGAGCGGGCCGTTCACACATTACGACGGGCTCTCATCGAGGAGACGATCGTCGTCACGATCGTCAACATTATCTTTCTGCTGCATTTCCGCTCGGTGCTGATCGTCACCATCCCGCTGCCGCTCGCGGTCCTGACCGCATTTCTGTTCATGCGGTACCTGGACATCAGCTCAAACATCATGTCGCTCGCCGGGATCGCCATCGCCATCGGCGTGCTCGTCGACGCAGCGATCGTCGTGACCGAGAACGCCTTCCGGTTCATGGAGAAGCGCGGAGTCGACCCGCGCGACCGGAGGCGAGTGACGGAGACCGTGCTCGACGCCACCCGGCTCGTGGGCCGTCCGATCTTCTTCTCGATGGCGATCATCATCCTGGCGTTCATCCCGGTCTTCGCGCTGACAGGGCAGGAGGGCAAGCTTTTCCATCCGCTCGCCTTCACCAAGACGTTCTCCATGGTAGGGGCGACGATCCTGTCCGTGACGCTCGTACCGGTCCTGTGCAGCCTGCTCATCGGCGGCAGGATCCGCGGTCAAAAGAGCAACCCGATCATGCGGCCCCTGGTCTGGGTGTACCGGCCCGTGCTCGACTTCGCGCTCCGCCACCGTGCCGTCACGCTCGGCATCGCCGTCATCACCGTCGCGGGCGCTCTCGCACTGGTCCCGCGGATCGGGAGCGAGTTCATGCCGCCGCTCAACGAGGGCGACCTGATGTTCATGCCGGTGACCGATCCGTCGATCTCGCTCCCGCAGGCGATCGAGATCGTCAAGAAGCAGAACGACGCCATCCAGAACTTCCCAGAGGTCGCCTCGGTCGTCGCGAAGATCGCTCGGGCCGACACCTCGACGGATCCAGCGCCGGTGAACATGACGGAGACGATCGTCAATCTCAAGCCCGAGGCCGCATGGCGGCCGGGTATGAACCGCGAGAAGCTCATCGGCGAATTGGACGCGGCGACGACGCTCCCCGGCGTCTCCAACATCTGGACCCAGCCGATCATCAACCGCATCAACATGCTGACAACAGGAATCCGCTCGGAGGTCGGCCTGAAGGTGTTCGGCACCGATCTGAAGGTCCTCCAGGAGCGAGCCGGGGCGGTCGCGGACGCGCTGCGGAACATTCCCGGAGCGGCCGACGTCTACGCGGAGCAGGTCACCGGCGCGCCGTATCTCGACGTCCGCGTCACTCGGCAGACCGCGGCGCGCTACGGGATCACGGTCGGCGCGATCCAGGACGTGATCGAGACCGCGGTCGGGGAGACCAACCTGACGTTGACAATCGAGGGCCGCCAGCGCTTCCCGGTGCGCGTGCGTTACGCACCCGAGTATCGAGCGAGTGCCCAGGCTCTCGGGGGCGTTCTCGTCACTGCGCCAAATGGGACCCAGGTTCCGCTGGGCCAGCTCGCCGACATCACCCAGGTGTCAGGACCGGCGATGATCTCGAGCGAGAACGGTCTGCTGGTCGTCACCGTGCTCCTGAATGTGCGCGGCCGGGACGTCGGCAGCTTCATCAATGAGGCTCGGAGTGTGATTGCGCACACGGTGGCGCTGCCCCAGGGCTCCTACGTGGAATGGAGCGGCCAGTACGAGAACGAGATCCGGGCGCGCCACCGGCTACAGATCGTCCTCCCGATCGCCCTGGTGGTGATCTACGTTCTTCTTTACCTGACGTATCGCTCGTTCCTCGACGCCGCCCAGGTGATGCTCGCGGTCCCGTTCGCGCTCGCCGGCGGGATCTACCTGCTCTATGTCCTCGGCTACAACATGTCGGTCGCGGTCTGGATCGGCTTCATCGCGTTGTTCGGCACGGCCGTGCAGACCGCAGTCGTCATGGTGATCTACCTCGAGGAGGCCGTCGCACAGAAGCGGGAAGCGCTGGGTGGCCGCTTGACGCGACAGGCGCTGCTGGACGCGGTGAGGGAGGGGGCGCTGCTGCGGCTGCGGCCCAAGGTGATGACGGTCTCGACGATCGTGGCCAGCTTGTTGCCGATCATGTGGAGCCATTCGACCGGCGCCGAAGTGATGAAGCCGTTGGCCACCCCGGTACTCGGCGGCATGGTGAGCTCACTCGGCCTCGTGCTCATCGTGACCCCGGTCATCTTCTACTGGTTGCGGGAACGGGAGCTGCGAATCGACGATCCAAACCTAACCACACACGACTTGGAGGAGGCAGGAACATGATGCGACTGATGGCAACTCTCGCGGTGGCAACTGTCTTCGCGTTTGCGGCACACGTCTCGGCCGCCGATCTGAAGCCCATCCACACGCAGAAGACCAAGGACGTGGTCGTGACCTTGGCGAGCGAGTCGGGCCAGTGGAAGCAAGGAAAGAACGACTTCGTGCTCGAGATCACGTCGGCCAAGGACAAGCAGCCGGTGGAGGCTGGCAAGGTGACGTTGAACACGAGCATGACGATGACGGGCATGGCTCCGATGATCGCCGGTGCGACCCTGACGCCAGACAAGACGCCAGGCCGCTACAACGGCACGATCGCGTTCCCGGATAACGGAGCCCGACAGGTTACCGTCACCTGGGATGGCCCCGCAGGGAAGGGCTCGACGAAGTTCTCCGTCTCTGTCCGGTGAGTGGTCGTGATGCGACGCGCGGTCCCGATGCTGTTGCTGCTGGCGATCGGTCTCGTCGCGCTCGCGCCCGGCCCGGCGGTCGGCCAGACCGCGGCCGAGCTGACGGTGGACGAGCTGATTGCGCGCGCGCTGACGGACAACTCCGACCTGAAGGCCGCGAGGATCGAGGTTGAAGCGGCGGCGGCCCGGGTGCAGCAGGCCGGGCTTCGCCCCAACCCGATGCTCGAGATCGGGGGCCAGAAGGCGATCAGTCCGGACAACAATCTGAACATTGGATTGTCGTTGCCGCTCGATCTCAACGGCCGCAAGGAGGGTCGCGTCGGAGTGGCCGAGCGCGAGCTCGACGGCAAGCGTCGGCAGGTGGCCGATCGCGAGCGGCGCCTGCGCGCCGACGTCCGCATGAAGGCGGGTGAGGTGCTGGCCGCCCGTCGGAGCCTGGGCGTGATCGATGAGCTCCTGCAGACCAATCGCGACGGGCTCGCGGTAGTGGGGAACCGGGTCCGCGAGGGCGCGGCGCCATCGCTCGACGAGAGCCTGCAGCTGGTCGAGGTCAACCGGCTCGACGCTAGTCGCCAGCTGGCCCAGAGCCGCGTCGAGATCGCGACCTTGCAGCTCAAGGCACTGGCGGGCATGTCGGCGGAGGCCCCGCTCGTGGTGAAGGGCGAGCTCGCTCCGTCGCCATTGCTGCTCGATCACGCCGAGGCTTTGCGGCGCTCGATCAGCGAGCGGCCTGACGTCGCGGTCGCCCGGGCCGAGGTGGCCATGGCGGGCGCAATGGTGAAGAAGGAGCAGGCCGAAGGGCGCTGGGATGCCAGTGTCAGCGTCGGTTATCAGCGTCAGGATTTCGGCTTCAACCTGAACGGCTTGACGGCCAGCGGCCAGACCCGTCCGATCCAGGACGTCTTCCACTACTTCGGCGGCGCCGTTAGCGTCACGCTTCCCGTGCGCAACGGGAACGAAGGGAACATCGCCGCGGCGAGGGCGGCCGAACGCGCCGCTGAGCGCCGCGTGGAATTCGCGGTCTTGATGGTGCAACAGGAGGTAGCCGCCGCGTTCACGCAGTACGACGCGGCTCAGCGGTCGCTCCAGCTCTATGAACGGGGCGTGCGGGACGTCGCGCGGCGCAACCTCGAAGTGGTGCGAAGGGCCTACGAGCTGGGACGAGGATCACTGCTCGACGTCGTCGCAGAGCAGCGGCGATATATCGAGATCGAGAACGGCTATACGGGCGCGTTAAAGCAGGTCTACGACGCGTCGGTCGATGTCGAGCGCGCGGTCGGCGTCGCCGGCCGCTGATGGGGATGGGCATGGAGCGCGATGAGGAAGAGCTCGTCGAAGGACGGGTGCGCCGCGGACGGCCGTGGCATCCGATTCGTCGACGCCTCTGGCAGGCCCTGATCGGTACCGCGTTGGTCGCTGCTGGTCTCGCCGCAGGTGTCGTCTGGAGCGGGCGGCATAGCGCCCCACAGCAGACGACTTCAAACGCGTCGACGGCGCCCGGCGCAATGCCCCCGATGCCGGGGATGCTGACGAAGGCTGCGGCGCCGCCCGGCGACGAAGCAGTCGAGGTGTCGCTGACCCCCGAAGCCGTGGAACGGGCTGGCATCAAGACGACGATAGTCGCGACGCAGACCACGGCGTCGGGGGTCACCGTGCCAGGCACCGTGACGACCAATGCCTATCGCGATACCAAGGTCAACTCGCTGGTCGGCGGAGTCGTGCGGGAAGTGTCCGCCGATCTCGGCGCTACCGTCACCCGCGGCCAGCCGCTCGCCGTCATCCTCAGCACCGAGCTGGCCGAGGCACAGATGAAGTACCTGTCCGTCCAGGCCATGTTCGAAGCAGACCACCAGAAGCTCGTCCGCACCGAGAAGCTCGTCGCCCTCGGCGCCGCGAGTCGCCAGGAGCTCGAGGACGTGACGGTGGCCCACGCCGGGCACTCCACGGAAGCGGCGGCGGCGCGGCAGCGACTCCTCCTGCTCGGACTAACGTCCGATCAGGTTGCCGGCCTGACCGACGCCTCGCACGTCGTCTCGGACGTCGTCGTCCGCGCGCCCGGGCATGGGGTGGTCATCGCGCGGAGCGTGAATCCCGGTCAGGTCGTGGGCGCGGCTCAGGAGCTCTTCGTCGTCACCGACCTGCGCACCGTGTGGGTGATCGGCGATCTTTTCGAAAGGGACTTCGCGAGTGTCAAGGTCGGTTCGCCCGTGACGATCGCGATTCCGGCTCGGCCGAACGCCGTCTTGACCGGGCGGATCGCGTATATCGATCCACGTGTCGATCCGGCTACCCGGACGGCAAAGGTTCGCGTCGAGGTACCGAATCGCGGAATGGAGCTTCGCCTGGGCATGTACGTGACGCTCGAATTTCGGACCGGCTCAGGAAATCGGAGTGTCGTCGTGCTGCGCGAGGCCGTTCAGGCGATCGGTGACCGCAACGTCGTCTACATAGCGGTCGAGGGTGACGACGGTCGCTTCGCGGAGCGACCCGTCAAGCTTGGCGTGGTGATGCGCGATTCGGTGGAGGTGCTCGAGGGCGTGAAGATCGGCGATCGTGTGGTTACCAGCGGCAGCTTCTTCTTGCGGGGAGAGGCGGGGCGCAGCCGGTAGGGCGAACCGTCTCAGACCAAGAGGCCGCGATGCGCGATCACCGATACGCGAGTGAAGGGTGGAGCAGTGCCCGAGGCAGGTTCGCGTAGACGGTCAGGCGGATGCCCGTAGATGATCGGGCTGGCGACAGACGGAAGGCGTCCATCATGAAGCCGCAGACGAATGACGGGGAGCAGGCTGATGTCCGCTCCCCGCTTCGCATGTTGTCGCAGCGCAAAACGGGATCGCTCTAGCTGCTCGTTGCACCGGGCGATCGCGGCCTCGGCCTTCTCAAGGGACGCCATGATTTGTCGGTAGAGATCAGACCCCTTCAAAAGAAGTTCGGTGTCACCGGTGCGCATGACGCTGTGCCGAGCGGAGCACCAGGCGGACTCCAGGGAAAGCCGGAGCGCAGAGGACGCCAGTGGAAGGGGTGGGTCAGCGCACGAAGTCGATTCATCCTTCCACGGGAAGCGGACGAGAAGGAGGCGCTTGGGTAGACGTCACGGTGAGCCCTTGACTAACCTCGCCAGCAGCCCCGGTGGTGCCTTCTTCTTCGCGCCGTCTGGCGTGAAGATGTATACAGCGCCTTCCCACGAGCCGGGATCGAAAACCGGAGTGTCCTCGATCGATGCGCCAACGCGCCGTCGCACGGTCCCCGAGAAACCCTGCTGGAGGTCCGTCGACGCCACGACCCCGGTCAGAGTGAGGCGGGCGATGGCCGTGCACAATGATTCGCCAAATCCCATTTTGATGCCGTCGCGCGTCTTCACGCGCTCTTGACGAGCTACGCCGCAGCCGACCAGGGTGAGACCCAGGTCGCGGCTCTCGAACTGGCCCTCGAGGGCGCGGAAGTAATGGACCGAGTTCATGTCCAGGTCTTCGCGACAGAGCTGCATCCCGAAGCCGTCGTGAGTGACGCCGTCCGCACCCCGCTCGGCATATCCGTGGGCGGCGATGATCAGCATCCCGATCTTGATCCGGGGGTAGTCCACTTTCGCCTTGATCTGGCGCATCATGTCGGGCATCGGAGTCGATGCGTTCACCTTGATCGCGTCCCCGACGGATGGGCCTCCATACCCTTGGAGCCCTTCGGCGAGCCTGGTATCGATCACGGTGACACCCCTGGTCTCCGCCATGCCGTCTCTCCATGTACGCGCTAACAGATCGTGACGTTGTCGAGCTATGAGAACTGAGACGAAAGCCCCGGGCCCGTCTCACGGGCGCTTACATCTGTCTCGTGTACGGTAACTCAGTTTTCGCATACGCACGCATAACCCAGATAAGACGTCATCGTGGGGCACATGTCGGGACTCGGCAGCAATCTGCCCAATCCAGCCAACTCAGCCGCGTATGGGGTGCCGGTCGGGGCCGGGCCGTTCTCCCCGGCCCTCCCGTTTAACCTGCCTTAGGGTTGGAGTCCCTAAAGGCGCCGAGATGCATGATCCAACCGGTCTGGCTGAGGAAAAACTCCTCGAGGGTTGCCCGGGAAATCCACGCGGCCAGAATCGCCACGGTCCGCAGCTCCGTCCCAGGAGAAGTCGTGCGACGCCATCGCAACATCACCCCGCAGCTTCGGTCATCAGGATGGGCCGTCGTGCCACGCGGGTGAGCCCTGCTTCGTCACGCTCGCTTCAAGCCCGACTGGAACCCTCGAGCGCAGATCGCGCTGGGGGACTTTCTCGAGAACGGCTTTCTTGAACGTGTTGCGGTGTTGTTCTGGAAACACGCAGAGACTCATGCAACCCGGTTAACCCGGGAGCCGCCGGTGGGATTCGAACCCACGAAGGGCCGATGCCCAGGGGACGTGCACGTCCACCCGCGTTTGTCCTCTTCGCTACGGCGGCGACTGACAGCGCTTCGTCGGGAAGCCGGCGGGGGCTGTCCTTTTCCGTCCTTCCCCCCGTTTTGATGCCACAGCGGTGAGCGCGGCGAAGCAGTCTGTCAGTCTTGGTATCTACGCCCGGTCGTTATCGAGGAGGAGCACTCGCGACGTTCGTGTCTTCCTTCCAACCTCCTTTGTGTCGAGTCAAATACTGACGTGACGGCCAGGGCGCGTCGCTCCGGATAATCGCGTACCTACACAGGGGAAAGTCCAGGAGCTGACGTGTGATGGGGACGGCCTGGCGTGCGCCTACGCGTGCGGCGGGTTGTAAGCCAGTTCACCGGGGCGTTACAGTCTGACAACCCGAATCAGGTCGGGCGCTAACCATAAGACGGCGACCAACAAGGTATGTGATGGGTCCGTGTTTGACACGAGCCTGCAGTTCTTGTATACGCATTCAAACCGTGCCGTCGTCGACGGGGAACGGCAGGCGCGGACGGAGGTGCGAACTATGATCTCCGTGAAGATCAATCGAATCATCATCGGTGTGCTGCTCGCCGGATCGTTGACCGCGACGACAGCATGTATTCTTCGTCCCTGGACCGGCCGAGCGCCCGCAGTCAAGCCGACAGTTGTAGCGCCATCGCCGGTGGAGTTGGTTCCGGTGAGTGCGCCATCCGCATCCGCGCCCAAGGTCCAGCCTCAAGAACTGCCGCGGTCGCCCGATGTGCCTGAAGCCCCGGTGCGACCATCGAGTGAGGCTGACGATCCGCGGGCCGTTATCGACTGGCTGCTGAATCGCAATAAGTAGCCTAGCTGCTGATGCCCCAGCAGCGAGGGCTCGCGGCCTATCAACTTCTACTGACTGTCGAGATTGGGAGCGGAGGGTTGATCGTTCTCGGAGTGAATCGCACGGTCGTGAAACCGCCGAGCGTCGAGATGGTGCCTTCACAACCTTCACGGTCGGCACGCTGACGAACGCACGCGGCAGACATTCGTACAACGTGCCGTTTCGGCGCACAACGATGAGCAATTCGACACCGGGAAACGATCGCGACGGGTAGGACTCGACAAAGCGCTGCTTGTAGCGGAGTCTTCCCTCGTGACGGCACCAGGCACAAAATAAAATCCTCAAACGAAAAGCTCGCGCACGACGGGCCGGCGGTGAGAAACTGCGGCACGGGAGCAGATTGGTCGTACAGGAGGCGTCATTGGCTAAGGTCACTCTGATGAAACGGGAGCCGACCCACCTCCAAATCGCCAACCGCGCTTTCGAAATCTACATCTCTCGCGGTGGTGTTCATGGTCACGATGTCGGTGACTGGTTTGAAGCCGAGCGGCAGCTCCGGACCGAGCTTCAGCCGAAGAAGCGGGCGGTCAAGCAAACGTAGAAGGCGGCCCGCCTTCACAGCCTGAGCTTCAGGCCGGCGCGCTCCTCCTGGAGCGTCGACGCCTTGATGCGATCCTGATCGCCCCAGCCGCGATTCATCGCTTCCTGCAGCTCCATCTGGCAGAGGTCGAGCAGGCGGGTGGGCACGCCGTGCTGTGCGGCGAGATCGCCCGCAAGCCGAAAATCCTTGTGGGCGAGGGCGAGCGCGAAGCGCGCGGTGAAGTCGCCGCGGAACAGCGTGGCCGGCATCCGCTTCGTGAAGGTCATGTTCTGGCCCACGATGCACCCTTCGCGGAACGCCTCGACGAGCCGAGGCACCGCGACGCCGGCCTTGGCGCCGAGGGTCAGGCACTCCGCCAGCAGCAGGTCGATGCTCATGGCGAGCGCGTTGTGGACGATCTTCGTGATCGAGCCCGTCCCGAGCTCGCCCACCCAGACGATGCTCTTCGAGAACGTGTCGAGGACCGGCTTCACCCGGCCCAGCACGGCCGGATCGCCGCCGACGAACAGCGTGACTTGCCCCGCCAGAGCGCCTTCGCGTCCGCCGTCGAGCGGCGCATCCAGCAGATGCGCGCCGCGCGCCTTCAGCGCCTCGCCGACGTCGCACACGACCGCGGGCGCGTTGGTGGTGTGATCGATCACCACCGTTGCCGCCTTCACCGCCTCCAGGACTCCGCCGGCGCCGACGGTGACCGTCCGCATCTCGGCTGGACCCTGGACGCAGACACAAACGATGTCGCACTGCGCCGCGACGTCTCGCGGTGATTCCGCCCAGGTCGCGCCGCGCTCGAGCAAGGTCGCCGCGGCCGTGCGTCTGAGATCGTGAACCACGAGCGAGAACCCGGCTCTGCTTACGAAACCCGCCAGCGGCTCGCCCATGTTTCCGAGGCCGATGAATCCTACGCGCATCGTTTCCTCCGCTTCGAGATCGTCCCGCCAGACCCGATGGCCGGCGCGCATTATACGGGGTCCGCCGGCGATCCGTCCGGCCGCCGCGTCATCAGAGCCGCAGGCACGACGGTCCGCGTGGTAGTCTCGGCTGCCGACGGTATTGCCATCGAGGAAAGGGGACGGCCATGAGACTCGGCGTGGTGTTTCCGCAGACGGAGATCGGCTCTGACCCCGTGATCATCCGCGACTACGCGCAGGCGGCCGAGGGCGCCGGCTACGATCATCTGCTCGTCTTCGACCACGTGCTAGGCGCCAAGCTGGAGCGCTTCGACAAGCTGTGACGACGCCCGCCCTACACCGCCGAGAGCGCGTTCCACGAACCCTTCGTCCTGTTCGGCTATCTCGGGGCCTGCACCCGGCGGCTCGAGCTGGTGACGGGCATCGTCATCCTGCCCCAGCGCCAGACTGCGCTGGTGGCCAAGCAGGCGGCTGCGGTGGACGTTCTCACCGGTGGGCGCCTGCGTCTCGGCGTCGGCATCGGCTGGAACTACGTCGAGTACGAGGCGCTGAACGAGGACTTCCACACCCGAGGCCGGCGCGTCACCGAGCAGATCGCCGTCATGCGCAAGCTCTGGACCGAGCCGGTGGTGAGCTTCGATGGCGCCTATCACCACATCGACCGCGCCGGCATCAATCCGCTGCCGGTCCAGCGGCCCATTCCGGTGTGGCTCGGCGGCATGGCCGAGCCCGTGCTCAAGCGGGTGGCCCAGATCTCCGACGGCTGGTTCCCGCAGTTCCAGCCCGGCGACGAGGCGCGACAGATCCTCGGGCGGGTGCGCGACTACATCAAGGACGCCGGGCGGTCGCCCTCGGCCGTCGGTATCGAGGGGCGGTTCGCCTACTCCATCGGCGGACCGGCCCAGTGGGCGCAGCGCGCGCGTGAATGGCGCGACCTCGGCGCCACCCATCTGTCCGTGAACACGATGGGCTCGGGGCTCTCGCCGCGCGACCACATCGACGCGATCCTCAAGATGAAGCCCGTGCTCGACACCGCGTAGTCACGGGCCTCCAGGCAGGCCGACGCCGACGGGCTCGGGGAGCGGAGGGCCCGCGCGGCCGGCTTCGGCGAGGCATTGCAGGATCTCTTGCCGGCCTCCCGCGCTGGTGTACCGGAACGTGATTCGGCCGGCGAGATCGATCCGTTCGAGCCGGCCCGCCGGCGAGTTGCACTGCGCCCACCGCGCGTAGGCCAGCTCTTGCTGCGGCGTGTTCGCGACGGCGCACGCCCCGAGGAAGAGGGCGAGGCCGGCCGTTACTTCTCGTCCCACAGGTCCAGGAGCTCGATCTCCTCAGGCGTCACGCCGGACGCGTCCGCGAGGCACTTGATCACAGCGCTGGTCGGCACGAGATGAGGGTCTGCGTCCGCCGGAAGAACGATGGCGAAGCCGCGTACATGACCAGTTGTTCGTACTCGATACGAAACAAGCACGGCGAATCGAGTCTAGCAGACCTGAACTCATCCCTTGCGCTCCTCACGTTTCACTCCCACGCGCTCATGGGATCCCCAGCTACGGATCTCCGTCACGCCGGGGTTGTTCACCGATTCGACGCGCACGTGAGCCGTCTTGCCGCCCGCCGTCGTGTACGGGCGTCCGATCACCTGCCATTCGGTGCGCTCGTCGGCGAGCCGATCGCCGAGCTTGAGCTCCATGGGCAGGACACGGATCTCGGGGGGAGTCCTCTTCTCGGGAGATGACTTGGCCATGTAGCTAGTTTCGCGCCGAGGGGCGAGTTCCCGGTGATTCTTTGGCTGGGGGACGCTCTCATGTAACCCTGAAAGGAGGCCCGGGCCTCCGTCCGCCCGACGCCCTACGGGTGATACCCCGCGGCCCTAGCCATTGAGTCTTCGGACGATCTCGGCGCCGCACGCGCACGTCATCGAAACTCGGGTGTCGCCGACGTAGGTCTTCATCGCGCCACATGCCTGGTGCTCGACGGAGAAATTCGTCTGGACCATCAGGTCCCTGACCATTCGGAGCGCGCCGCGGTCTTGCGCTGATGAGTTAAAGCTCAGGAGGTTGCCGTGAAAGGCGGGCGCGAGGCTGCGACCTTCTTCGGTCTCCGCCGCGAGTCGCAAGAACGTCTCGCGCCACTCCGGGGAGTGTGCGACGACGACGCGCCAGAGTCGCGTGGGTGCCGTCATGCATCGTCCCTCGCATCGGTCGTCAGCGCGGGTCTTTGGGGGCCTGGAACCAGGTGTAGTCCCACACGCTGACCCGGTAGTTGTCGGCGACGGGCATGTTGGGGACCACGAAATACGCGCGGCCGAATCCGCCGACGCCTCCTGGCACATAGCCGATGCGCTGGCCGACGACGGTGCCCGTCGAGTCGACCGCCTGGGCGAGCACTCTGAGACTGGTGGCGAACTCACCGTTCTTGTTGTAGACGTAGCCGCTCACCCGTCGCGTGTTCGGGCCTTGGTCAGCGGCCGTCCAATCGATCTGGAAGTGGTGCTCCCAGCCGGCCATCAAGGTCGTATACGCGGTACTGCTGGGCGGAGGCGCGGCGCCGGTGCCGGCGCACGCTGCAGCCATCGTGACGATCACACCGATCACGAGCCCGAGTCGAGTCGCGTTCATGGCCCTTTACCTCTCCCACGCAGCGTACCACCGAGGGGAACTCGCGCTAGGTATTCGCCCCATGACCCGTAGAGGATTCGCCTGATAGTGCCGATGAGGACGCGCCTTAGAGTGGACTCAAGCATGAAGACCTCAGAGGCAGGCAGCACGAGACTGGGCACGTGATCCGCCCGTGCGCGATCCTCGGTCTCGCCCTGTGCGTGATGGCGTCTCACGCCTGGGCTCAACAACCTCCGCCTAGCGCTCTCAGGCAGCAACAACCCCAGCCCGAGGAGGAATCGACCGAGCAGCGGGGATCCCCGCTGTTGCGGATCCCGGTCATCGGGCCGACACTCGCGCCGAGCTTCCCGGCCCTGTCCGGCTACCCGCTCGAGCTGCTCGGGCTGTTGATGTCACCGCTGGAGCGCCGCGAGGTCAATCTGCTGCCGGCGTTCGCCATCTCCGAGGAATTCACCGACAACATCTTCCTGAACAACAACAACAAGCGGTACGAATTCATCACGGGCTTCACCCCGTCCCTCACGCTCCTGGCCAATCGCCCTCGCTTCCAGCTAGCGGCCGGCTTCTCGAACGCGTCCGAGATCTACGCGCGCGGGAGCGCCCCCAACGACGCATTCGCCCGCCAGAATCTCATCGTCGGTACGTTCTGGCAGCCGACGCCGCAGCTCACGTTCACCCTCGCCGATACGTTCGCGCGGGACCAGAGCCCGAACGCGACGGCCGGCGGCTTTGCGCTCGGGGGGCAGGGCTCGACCAGCAACGCGTTGACGCCGGCGATGGGCTGGCAGCTGGCGCCGCAGACCCGGCTGGATCTCGGGGCGACGTACAGCCTGATACGCTTCGACGGGCAGGGCGCGGGGATCGAGTCGGACACCTACGGGTTCATGAGCAACCTCAGCCATGGGTTCACGCCGCGCTTCACGGGGATGGTCGGGTACAACTTCACCTACATCGACCTGCGGTCAGGTCACGGCGAGAACGCGACGACGCACAATCCCACGCTCGGCTTCGCCTACCACCTGACACCGACGCTGACCGTCAGCATCGACGGCGGCCCGGCATTCACCAATCTCGGCAAAGAGGATTTCATCACTCCCGGTGTCAGCGCCGGCTTCGTCCAGCGACTGCCCTTCGGCAGCGCGAGCGTCTTCTACTCGGAGAACGTCGCCGTCGCGGGCGGGTTCGGTGGCCCGACCGACAGCAAGAGCGTCATCGGGACCTTGGTGGTGTCGACCCTGCGGGATCTGGTCGTCCTCTTCAATCCGGCCTGGACGAAGGCGGAGTCGCTGAGCAGCCGGCAGATCGAGCGGGTGGACGTCGGCGTGTTCACACTCGGCCTCGGAGCGGCCTATCGGCTCAACCCGTACGTCACCCTCTTCGGCGGATACTCATTCCTGCTGCAGCGAGTCGGGCGTTTCTCGACGACGCAGGACTTCGACGCCGACGAGAACCGGGTCAAGGTCGGGGTGCAGTTCGGTTACCCGTTCGCGTTCGACATGGGCATGTAGCTTGCTCGGCCTCGGGACTAGGCCGTCAGCCGCATCGTCTCGCGCAGCGCGACGATGGCGGCTTCCGCCTCGGCGATCAGAACGTACGCGATGCTCGCGGGGTGATCGCTCTCCTTGATGAGCTTCCGCCCTGCCTCGCGCACGTCCTGAGCCCTCTGTCGCACCGCCTCGGGTAGCATCGCGCAGGCGTAGAGATGCTCTCGCGTGTTTTCCGTCAGGTCCGTTCGGCAGCGGGGGCAGAGATGCGTGCGAAAGCTGAGAAGGTCCGAGGCGAGCTCCTGCTGCCGGAAGCTCTGCGTGCAGGTGGAGCATTCGGCGACCGCGTGGCCGAAGCAGTACTTGAAGAGGAGCGCGCGCTCCTCTTGGGTCAGGTCTCGCGGTCGTCGGCAGTCGACGTGGCATATGTGAACGCCGTCGAACGCGATGGTGTCGTTCAGCGAAATCGCCTGCTGGCACCGTGGACACGTCGGCTGCGTCATATGTTCCGCGGAGTGGACCGGACGATATCACATACCCCGCGGTCGTCAACTTGAAGTCAGACCGCGGGCATTTCCCTTGCGGTTTGAGCCTGTACGGCGTGGTCCGGCACCGGTTACCGGGATCGTCCGGCGCCGGCCGCGCCGTTAACCCGGCGAGGTTGCGATTCGCTCGAGCCAGAAGATGTCGACGTCGACTCCGGGTGAACAGTGGCAGAACGGGGGCTGCGTCGGCTCGGGTAGTCCCGCCGCCCTCACCACGGTTTGACGCAGACGCCGAACGACCGCCCGATGGAGCGGATAGGGCGGGTGACGCACGCGACCTCGATAGAGTCCGGTGCGCCGAGTCACGTAGAGGCTGTAGCGCTCGATCAGGAAGTGGTCGCGCGTGCCGGGGGCCGCCGGGGCCGTCGCACCGTCGACCGACCACGTGACCTCGACCACGGTATCGCGCGCGCCGCGTCGACGGGACACGTAGTCGATGCTCGAGCCCTCGCGTCGCGTCGACATGGCGGCCGGGAAGTAGGGAAGACCGAAGAGCAGTCTGGCGGCGGCCACCGCGAGGAGCGACGATGCCTCCAGCGAAAAGAAGTAGATCCCCGGTTCGCCGTCAGGGGCCCGAACGTACGTGCGTAGATTCGTCTCGAGGAAACGAGTGGCCAGGGCCGCGGGCGCGCTCGCCGGGCGCGATTCGGCGATCACGAACGGAATCAGCGAGATGTACGCCTGACCGGCGAACGAATCGAGCGCGAGCGCGCTCGGCACGAGCGGGCGCAGCGCCTGGAGCGGCACCGGCCAGTGCATGAACAGCAGACCGCGCCAGCGCTGGTAGCCTGCCGGTCCCATGATTTTCCTCCCCGCGACTCGGCGAACGAGCCCAACGATCGGAACACTTCTTGCTGCGTCTCTGCGGGAGACCATAGGTTACGGGAGGAAGACATGACCATCCTGGGATGGATCGTCTTCGGACTCGTCGTCGGCATCGTGGCGAAACTCCTCACCCCCGGGCGCGACCCGGGCGGCTTCGTCGTCACCGTCCTCCTCGGGATTGCCGGCGCCCTGCTCGGCGGCTTCATCGGCCGCACGGCCGGCTGGTATCGCGAAGGCGATCCGGTCGGATTCATCATGGCCGTGGTGGGATCCATCGTGCTGCTCGTTCTCTATCGACTGGTTGCCCGGGGCCCGCGCGGCGCGTGATCCGCGCGCGCTCGGGAAGCATTTACACGGTAAATCCTACCGAGCGAGTGGCCCGTGTCGACCGCCCCTCGGCGCCCACCCACGCGGAGCGAATCGGCTAGGCGACCGCGGCCTTTCGCCCGCTTCGGCGGCCGCCGGCCGCCTTGGCGAGCCTTCGCGGCCGCTTCTCGAGGCTCCGCTTGAGAGCCTCCATAAGGTCCGTCACGCCGGCCGGCTCCGGCGGCTCGGGCGGGGTCGTCTCCTTGCCCTCGAGCTTGGCCTCGATCACCCGGCGCAGCGCCTCGGAGTACGTATCGCGGTACTCGGACGGGTCCCACTCGCCGGAGAGCGTCTGGACGAGCTGGCGCGCCAGCTTCATCTCTGACTCGGCCCAGCCCTTGCCGACGGCGGGCAGATCCAGATCCTTCCGTCGTCGAATCTCGTGAGCGTAGCGCATCGTCGTCAGCACGAGCGCCTCGCCGAAGGGCTCCAGCGCCGCGAGATGCCCGAACGTTCGTGTAGCGGGGACTCGCACCTTGGCGAAATCCTCCGCGTACTGGTAACCCTTGACGATCTCCTTCCAGGGCACCTCGACGTCTTCCTTGGTACAGAACCGCGTCTCGATGATCCGGCTCCGATCCTTCCGGTGAAGCAAGTTGAAGGCGAGCGTTCGCGCGGCTCGATCGCCGAGACGAGACTGATCGGGACGGTCACGAGACCAAAGCTGATCGATCCCTTCCACAGTGCACTGGTTGCATGATCCTCGACGCGGCGCAACCGATATGCCAGGCGATGGAGCTTCGATTTGCGCGTCGGCGCTCACCGCGCGATCGGGAGCAGTCTCGTCAATAGGAGGTGCGTCGGCCAGTAGACGAGCACCGGGAAGCTGACGATAACCATCGTCATGTAGACGCGCGGCGGGAGCCGACGCTGGGGCTTGGAGCCGGGCCCGAAGACCCAGTTGATGTTCTCCGAAGGGTCCGTCAAGGTGTAGGAGAGAATCATCAGGAGCGTTCCCGAGACGGTCTGCACGGGCAGGGCGCGGGGATCGTAACCGAGCCGCCCCACCGACCACAGGAGCAGGATGGGCAGCGCCACGTGAAACAGCGACAATCCACGTAGATAGCAGGGCAGGCGCCGATCGAACATGTACGCGGCCATGCCGAGCGGCGCGCGCCCCGTGAGGAGACGCGCGAAGAAATCGAGGTTCCAGAGGATCTCCGGTAACGCGACTGCCACGGTCATCGTGCTAAGGACGAGCGGGCTCTCCGCCCACAACCCCAGCGAAGTCGCCAGAAGCGCCACATCCGAGAACCAGAGGAAGTTCGCGGGGCCGTAGTGTTTGAGATAGACGGGCACGAGGAAGGCGACGAAGACCGCGCAACCGAGCTTGATCCAGAGGGGGATCTGGGCCGCGTCGCCGGTCACGGCTGCCATCGTACGAGCTTTGCTCGGGTGCGCTGTAGGGAATCGCCCGCTCGACACGTCTGGCCCCAAAGCCGGCGACTTTAGGCTAATATGATCGCCTACGACCGCTGGGGTCTGCGGCGCGAGTGCCTGGACGGCGCCCCGGTTCGACGGCGGCGGAGGCCATATGGCACAGCCTGGGTCCCGATACTCCCCGGTCCGGCCCCTCACTCCCGACGAGCGTGCGCTCCTCTTCTACTACTGCCTGAATCACACCGTCACTCGCTGCCTCATCTGCGCGCGCAGCTACTTCCTCAGCGAGCTCGTCGCCGACCTCCTCAGCGGCCGCACACACCTGTGTCCCCAGTGCCGGCGAGACCTGACCGAGAACGTGCGGACACACGTCTACGCCTGCGGCATCATGCCGGACGAAGTGCGGCAAAAGGCGCAGGCGCTGCGCGAGATGGCGCAGCACCTCGTGAAGGAGAGCAGGCAGCTGCGCGACAAGGCGGACGTGCTGATCCGAGAGGCTGAGGCCGCGGTCGAGGAGACCCGGCGCGGCCTCTGGCAGGCTCTCAAGGCGACCCGACCCAGCACCTGAGTATTCTCTTACGATATGACGTGCCCTCGGTGCTCGCAGCCCCTGTCTCCCGATGATAGCGTCGTCGTCGCCGCCGACGGCCGCGTGTGCCATCTCGACTGCCGGACACCGCGGGCGCTGAGCGGCGACGAGCGCTTCGCCCTCATCTACTACTGCTTCGATCACGCGGTCGCCAGCTGCGCCACGTGCGGGCGGGCCTATCGCGAGATCGAGCTCGTCACGGATTATGTGAGCGGCCGGACGCATCTCTGCCCGGACTGTCGGGGAGACCTGACCGAGAGCATTCGCGCGCATCTCTATGCGTGCGCGATGCTGCCGGAGGAAGTGCGGCGGCGGGCGCGCGTCGTCCGCGAGACCGCGCAACGGCTCGTCAAGCAGAGCCACCAGCTCGCCGACCGCGCGGACGTGCTGATGCGCGAGGTCGAAGTCACGGTCGCCAAGCTGCGCGAGACGTGGCGGCGATCGGAGTCTAGAGATCCCGATGCGCTGCGGCTGCTCGTCAGGCTGAAGCTCGCGGACCGCAGGTTGCCACACGAGAACATTCCACCGACGATCTCGGGAGAGCCGGGTGACGGCTCGATCTGCGGCGCGTGCGACGAGGTCGTCCCGGCGAGCGAGCTGATGATGATGGTCACGACCAGCGCCCCGCGGTCGTCGACCGCTGACGATGCACGGCCGATCCCTATGCACGCCGACTGCTTTGAGCTCTGGAACCTTGAGCGCCACCACTTCAAGTCGGGCCGTTGAGCCGTTGAGCCGGCGCGTTCGGCTCAGAGCTCGTCGCCGCTCCGCAGCTGGATCGATCACGCTGACCGGCGCGCGAATCCCGTCGGCGTGAAGGGGATTAGTGCGTCGCGGGGACCGGCACGAGAACGCAGCCCGACAAGCCCACGGCTACGACTCCCACGAATAACAGCGAAGCGGCCATGCGGCCGAATCCGATGCGAGCCATGTCAAAATCCTCCCCCGCATTAGACGAGGCAGAATATCGTCGTGTTCCATATTGGATTCCGCCCCAGAGGGTGGATGAGCCGCGGATCAGGGCAGATCGCGGGCCATTCGGATCGAGTCGATCGCGGGAGAGTGATCGAGTGGCCTGCGTTCGCCGGTCGGCCTGAAGCCGCACCGGTCGTAGAGCGCGATGGCCGGGGCATTGGTGGCCGTCACCCACAGCGTGAGACCGCCTGCCTTCCGTTCTCGCGCCCAGCCGACGACGGCATCGACGAGGGCGGCACCGAGACCGCAGCCGCGCGCTTCGGGAGAGACGAACATCGCGACGAGCTCAGGACGGGGATCTTCGGGCACCTCGGGGTCGCGCGCGAGACCGGTGACGATCCCGAGCCATCGGCCGTCGCGCTCGGCCACGAAGGTGACCCTGTCGGCGCCGGAAGCGCCGCCCTCCGCTCGCTCGCGCCACACGGCGTCGGTGAGCGCTTCTTCTCTCGTCAGGGTCGAGCCGAACGCCATCGGAGCGTCGGCCAGCGCGCGCAGCCGCAGGGTGCGCAGGCGCGGTCCCTCGTCAGGTCGGATCCGCCGGATCGCCGGCGTCACGGCATGAACGAGCCGCCGTTCACGTGCACCGTCTGACCGGTGACGTGCCCCGCCTCGTCGCTCGCGAGGAACACGGCGATCCAGGCGATGTCCTCGGGCTGCGCCATGCGCCCGAGCGGCACCGCGCTCGCCATCACGGCCAGCTCCGCCTCGGTGTTGCCATAGCGCGGCTGCGCGGTGTCGGTGAGCCCCGGCGCGATCGCGTTCACGCGAATCCCGTGCGGCGCCAGCTCGAGCGCCATCGCGCGGGTCATGGCGACGACGCCGCCCTTGCTGGCCGAGTAGTGCACGCCGCGCACGGCGCCGCGGATCGCCTGCGATGCCATGTTGATGACAGAGCCCCGCCGCCGCCCGGCGACCATCGCGCGGGCCGCCGCCTGGGCGCAGAAGAACCCGCCTTTCAGATTCACATCGAGCACCAGGTCCCAGTCGCTCTCGCGCATCTCGAGGAGCGGCACACGCGGATAGACCCCTGCGTTGTTCACGAGCACGTCGATTCCACCGAGCTCGTCCACGACCTGCGCGACCATTGCCGCAGCGCTCGCGGGCTGCGCGACGTCGGCCTGGACAAGCACGGCGCGCCGGCCGGCGCCGCGGACTTCCTGCACGACCTTGTCGGCCGCGCCGCGGTCGTCGAGGTAGTTCACGCCGACGTCGGCGCCTTCACGCGCGAACGCCAGGGCGATGGCGCGCCCGATACCCTGCTGGGCGCCAGTCACCAGCGCCACCTTCCCGGTGAGCCTCATCGTCGCCTCCTCTTGGTCGACCCTCGGCGAATGTGCTAGGGTCGCGCCGAGAACTCATCCCGGAGGGAGCCAATGGACAAAAGAATCGGGCTCTGGCTGAACATCGGGTCGGCGATTCTCATCGCGGCGCTCGTCATCGACTTCATCTGGGTCATCACCACCGCCGTCGGCGCCGCCCACTGACGGGACCGCTCCGCTCGCCCCTTCTCACTCCCTCGCCATGCCCCGCTACGATACCGCCGTTCTCGGTGGCACGGTCGTCGTTCCCTACGTGGGCGCTCTTCGTTGCGACGTCGGCATCCGCGCCGGGCGCATCGCCGCGATCGCGGACTCGATCGCGCCGGCGGACGCCGACGCGCTCGTCGACGCCCGCGCCAGGCTGGTGCTCCCGGGCGCGGTAGACTCGCACTTCCACATCGGAATCTACCGCGACCTGGCCACCGACGCGCGGAGCGACGGCCTCGGCGCTCGCCGGCGGCGTGACCACGGTGATCAGCTACTTCCGTACCGGGCTGAATTACCTCAACAAGAGCGGGCCCTACCGAATGATCTTCCCCGAGGTCGTCGCGGCCACTGTCGGCCATGCCCACACCGATTTCGGTTACCACATCGGCGTGATGACGACCGAGCAGCTCCACGAGGTGGGCTGGCTCGTCGGCGAGCAGGGAGTCGGGTCGTTCAAGTTCTACATGTTCTACAAGGGGCTGAACCTCACCTCAGACTCGACGCGCGGCAGCGCCTACACGATGGCCGACACGTACGACCTCGGCCATCTCTATCTCCTCATGCGGCAGGTCGCGGCCGCTTCGCTCAAATACGGCGCCCACGGCCGGATCTCGCTGAGCCTCCACTGCGAGCAGGCCGAGCTGATCCGCGTGTTCATCGAGGAGGTGAAGCGCTCGGGCCCCGGCGGCCTCGAAGGCTACCATCGCTCGCGGCCGCCGCTGACCGAGCAGCTGTCGATCGCCGAGGCCCTGGTGCTCACGGACGCCACGCGCTGCCCGGTGAACCTGCTCCATCTCTCGAGCGCCGAGGCCGTCGCGAGCGGCGCCGACGGCCGCCGCCGATATCCGCACCTCGATATCCGGCTCGAGACGACCTTGCATCACCTGGCGCTCACGCACGCCACGGCCGGGGGCATTGTCGGCAAAGTCAATCCGCCGATCAGGACCGAGGCCGATCGCGAGGCCCTCTGGCAGGCCGTGGAGGACGGCCGCATCGACACGGTCGTCAGCGATCACGCGTGCAGCGCCGAGGAGGACAAGGGCGCGGATCTCTGGAAGGCGCTCCCGGGGTTCGGCGGGACCGCGCTCCTCTACCCGTATCTCGTCTCGGAGGGACATCTTCGGCGCGGCCTTTCGCTGACGCGGATCGTGGAGCTGGCCAGCGCCAACCCGGCCCGCGCCTTCGGCCTTTATCCGCGCAAGGGCACGATCGTGGTCGGCGCCGACGCGGATCTCGTCGTGCTCGATCCCGCTCGCGAGCGCGTGGTCTCGCCCGCGGTGCTTCACTCGGCGCAGGACTTCACGCCGTTCGCCGGCATGCGGGTCCGCGGCTGGCCGACGCACACGCTCCTGAGGGGGCGCACGGTGTTCCGGGACGGCGCGGTCGTCGGCGAGCCGGACGGGCAGTACGTCAAGCGACCGATCGGACTCTACGAGATTGCGGGTTGAGCGGCGCGGGGAGCGGGCTAGGCCTTGGCCTGAGCGGCGCGGCGCCGCGGGCAAGCCTTGTGATACCAGGTCGAGCCGAGCTTGACGTGATTGCCGTTCTTCCGGATCTTCCGCTTGCACTTGGGACAGGTTCCCATCTGCGCTCCCTTTCGCGTCCTATCGAGGCCGTGTCATTATAGCAGGCGCGTCGGGCCGGGCCTCGTGACCGACTGCGTCTTCTGCCGCATCGTCGCGCGCACGAGCCAGGCCGACGTCGAGTACGAGGACGACGCGGTCCTCGCGTTCAAGGACATCTATCCGAAGGCGCCGATCCATCTGCTCATCGTCCCCAAGCGCCACATCAGCTCGATCATGGCGATGGAGCCCGGGGACGCGGAGGTGCTCGGCCGCTGTCTTCTGGCCGCTCGCAAGATCGGAGAGGCAAAGGGGCTGGCCGAGCGCGGCTATCGGCTGCGCGTGAACTGCGGTCCTGAAGGTGGCCAGGTCGTCTACCACGTGCATGTCCACTTCCTGGCCGGCGGGCGGGTGAGTGGCGGCTAGCCGCGGGCCGGTCAGGCGGGCGCGGCCACGGTCTTCGCGTCGAGCGGCAGACCGGCGTCCGCCCAGCCGCTGAGGCCGCCCTTCAAGATCCGCACGTCGCGAAGGCCCGCTCGACGAAGCTCCCGCGCCACCCGGGCGCTCGTGGCTTCGTCGGGTCAGGAGCAATAGGCGACGACCGTGCGATTCGCGTCGACGTTGAGGGCGCGGACGCCCTTCTCGAGCTCTTCCGGCGAGAGGTGGCGCGCGTCCTGGATCTTGACCGGGCTCTTGGCGTACATCGCCCCGTCGCGCACGTCCAGGATGACCGGTGGCGCGTCGGGCGAGGCTTCGATGAGCCGCATAACCTCCGACGGCCGAATACGATAGCGGTTGCGCCGCGCGCGCACCACGAGCAGAGCCGCCGCGACCGCGACGATCGCCGCCGCGCCGAGCGCCGCGACTCGCATCCACGGGAAGGGGCGAGGAGGCGGGTTCTTCGCCTCGGCCATCATGCGACGCACGTCGGTGAGATCCGGGAGGAGTCGGTTCGCCTCCGCGAAGTGCTTCTCGGCGCGCGCGTAGCTTCCTTCGAAAAACGCGTCGAGCCCTGCGTGCCACGCGGTGTTGAAGCGACTGACCTCGTCGAGCCTCACGTCGGTGCCCTTCACGAACTCGCGGACCGCGGCCGACGGGATCACGAAGTTGAACCCTTGCACGATCGTGCCCTGATTGCCCGCCTCGAGGCTCACGAACGTCAGGACACCGAGGACCTCTCCGGTGGATCCGACGGCGGGCCCACCACTGTTGCCCCACGCCGCCGGCGCGTCGACCTGGAGCACCGGCTGATTGGCGATGTCCTGCTTGAAGCCGGAGATCGCGCCGTTCGTCACCGACGCCTCGACCTTTGCCGACGCGTTCAAGAGCTCGTGGCTCAGTACGACTCCGGGGAAGCCGAGGATGTGGATCCTGTCACCGATCTTCGTGTTCGAGGAGTCGCCCAGGGTGAGCGCCGGCATGTCGGCGGCCTCGAGCTTCAGCAGCGCGAGGTCGCGCCCGGACATCCCCTCGCCGGCGACCGGTGGGCTGTACTTGGCCACGGTCGCGGTGAGGCGCATGCCGTTGGAGAGGATTACGGAGATCGACGGGTCGAGCCTGACCGTCGCGCGCGCGACGGTGGCCCCGAGCATCTGCTCACTCAGGTCACCGCAGGCCTCACGGACGCCGCGCTCCAGCAGCTCTCGCTCGATCGTCGGCGGGGGCCGATGCGCCGGCGAGACGACGTGGCCGTTGGTGATGACCCAGCCGCTCGGATTGATGAACCAACCGGTCCCGGTCTCGCGCAGTGATGGCGGCGTGACCTGCTGCTTGCCGCCGGACGGGCACGTCACCGTGACTTCGGCCGCGACCTCGGAAACGACGAGCGCGACGGCGGGCTTGGCTCGGAGCAACACCTCCTGAACCGAGGGGGCCGCGTCGGCGAGGCAAGGAGCCGCGAGGAACAGCAGGCTCGCGAACCACTGGCGCATCTCTAGATTCTATACCGCGCGAAATGCAAAAAAGAAGGCTCCAGGGGACGGCCCCTGGAGCCTGGGTACTGCTACCGCAAAAAATACCTGCTTACTTCATCAGGCCCATCGCCTGGACGGCCTTCGCCTTGGCTGCGTCCATGTTTCCAGCCTTGCAGGCCGCCTCGGCCTCGCGGACCAGCTTCGCCGCATCGCTACCCGCCGAAGACTTGGCACCGGCGAGCGAGCGTGGGGCCTGGATGTCCTGGCCGGCGCGCGGAGCCTGGATGTCTTGACCCGCCCGCGGAGCCTGGATGTCCTGGCCGGCGCGCGGAGCCTGGATGTCTTGACCCGCCCGCGGGGCCTGGATGTCCTGGCCGCTACGCGGGGCCTGAATGTCCTGACCCGCCCGCGGGGCCTGGATATCTTGACCGGCGCGCGGAGCCTGGATGTCCTGACGCGAGCCGGCTAGCGACCGGGGCGCCTGGATGTCCTGACCGCGCGGGGCCTGGATGTCTTGACCCGTACGCGGAGCCTGAATGTCCTGGCCTGCCCGCGGAGCCTGGATGTCCTGGCCGGCGCGCGGAGCCTGGATGTCTTGACCCGCCCGCGGGGCCTGAATGTCCTGACCAGCGCGCGGAGCCTGAATGTCCTGCCGTGAGCCCGCAAGCGAGCGGGGGGCCTGGATGTCCTGGCCACTGCGCGGAGCCTGAATATCCTGACCCGCGCGCGGGGCCTGGATGTCCTGGCGGGAGCCGGCGAGTGAGCGCGGCGCCTGGATATCCTGGGCCTTCGCGGTGACCTTCTTTAGCATCGCCTGAGCCTGGCTCACCTCGGCCGGGCACTGGGTCTGCGCGTCGACGACAGGCGCCACGGTCGCGACGACTGCCACGCTCATGATTGCCGCCAAAAATCTCTTCATCTGTCTTTCCATTTCCTCTCGATTGGTTTGGGTTGGTTCGATCCGTTCGCGTCGACCCGCGTGATCCGATGTCACCCCCTCGGCATTGAGGTCAGTCGGTGTCGACCACTCTTGGGACGCACTGTGAGCAACGGAGATGCCAGCCGCAGACTGTGGAGGGAGGACGAATGAAACAAGCTACTTATTCGGAATCCTCAGGAGCGGTCGCCGGCGTTGTGCCCTGTCCCGCGACGACAAGGGGTGCGGCATTCTGCCCGTTGCGGCGCTTGTGGTAGCCTGACACGGCATGCATCGGATGCTGCGTATTGTGCTGCTTTTCGGGCTCGGCGGGCTCGTCGTCGCCGCCTGTTCGAGCGCGGGCAAGGCCGGATCTCCGATCACGGTCGAGGGCCCGACTCGGCACGTGCTGCACAACGGAGTTCGCGTCCTCATTCAGGTGTACCCCTCCAGCCAAGTCGTCGCGGTCCAGCTGTGGGTGCGCGCGGGGAGCCGTGACGAGGCCGCCGCCGAGCTCGGGCTGGCGCACTATCTCGAGCACATGCTCTTCAAGGGGACAACGACCCGCTCGAAGGGCTTCGTCGACCGCGACGTCGAAGGGGTCGGAGGATTCGTGAACGCGGGGACCTCGCTCGACTTCACCTACTACTACGTGGTGATGCCGGCGGCTCGCGCGGTCGCGACCATCGAGATGCTCGCCGACATCAGCGTCAACTCGAGCCTCGACGCGACCGAACTGGAGCTCGAGAAGAAGGTCGTCATTGAGGAAATGCGGCTGAGCGAAGACACCCCGCGGCGGCACCTGGCTCGCCAGCTCTACGGGATGGTGTTCGACGGCCACCCCTACGGCCGCTCCATGCTCGGCACACCGGAGATCATCCAGAAGCTCACGCGAGAGACCTTGCTCGGGTTCTATCGCCGTCACTACGTCCCAGAGTCCTTCACCCTGGTCGTCGTCGGGCCGGTCGACAAGGCGGCGATAATCCAGGAGGCGGAGCGCACGCTCGGTCGGCTGCCGAGGAGCGGCTTCCAGCGGTTGCCCCAGTCGCTGCCCGCCACGCTCACGCCGAAGAAGAACGAGGTGCAACGGCCCGGCGCGCTGGCCTATCTGGGGATGGCATGGCTCGGCCCGAAGCTCGATCACGCGGACACTCCGGCCGTGGAGCTCCTCGTCTCGATCCTCGGTCAATCG
>WNEQ01000185.1_pt1 | contig 40944 bp, 40 predicted proteins | sample 5399971 | NCBI WGS metagenome assembly WNEQ01 (sample SAMN13153330, study PRJNA577476) | soil metagenome | isolation source: 20 cm grassland meadow soil 2 days after 1st rain plot 5 | place: USA:California | collected 2015-09-18
TTTTCTAACATTTCTTGTGTGCCAACTTGAGTTAAATCTGATAGGTTTTGCTAGCTAGTCCTTAAGCTAGTTGGCGATTCTTCCAGCTTATGTCTTAAACGTTCAATTCCCTTTCTATTCTCAACTTGAAGATCCTTGTCTTTCTACAAGGAACCGTCCTGATCGAGAGTAGAATTCTTGGAGAGACGAGAGAGGACAATTGCCATGGCGACGGAAGAAGGAATACTTTCGTCTATGGGAGAGCGTGTTGACGCCGACCCGCTGATTCGGAATCCCACAAAGAATTCTGTCAGAAAGGACAGCTTGCCCTGCCACAGCCGCACCAGTGGGTCCGAGATGAATCCGGGCTCTGCCAACTACCGGTCCACCTCGTTGTTGTGGATGCACTCGATAACCTGATTTTTACCACGAACCTAGATATGCCTGTTAGCCCGAAAAGTTCACGCTTCGGTTGTGTATCCCGGTTTAGGATAGTTGCATAATACCTTCCAACTCGGGCTAGGCTAGTTCTTGCAGTGTTATGGGTTCGATTTTTCGATAAATCTGGCGTGGGTCCAACGACCGTTCTTGGACGGTCAAGAGATCCTTCTTTACCGATATTCCGAACAGCTTCTCGTTTTCTTCTAGGAAGGGTCGAATCAGTTCCCAATCCTTCATTGTGAAGTCCGCGAGTCGTCCTCCGTTCAGCTGTTCGCTCGAAACCTTTCGGTATGGATCTCGGATGAATATCGCTCCGCCAGAGGCTAGAGAGAATAGGTTGCTTCCTGGATACGGGTATTCGTGTTCCACGAATCGTCCGTCAAACGAGGGTCTCAGCCCGTTCACAACAACGAACCCGCCGCCATTGTAAGGATCTCCGGCCATGAATGATTCCGCAAGGTAGTCAAGGCATGTTCCGTTGATCACGACTCTTGGTCTGCCTACTGCGTTGATTAGTGGGCGCCCCGCCGCGTTGCCAAGAACGAAGACGTCGCCCCCCTTCGCCGCATACATGAATGCCTGGCCAACGTCACCGTGAACCACTAGTTTTCCATACTTGAGAATCTGCGCGGCCTGGTCCTGGGCAGCACCATGAACCGTGATCTCACAACCATCAATACCAGACGCGACGTAATCTCCAACATCTCCGTAACAGTCGATCTTCAAATCGTTCGTTCGTGCGCCGAGCCCGCTCCCAATGAATCGGTGGCCGCGTAGGTTGTAGAGTAGAATATTCTTCCAGCCTTCTCTATATGCATCGACTACGAACCTCGCAGTGCTTTCTTGTCCCTCAGCCGGAAACTCTAGAGCATCAACAACTAGCACCTGCTCGTCAAACCCTGGATGGATTAATCGAGATCGATTCTTCCAATCCAGCCGAGTGTACAAGTCGTAATTTGACATTGAAATAGAAGAGAAGACGTCGTTGAGTGCTTCGTGGTATAGTTGTAGTAGTGAGCTTCGTTTCTTTCTTCCAGTATCGTAGATTCTGTCGTATAGTAGTGAGAGTGATTTTATCGCGAATTGTCGGGACTCTTGTCCCTTCATAGCCAGCCGTTTCAGTTCCTCCAGAATCTCTCCCACATACTGGAAGCCAGCATCCCTCAACGCGGGACGAACATACTCATAGAATCCCCACGGGTCCCGCGCACCGGGACCCCTCTGCAACTGTATCGCAATACTCGCGTTCAACGAGACACTAGAACCCACCTGAGGCAACCAGTCCTGCGCCGGAAGTTCTATCGATTTTCCAAACTTGTCAGCACACTCCAACACCTTCCCACTCTCCCCATCCTTCACAGTAAAGAGAAACGCTCCACCATCTGTGAAGCTTCCACCCCTCGCATTCCAGTAAGTATCCGCAAATCTACTTGGTATTTTCTGATCTTCCTGCAACTTTCCTAGCACAGCATTGATCGCCTGTCTCTCTGAGGCGATAATCCCGATCTTGACCGGCCCTTCTTGAAGAGCAAACACCTGCGGCCTCAGCATCGACGTGTCCGTAATCCCTAGCAACTGCCAAGCGTTCTTCTCCACGTCATTCCTAGCGACAATGAAGAACCACGGACCGTCAGGGGACCCATGAATATGCGTCGACTGTATCAGTCGATAGATCCTCTTCTTCTCCACCGACAACATCTCAAAATCTCTTTCAGTTGTCGGTGCCAGAGCTTCGATCAGATACTCCAGTGGGTATTTGTAGACGCGGCTGAGAAGGTCGAATAGTAACACAGAGACCTCCGTATCAGTCAAGAATAACGGGTGAATGTTTCGCTGGGCCAAGTACTCCATTATCGAATGATAATTCGCAAAATCACCATTGTGCACCAACGCCTCATGCAAACCTACGAACGGATGCGCACCACCTGGATGCCAGACCCGTCCCTTCGTCGGATACCGATGATGACCAATCCAAACATGCGCCTTGAAATCCTCTAACCGGTAATACCGTACAACGTCATCCCCAAAACCCACCAGCTTCAAAACAATCATGTTTTTCCCATGGCTGACGACGAAGGCCTTCTTCTCGCCCAGCGACGAGTAATACTGCTGATTCAGTCGGTAAGAGTTCTGGTAGAGAAATTCATCTTCTACTTCGTTTTCCTCGAGTCCTTCTAGACCGTTCTTACGAGCAAAATCAGCAAGAACGTCCCTCTTGACCCGGACAGAGTACCGATAAACCTCAGGTGGTTCGACCTCCAGACCTGGAATCGAACGATAATCATCAACAGCGTTCACCCTCGCCTCATAGTCGACCACAAAGAAAGGCCGGACATGTTCGTCTTCAACCTGTTTCCTGACCGATTTATTGAGATAGGCAACCTGTAGGATGTAATCCTCTTTCAGAATCTTCTCAGAGACCCCCAGCTGTTCGGGTACCAATCCGACAGCCGCAATCCCTCCACCCTTCCCGTTTCCCCTGTTCCGCATCTGGACAAGAGACTGGAGCAGATATTTTCCTTCAAGTGGGACGTTGCATGCGAGACCGACGACTCCGCATCCTCCTTCTGCTTCTTGCTTACCCATCTCCACCTTGTCTACATGTAGAGATTTTCTCGAATCAATAATCGGTTGTCCAGACAATTCTCTCACTTGTACCTCACCAGCAGATCCCGTCTTCCCCGCAGATCGCGAACACTCTCCAGCCCGAACCCAGCAAGTATCGATCTCAACCGCTTCGACCAGGCAGTGAACAGATTGACAATCCTAGTCTCGCCCCACTCAGGATCGATAAAGCGTGATAATTCCGGATCCGTCGTAGTAATTCCGACCTGGCATCCACGTCCCCTCTCACAGTTCCCACAATGAGTACAACCAACAGCTACCGCCTCCGCGGTCGCAACCACACAACCATCAGCACCTAGCGCAATCGCTTTCGCGATATCATCGGCTGTCCTTATGCCACCGCTAGCTATCAAGACAACGTCGTCCCGGACCCCTTCCGATACTAGATAATCGTGGACCTTTGGGATCGCATACTCAATCGGCATTGCAATGTTCTTCTTCGCAATCTCCGGTGCCGCTCCCGTTCCCCCATAGCCACCGTCGATATGGATGATGTTGGCTCCAGCATAGTAGCTTCCAATCGCCACCATATCCACATCCGTCGGCGTGGACACTTTCACCGAGACCAATGCACGCGGATTCACGGTCTTGATCCAGTCAACATGCTTCTTGTGATCCTCCACCGAATACACACTATGAAACGGAAAAGGCGAGTAAAGACTAGTAAACATTGAAGACTCCCGCATCTTGGCAACCTCCGACGTCACCTTATCGGCTAACAAATGCCCGCCGAGACCCGGCTTCGCGCCCTGCGCGTACTTGAACTCGACAATCGGCGCGTACTGTATCGTCTCCTCTCTGACCCCGAACATACCCGTCGCCACCTGCGTAATCACATGATCCCGATACGGAACAATCTCGTCAGGATAACCACCCTCACCAGTAGACATGAAAGTGTCCAGCCTCTTCGCAGCCCTCGCCCGTGCAAGCATGAAGTTGAGAGAGATCGAACCAAAAGACATACCACCACCATAGATCGGCAACGGAATCGTGATCTTCTTGCCATCTTCTCTCTTGTTCAACGGGATCGAAAGATCCACACTCTCCTGATCGATCCTAGCAAAGCCATTGTTCTTCCATCCCAGAACATCAAAACCACCCCCAGAATTCCCAGTCCTGTACTCTAGACCATTTTTCGGCAGATCCCCCGTCAACGCCATCTCATAAGTCGCCAGTATCAGTTCCGCGGTCCAGCGCTTGTTCCCCAGCCCCGCCGGCAGACCATGACGGAGACTAGGAAGAACCTCTATCCCGTGATGGATTCTTTCCGAGTGTTTTTCGACAATTAGTTCTAGGTTGCCCATGCTATCCCCTTGAACGACTGCTCCCGTAGCTCCGCGTCCATCATTGATCTTCCGATATCTCCGCGCAACCGTCTGACGTCCCGCATGCCCATAGCGCTGAGAATCTCGATCAGTTGATCATGCCAAACGCCGAAGAGATTCACAAGGCGTTGCGCCCCCCACTCGGGATCGATTTTTCTCGGTTTCATCTGACAGTTTGCTCTGTCTCGGGTTTCCCCTCGGAATTCTGATTGCAAAGCCACCAGTATGGTTGTATCGATACCGACTAGATCCGCGCCACAGATGATCGCCTTCGGAACGTGCTCCGCAAGGGTTATTCCACCGCTCGCGATGATCGTGACTTGGTCCCGGAGACCTTCTTTCACCAGTTGCTGGTGGACTTCTTTCAGTGATGCTGAGATATGCTTCGGTTCCTTGGAGTAATCCTGACCGTGATAGTCCGCGTACAAGTGCAATCCATGCACTCCCTGGCGTGTCAGTTTGCACGCAACCATTCCAGCGTCCTCCCGGAGGGGTACTCTTGCTATAACTATCGAGGATGGAAGCGCGCCTGCCAGCTTCTCGAACAAATCCGACTTCTCAGCATCATACTCCACTATAGCCGAAGGCCTCTCTACTAGCTCCTGAATGCTCTCCTCGTCACCAACGGGGATGAGACTCGCTGGGCCGAAATCGAAAGGTGTTCTCTGTCGAGAGACATAGAATGTCCCAAGCTTCTCTGCCGCAATTCCAACAGCCGCTCGAACATCCCCACTTCCCGCAGGTAGCTTGTCGAAGATTATCGGGACAGGAATCGTTATTGTAGGAGAAGACCGGTCGATCTTGGAAAAGTCGACACTAGTCGGTTTTCTTCCAACATCAACACTGGTCGAGATGTACTCCCGCCCGTAAACACCATCCCTAGTAGGACGGACGATCTCTGACATGTCAGTCCAGATACCATCAAAGCCCTCCCCACCAAACGCGCCCTTGTACCCCATTCCCTTGACCGGGATCTTTCCGGTTGACGCCTCATTCCATATCGTGAACACCGCCTCAGGGGTCCAGAACGAATCGCCCAGCCTCTTGTAGCTGTCAGAATGTTTCACCGTCATAATGTGCGGATACTCCTGAACACACCTCATGCACCCGACACACTTGTGCTTCAACGGCTTGAACCCGCCAAACCGTCCACCGAAAACTCCGTAGATGCAAGGTCGGCTGAGAACAACTTCCTTGTTGAGCTTGAACTGGAAAGCCTCACGCACCAACATCGCAGCAAGCCGCACCTTACGCGCGCTCACGTCAAACTTGTTCGGAATCTGATAGACATGCGGAGTCGGTTTCGTCTCTATCCTGAAACGCTCGTACTTCGAGGGCTTCACGGTTTCTGGGTCCAATACCAAGCCTCACTTTAGCCCTCTACAAACGCACAGGAAGAGGCAAATCCACAGAACAAATATAAGCTCTCGCCGGGTTGAGCCAAACATTTGTCCAGAAATTGCGGCTGAAAGCTGAGTCGCAAGGTTTGCCGACAGAAGAGCAGGTCTGCATGCTTCCGGAGGTTTTCACCCAGTCGCAAGACCCTTACGTCAGAGTGCGAGAATAACTATCGTCTTGCGCAAACCACTGATCCTGATTCTCCTTCTCATAGTCACTGGCCACCTTGGCCAGCCTACCGTACAAGGCAACGGTCACCTTTGTTTCTTGGAGGTCTCCAGCGTGCATGGGGGCAACGGAGACGACGTGATACGGCTTTCCCGTTCCGTGGTTCTTTACCGGACATAACGAATTTTTAAGCGGAGATTGTTTGGTTCTGCTTCTCGGACCTTTTAGTGGGATCGCTGCAGGCGCCTTTCTCCTTGATGTTCTGATCTACATGGCAGCGTACTATGCCCCAATTCTAGCGTACGTTGGGATACGAAGGCCCGTCTTCACAAGAATGCGTTTGAGTTCCCGCGCCATGAAAAAGAGGACTGTTCGCGACGTTCCAAATTGAATCTTAGATGCTCGACTGAGCTTGCCAATTCATAAGTAGGCATTCGCTGGGAGTACCATTTGTATGGAGAGCATCTACCTTGAGCTCCAAGAGATGCCCGTCCTACGCGTCAGGGCCGATATGAAAGGGAAAGGTCCCTCTGCCGCGTTCGACCTGCTTGAGTCCAAGCTTTCCACCTTGAAAGGTCGCAAGTTCTACGGCACCTTTCAGCACACGCCTGACGGAGAAGAGTACTACGCCTGCGTAGCACGAATCGATTCTGACGATCCAGAGAAGATGCAACTGGAAACAGGATTGATCCCGGGCGGATGGTACGCCCGCAGCAAACTCATGGACTGGGAGAAGATCCTCTCCAAGCTACCCAGTCTCTTCGAAGAAATGGCCCGGACTCACGACACGGACCCGAAGCGTCCCTCGCTGGAGTTCTATCGAAGTCAAGCCGAAATGCACCTCTTCCTCCCAGTGCGGAGTCATCCCCCGATCGGCGCAACATAGGCAACATTCCCCTTATTGCGAAATAGAGAGTAGGACCATCGCCTATCATGCCAATCTGAGGTCGTTCTCTTTGACTTGAGCCCAATGTTCGTCGAGAAATAACAGCCAAAGTACAGCAAGGGTATCTGATAGGATTCTAGAATATGAAAGATCTCCGATTTGCAGAGTTTTCTACCAACTGATAGCTTAGGGTATCGTCATGTGAGGAAAGTATTTATTCGCGAAACCCCACCGAAAAATCATATGAGAATCCTCTCAGTAAGGATACCGTCCTCACCTTCCGGAGGTATATCTCTAAGAAAAATAGTCGTCGCAGTATTCCTGATTCTACTCTCTACCCTAACGGCAGTCCCTAGCCTGAACACGATCCTTGCCAGGGCCCAATCTTCCGATTCCTGGAGCTTCCGGGACGATTTCAACTACTCGTCTATCGACCAGCTTCAGGCCGCAGGATGGACTACCGGCGGCGGCGCCCCTCCGTCGTACTTCAACGGCAGCAATGGGATCTTGACGCTCCTCGACGATGGCTATGTTGGTGCAGCAGTTGAATGGAACCATGCTCCCGCAGGGGTAACAAACTGGAGCGTCTCACTCCGCGGACGGTGGATCGGCAACCCAGTCGGGTCCATTGCTCTCGGCGTTCGGACAGCCGGCCACTCGTACAGCTTCCTCGCCGATGGCTACTATGTTCCCGACCCCCTCGGCCAGTGCAGCTGCGTTCGCACCAATCCTGGGTTTGGGATTAGTGACGATGGTCGCGGTGTGGCGCGATTTCCGGGCTATTCGCCAGAGTTGGACACGTGGCACGTCCTCAGGGTAGACATGGTGCAGGGGACACTCTACACCTACTTTGATGGCGTCCTAGTAGGAGACTTTACCGAATTTGACACCTCTGCCGGGAATACTAACCTCGCCGGTATCGAGGTTGGCGCGCCTTGGTTTGCGAATGTTGAGGTCGACTGGATGCAAGCGTCTGGTTCTCCCTCGACGCCGCCTACCAATCCTTACTTCATGGTAGCTGGTGCTTCGTCAGTCACCGTCCTGCCGGGACAGAATGTATCGGACCCGTTCTACGTGAGCAGTCTAGGGCGGTTCGAGGGGACCGTGAACCTTGCCGCTGTTGCTACACCGTCGTCCGGGCTTTCGGTGACGATGGATACGACAGTCACTGTATGGGTTGGTGAGCCCAAGGAGTCAACACTCTACGTGGCGATCCAGAGTACCACCATGGTGGAGCAGAGCTTTACAATAACTGTGACAGCGACCAGCGGAAATCTGTCCACGTCAGTGACGATAAACGTGAATGGTCTTACTGATCACAATCCGATCGTCATACACGGAGACACGGGTTTCACAATTGCGAATGGTGTAACGGGAGGGTCAGGAACATTCACCGATCCCTATGTGATTCAAGGCTGGGCGATCTCCACAGACTTCTTGTGTTGCGCCAGCCCTGGAATCGTAATATCCGACACGAAAGCGTACTTCACGATAGACAATGTCTATATCAACAACCCCGGGTCGGATGGCATCGAGCTCGCGAACGTGCAGAATGGAGTGATCAAAGACTCCGCCATGAACGATGGCGTAGCATGCTACGGTTCCCCTGACTCGTGTAGCAACCCAGATGGAGTTGACATAACCTCGAGCAGCAATGTCAAGCTGCTCCGTAACGAGTTCGGAAGGGCGATCAGCAACCTGTACGGCGATGCGGGCCATCTAGATGCGAGTATCTCCAGCTCGATGAATGTAACTCTGAGGGGAAATCGATTCGATGCTAGCGGAATCGATCTGAGCGGGTCTCCTGCACAGCTCAGCTCGTACAATATCAACCCCTATCCGAGCACATACACGTACGATGTCGACCCGAGCTTGTACAATCTCGTAAACGGCCAGCCTCTCTACTATTACACGGACTGCTCAGGCCTGACTGTGGATGGAGTAAGCGTCGGACAATTGATTATCGCAAACTGTCGTAGTGTCAGAGTTTCAAACCTGCGACTAAGTCTCTCAAGGTATCCTCTGAAAGTGATGTTTGTAAACGGAGCGACCATCTCAGACAACACGATAGACGGGGGGACCTTCATCGACGGACTCTCAATCACCCATTCGAGCAATCTGATGGTCACAGGTAATAGTATCTCCGACGGTTTCTACCAGGCTTATGGTGAAAGCTCGGGCATCGAACTCGACTATTCCACAAACGTAATCGTCGCAGGGAACAACATATCGTACACTCACATCGGCATGCAAATCACCGGGACAAACCAGTCGGCCATCTATCACAACAATTTCATCCAGAACGACTCGCAAGCCTACCAGTCCAATACCGGCATCACTTGGGACGACGGCTATCCCATCGGGGGGAACTACTGGTCCGACTACGGCGGAAGCGACCCGGACAATGATGGCATAGGAGACACTATTTACTCGGTCTGTTGTGTCGGCTCAGTTGACCGGTATCCATTGATGAAGCCTTTCACTGCTCAAACCAGTGAGCCACAATTTCACCAGACCCTTACCTTTGACGGCGTGATAGTATCGGTCTCAGGCAACTTCACCCCAGATACGACCAGTAAGACTGTTAATGGTACAGTCTCGATCATCGTGACAAATAGCACTACCAGTCAGACGGTCTTCTCCAAGACCTACACCGTATCGGTTGGCTATGGCTCCAGCTCGACCGCGAGGTTTGTCCTGACCATACCGACAAGTTCTTCATGGCTGGGAGCTGCGTGCACTGTCAACATCTCCAGCAACAATGCCAGTTGTTCTGTGTCTAGGGACCCCGATGTGAACGACGATGGAGCAATCAACATACTCGACCTGGCCCTGATAGCCATCTCGTATGGCTCAAAGATGGGCGGACCCGGGTACAACGTCTCACATGACCTGAACGCGGATGGGAAAGTCACCATCCTCGACCTAGCACTAGCAGCCATCGAGTATCAATTGCCAGTTTTCAACTAGCAATCTAGTTACCGTTATCCGTTTCCCTTTCTTATTGAGGGAGAACCCAGTCCACCCCAAGCTTTCAGAACCAATGTTGATGTGCACTTGTATACAGCGCGCTTAAGTGTCCAACGAGAGACATTCTAAGCTTGCCAAAGCTAGGAGGTAATCATCTTCCGAAAAGGACTGGGCTCTGGAACGATTGTCGTCATACTAGTGGTGCTCATGGTGTTTGGAACCGTTGGTGTCACGAGGCCGGTCCTCGCAACAACCCCCGATTTCACCGTGTCCGCCAACCCGGGCAGCGTCATTGTTCCGTTGGGATATTGGGCTGAGACTATGCTGACTATTACCAGCTTGAACGGTTTTGAGGGCACAATCCAGCTTAATGCACCGGTTGGACCCAGCACGGGTCTTGCTGGAGCGGGATTCTCGACCGGGATGACGCTGAGCCCGAACGATAACGTGAACACGGATCTCCAGCTAACCCCTGGGGACATCCCTGGCAACTACAATTTGACAATCGTTGCGACAATCGGTTCCGTGTTCCACTCCCTAGTGATACCAGTCACAGTGTCACCTGTCTCAGGTTCCGACTTTACCACAAGGCTCTGGGGATCATATTCGACCCTCCAAGATTGGGACATAGCGATACAGGAACAGCTGGTCAGCCTAGGCGGCTTCAAGGGCCAAGTGACTCTTTCAGCGGCCGTGACACCGAACATCCCGAACGCTCCCGCATTCTCTCTCCTACCGAGCACCGTCGATCTCTCGGCAGGCACCCTGGCCGGGTACACCGCCATAGTTTCTACAACGATGTCGACACCTGTTGGAAATTACATCGTAGCAATCACAGCCACGAACGGAACGATGTCCCACGTTTACCAAGCCATCATGATGGTTGGAGACTACCGCCCACAATCGGAACAGCCCGGACCAGGAAACAGCACCTCGACGGGTAACCGTCCATCCTCCAACAGCGCGGCCACCAACATCCTTTCTCCCTTCGGCAACGCCTCCTCCGCATTATCCACCCTCCTATCGTTCTGGTGGTTCGAGACGATAATCGGGCTCTCCATCGCTACTCTAGTCGTCTATCGGAGAAGACCAGCTCTCAGTCGAGCTTAATTCTGGGTAACCTGGAAGAGGAAGAATCCTCCGATAGTTGGTTCGCTCACCAAACGGTAGCGGTCAGAAAAAATAAGCGGCCTTTTCTCGACCCCCGGGGGGGCGGTCTTTTTTCCCGTGCCCCGCCCTTCGTGAAACGCTGAGAATCCCACGTTCACCAGGCCATACATGACCATTCTTCCTTCACGAAAATCATCCACCAGACGCTTCTGCCCTCTCGAGAATCTCCTTCACAACCTCAGACTTCGCGTCCGCATAATTCTGCATATACTTCCACTTCCTGCTCGCAAGGTCTCGTTTAGTGCGAGCGTAGAGCTCGCGGTCAGCCTCGATCGTTCGAAGCCAGTCTCGAAGTAACAAGCTTCTCTGAATCTCCTCCGAGTCTTGTGTGAACACGTGCAGGTTGATGTTGTGTCCGGACCCTTGAAGAGGCGATGCTGGTGCCAATCGGGATCTCGAATCCGAGGAACGTAACCCACCGCCTCGAGAGCAGGAACAAACGAAGGCTCGTCGGCAGAGTCAGACACAATCGGAAGGATGTCGATAATCGGCTTGGCCACGAGCCCAGGCACACTAGTTGCGCCAACGTGCTCCACCCTAAGCGCACGCTCACTAAGGGCCGCTTTGATCCGCTTCGCTTCACGAGAGAAGTTTTCCGACCATGCCGGATCGTACTCTACGAGAGTGATCGAGCTTTCAAAGGGCTTGAGTTCACCCCACGGTAACCTGCCGGAGTTGTTCCTCGGTCATCGGTGGAGAGGCTTTCTTACGTTCTGCCAATTTCATGCCACTACAATCTCTTGACGAGACTCCCGAAGACTAGCAAACATATTCTTTTCTCCCCGGCATCGCCAGGACTTGTTGACAGTTGACTCACCGTGGAACAGAATCAGTTGATACTGCTGGACAATCCTGTATGGAGTGCCCTGTCAACGACCCATGCTTCGTTCGCTGAAGGCGATGAGCTCGCCAAACGCTACCCAGTTGATGTCGCTCCATTTGCCGCGACACGCGATCAATCGACAGAATCCTATGATTCACTCGCCCGGCTGCTCGGTCCCGGAGTAACAACCGCACTTCCTCTAGCGGCAATGCCTGATCTTCCCGCCGGCTGGACAACTGTTCGCAAGGTAGATTCTGTTCAGATGATATGGAACGGGTCGGTGCGGCCGCCAATGAAACACACCCTTGAGGATCTGGACATTTCACAGGTTGATGAGATGCTCGCCCTCGTCGAGGTGACCAAGCCCGGCCCCTTCTTCAGACGAACACCTGAACTAGGATCATATCTCGGAATCCGTGAAAAGGGCCAACTAGTAGCGATGGCTGGAGAACGACTCCGACCCCTCGGACATACCGAGATCAGCGCAGTCTGCACGCATCCCGAATACCGTGGCCGCGGATACGCCAGCTCACTCGTCTCTACACTCATCCAAAAGATCACGAAGAGAGGTGAGATTCCTTTTCTTCACGTCCGTACGGAGAATGTTGGAGCAATACGTGTGTATGAGAAGCTCGGCTTCAAAACTAGGCGCATGATAAATATCATTATTGTGAAAAGAGACTAATCTAGAACATTAGACCAGCGAACACTCGCAATCTCTCATAGTGACGGGTAATTCGATAGTACTATGGAGACCGTCCACGGGTTTCGATTCGCTTAACCTTCAACAGTGAACGTTGCTTAGTCGGCGAGACGGGATAGCGAAACGGAGGAGAGACGGCCACGCGCTACATATTGACCGTTGACTTCGAAGAAGACAATGATATCGACAGTTTCATCCGGTTTGTCCAGTACCACACGAAACGCTTGAAGTGTCCCAGCAAGGACGTTTTCATCCGGCTCGCTCACGAATGGGAAAAACAGCTGGTGAACAACTCTGAGCCAAACAACGGCAATGGAATCAAGAAAGAAAAGAAAAAAACGCTCAAAGAACCATCCGAGTAAGTTCAAGATCCGGGTACGATACAAGTACCACTACTACCGCTGGATCAACACAGAAGACTACGGCAGTTTCAAAGACATCTACGAAAAATACAAAGACAAAGGATACTCATTCTGGTGCGTCCCGAAGGGAGACTCAGTGTTCACCAACCCTGGAATAGAATCAATGGGCGAACAACTGGACTCGGTAGTATCGGCGAACGGAAATTATGAGCTTCCATCGCGGTATTTCGAGAGAGACTATGCTGGAGAGCTTGTTGTTGTAAGGCCATTCCTTCTTCCAGAGACACGTCTGACTCCGGAACATCCGGTATTGTCCTGCGAATCGAATCCGCAAAAATCGAAATGGTACAACCCTCAAACACGACCATCACTGAAGAAAACCTGGAAACCAGCGGGAGAGCTAACAGAGAAAGATTGGGTCTTCTTCCCCCTCTTCAAAGGCAATAGAGAAGGAGATCCCGAACTCCTCTACCTCCTCGGACTATACATGGCCGAAGGATATCCCACAGGGAATCAAGTGTACTTTGCACTGGGACACAAGGAACGGCAACTTGCCGAGCACATCCTTCGGATGGCGGAAAAGCACTGGAGCGTCAAGGGCACGATCAACCATCATAGAACTGGACTTCTTGTACGTTTTTCGAAACCTGCTTTGGCAGACTTCATGAGGAAAGAGTTTGGCAACAGAGTGGTCAGTAAGAAGATCCCATCGTGGATTCTAGAACAGCGCGATCCTCAACCGTTCCTCGAAGGATGGCTGAAAGGAGACGGTTTCAAACGAGGGAACACTTGGACACTCGCAACATCCTCCAAAACAGCCGCCTACCAGGCTCTGCTCATGGGTTCGCGGCTCGGCATTCTACCGGCCATCTACGAGGATGACAGAAAGGAGAGAGGGATAATCCAGGGACGGAAGGTCAACGCGAAGCCATCATACGAGATACGATTCCATCAAGACGGCAGCAAACACTCAAACAAAGCCAGTCACGTAGTAAGGACGGATAACGGCTTCTGGGTTAGGATAAACAAGGTCGAGCGAGAGAAATTCTCGGGCAAGGTCTGCAACATGGAGACACCGTCAAACACCTACCTTCTATCCTTCATTGTCCACAACTGTGCCGATTTGCCGCCGGAGTATTCTAGCCAGGATGGAACATGGACCGGCTATCGGCTAGATGGGGACAAGACCCATACTGAATCTACACTGAAAAGATACGGGCGACACAAAGCGTGGATCGACAGCAGCTACAGGTTCGAAGGAAAACCTGTAATCCTAGTCTACAACGCTCGTTGATGTAGAAGTTCCTGTAGTTTGTTTCCCAACTCACTTGGGAAGTACGTCGTCAACTTTCTCTTCTTTGGCCCTTCTTCTTAGATATTTCACGTCGATGCTTTTTGAGAAGCCGCTGAGGAGAGCCTTGGCCTGTTCCGCATCACGTTGGCTCTTCCAGAATTTCGCAGCGGCAAGTCTGTCGATTATCAACTCTTCAACTCCCACAACTCGTACCGCGTAGTTGCGAACATGAATCGTGCGTACCTTCTCTACGCGTTTCGGAACCATGTCGACAATGTGAACAGCGACGCTTATCGCCTCGTTAATCCAGACCATTCCTTCCCTTTTGAACCCTAATAGGGCAAGAATTTCCTCAGTTGCCTCCTGATCTGTGGTGGTGATGTCGATATCACCTGTAGTGAATTGTCCGGCGGTATAGGTTTCGACTGCCTGGCCTCCGACAAGGTAGACAGATTGCGATTTCCTCTCAAGCCTGTCGGTAATGTATCCGAGAAGGAGCATTTTCTTCTTCAGCTCGCTCGGTTCCTTCTTGAGCTCTGAAACGAGTGTTCGAGCAGTGAGTGGGCGCGAGGTGATTTTGTTGGAGCGTCTTGCAGTTGTCATCGCATGCGGTATTCTCTTTCTCCGATCTCCTCGAACATTTTCCTGAACTTTATCGCAGCGAGCTTGGAGAGAGCCGCGAGTTCTCCTTCCGCTCTGGGCAGATCGCCTTGACTTCGAAAGCCCATCTTACGGTTTCTGATAGAGACGGCAAATTGCGCCCGTCTTGCCCTAGATATTTCTTCGAAGGTAAGTGGAATCCGGCGTATCTCATAATTTATTTTGTCCCAGTTCACCTGAAATCTTTCCTCAATCTTTTTTCTAACATTCTCTGGTATGCCTGAGACGATTTTTGAGACGGGGCCAAGATAGCAGAGAGTTCTCTGCCGGACGCGTTTCCCTTCTCTTACGCCGTCTACCAAGTAGGCATATCGTCTTGGTCCTACTTTCTTGACCCTTACGAACATAGGCTAATTGAAGTGGTCGAGTCATAATAATGTTGTGCCTAATTTTTTTGCACAACCTTCCGGATTTCTGAGACCGATCCTTGCATCTCGTCACTACACGTGACTGTCGAATGTGACCATTCGATGTGAGCGACACTTAAGAATCGGAATTAGATCTTGCTCCGCATGGAGACGACGACCGTCCAGAAGGAGACGCTCTGGCGGAATCCCAACTTCCTAAAGCTCTGGACATCCGAGACCATTTCCCAGTTTGGCAGCCAGTTCACCGGGCTAGCCCTGCCTCTAACAGCCATTATCATTCTAAGCGCGGACTCTGTTCAGGTCGGAATACTCAACTTCGCAGGGTCCGTGCCCTGGTTGATCTTCGGGCTCGTAGCCGGCGTATGGATTGACAGGCATCGTAAACAGCGCATCATGGTTACCTCCAACATTCTACGTGGATCAATACTCGCACTAATTCCGATAGCAGCCGTCCTGGGAGTCATAACAAAACTCGGAATTCCATTTCTTTACGCGATAAGCTTCTGTGTCGGATTCCTACAGGTCTTCTTCGACATCACATACCAATCCTACCTGCCCTCTCTAGTGCGCAGGGACCAGCTTGTCGAAGGAAACCGCAATCTGCAGGCAAGCGCCTCTACAGCTCAGGTTGCGGGACCAACAATAGCAGGAATCATCATCAGCATAATCACCGCGCCCATCGCCATTGTCTTTGATGCATTTTCATTCTTCGCGTCCGCACTCGCACTAGGACGAATAGATCATGAAGAGGTGATCGACAAAGAAATCGTGAAGCCTTCGGTATTAGCTGATATTCGAGAAGGGCTCCATGTTGTTTTCAGCAACAGAATGCTTCGGATGATCGCAGGCTGTACAGGGACATCCAATTTCTTTGGAACCGCGCTGGGCACACTCTTTCTACTCTACTTGATTCAGCCTAGCCCTGCTGGGCTTGGAGTCTCCGAAAATCTCGCCGGAGTTACCGCGGGAATAATCTTCAGCGTGGCCAGCGTCGGCGCTCTGGTTGGAGTCGCAGTCTCTACTAAGGTGGCAAGGAACATTGGAGTTGGACCTGCCATACTCGGGAGCATCCTCATTGGAGGATTGGGGGCCATTCCCTACTATCTGTCAGGGTCCCTAACGGTATCTCCCCTGTTTACGCTGGGAGGGTTTGGGGTCAACTGGAGCATGCTCTCCATCATGGCAGGCCAGTTCATCAGCTTCATCGCGACCGTAGTTTACAATGTCAACCAGGTGAGTTTGAGACAGGCGATAGTTCCGCTGCGTCTTCAAGGCCGAATGAACGCGACGATGCGTTTCCTAGTCTGGGGTACAATACCTCTCGGAGCTATTACGGGGGGGATTCTGGGAGAGTTTCTGGGACTGCGGACCGCGATTGGAATAGCGATACTCGGGGGCTCGCTATCGTTTCTCTGGGTTTTGCTCTCGCCAGTGCGGTCGCTCAAGACGATACCTGAGCACATGGGATAATCAAGAGCCCTAGATCAGCAATAAGAAACGAAGATAGCTAGTGCTCGCTAGAATATCGGCAGAATTTTCGATCAAGAGAATGCCTGATTCAGTTTCTTGTAGTCTTCACCTGGTACTTTCCAGTCGGAGACAGTCGCGTTTTCATGCACGTGCTGTTTGTCAGCAGCTTTCGGTATCGCTACAACATCGTCATGCTGCAAGACCCACGCGAGCGCAATCTGGTTTCGGGATCGTCCCAGCGTTCCAGCGATCTCGTCCAGGACTTTGAACGGGCCGCCGCGTCCTCGCGGGATCTTTCCCTGACCAAGAGGGCTGTACGCTATCACCGTTATGCCTTCCTTCTGACAATACTGGAGGACTCCAGCTTCCGGGCTTCGATCGACTAGACTGTACTCGATTTGGTTAGAGACTATTTTCTCGCGGGAGAGAGATTCCTGTGCCTCTCTCATCTGTTCAACGGAGAAGTTGCTTACTCCTATAAATCGGACCAGACCATCCTCTACCAGCCTTTCCATCGCCCGCATCGTCTCGGCGATAGGAATCTTGGAGTTTGGCCAGTGAAGTTGGTAGAGGTCCATTTGTTTTCGGTTGAGCCTCTTCAAGCTCATCCGCGCAGAACGCAGAACATCATCGTGCGCAAAGTGTCGCGGAGAAACCTTTGATGCGACAAAGACCTCTTCCCGGCGTCCCTCAAGTGCCTCGGCGACAACTTCCTCGCTGTGGCCTCCCCCATACATTTCAGCAGTATCGATAAAATTCATTCCCAGTTCGAGTCCGAGTCTGATGGCTTCAACAGACGCTTTGTCCTTTGACGGGTCTGGACCCATCTCGCCGCCCATCCCCCATGTTCCCTGACCGATAACCGGGATGGATTCGCCTGTCCGACCCAACGGTCTGAACTGCAATTTACAAGCGTCCCGAGGCCAGAAAACAACCGTTGAGACCTTAAGCTGACGTAGGTAATCGGAAGAAGGACAACATTATGCGTCACGATAATGCTCCCCGCTCCAACCGAGAAACAGCCAAGAACGACCCAGAGAAACGGCCGACGAAACCTGTCGAAATCGCTAGAGAATCGCCATAAATCGCCCATTATCAGCCCTGATCCGGAATCCAAGCCCGCGATTTCCAGACACGCCATATTCCACGCTTGTCCCTAGGGGAACACACCGAGATCGAAAACAGCCAAGCAAGGCGATAACAAGCCCGTCTCCAGGAAATAAGCACGGAAACACCCCCAGCCAAGAACACCCTCCCGGAAAAGGACGTTTTGACCAACCCCTGCACGGTATAAGAGGTTGACCCGAAAAACTTGGCTCAAACGGTTTCCTGTCCGAGAAGACTCTTGGCTCATGTTTTTCTTGATGGTGGTTTTTCAGCGGCGCGCGTTTCGCCATGTCTCGCCGATTCGGTTTGCCCCTTTCGCGAGCAGTTCCTCTCCTATCTCCTGGGCCAGTCTTGTACCGTCCGCGGAGTTTCCTGTTCTTGTCGCAGACAGTCTTTCCTTACCATCCAAGGATAGAACACATGCTTTCACCTGAATCTGGTTTCCCCTTACTGCCGCAAGTCCGCCAACAGGGACTTTGCTTGTCTCCTCGAGAATCCGGACCAATTCTCTCTCCGCCTCCGCCTCGGCCCGTGTCGGCAGGTGCTCCACTGATCTCAATATTTCGATGACCTTCAGATTGTCCCGTCTCGCAACAATCGCCAGTGCTCCTTGGCCTGGTGCTGGGATGAAATCGTCTGTGGAAAATCTCTCCGAAATTCTCTCAGCTATTCCAAGCCGTGCCAGTCCAGCCTCCGCGAGTATGACCGCGTCAAACTCTCCCTTGTCCACTCTCTCGACCCGTGTCTCCACGTTTCCAAACAGAGGCTCAGGCTTCACATCTGGTCTCGCACGTCTCAGCTGGGCGACTCTGATCGGGCTGCTCGTCCCAACCCTAGAACCTATAGGCAGATCCCTCAATCTCCTGTCTCGATTACTGACAAGTACTTCAGCTGGAGAGCCTCTCTCTGGAACGCTCGCGATCACCAATCGCGTGTTTCTGTCGCTAACAGGCACGTCTTTCATGTTATGAACCGCAAAGTCGACCCTGCCCTCTGAGACCGCCTGATCAACTTCCCTGTCGAATATTCCTCTCTGTTCCAGAGAGAACAGAGACCTTCCCCTACCAGCATCCCCAGAAGTCTCGACGATCTTCCGATCGATTTTCGAACCGGCATTCTTCTGCTTGATCCGATCCACCACAAGATCGGTCTGAATCAGGGACAATTTGCTGTTTCGGGCGCCGACCTTGAGAAATATCCTCGGGTCACCGTGCCAATGGTTTCACGATAGCGTCGACCGCGTTGAATCGGGTAAATCGCTCGCAGACTATCGCGATAATAAGACTTGACATCACGGTTCCATTTTAGCGAATCCTAGCTTTGCGACAGTTGCTTTAGATGTCGGTTGAGAGCTCGCTCGGCCTGTCAGTCTTCGGCGATCCATGTAATGTCTTCACCACATCCTCAAGCCTCGGATGGCTCTTCTGGAGCCGTATCTCATCCTCCTCAAACCCAAGCTCCGCCATCCCATGCTCGCTGAGGAATTTTGCAGCCCATGAAACAGCGTTACCCGGAATACGCAACTGTTTCGATATCTCGTCCAGCTTATGCCATGCGCCATCCACAATGTGCATCCAGACATACCAGAGAAGCATCGGTCGTGGTCCGCTAGGCAATAGCTATAGGCTCCCGAATCCACCTTCTTCTTCCGTATCCTACTAATCCGAGTGTAACTGTGCGATTCTTCACCCAGTAACACGCATGTGAACCGTACCCCTTTGAACCGGGCTTATCGCTCATGGGTCCGAGAGGAAAGATTCTCACCTCGCTCCTCCTAATCATCGTAGTCATCATCGCAGTCTGGCAGTTCACGAGTCCCGCGCTGATCCCGTCAGTCGGGACCAAATACGTCTCATCAACGCAGTACGCCAACCGTGGAAGCTGGGTCGTGCAGGAGGTTTCCGGTTACGGCAAAGTCTTCCTAGCCTTCTCCATCGCCAACCTGACATATCCTCGCACCACGCTCCCGACCTCATACTCGATCATCGTCAGTAAAGTGAACGAGACCGCTCTCCCCGCGTACATTCGCGGATTCACCGTGAAGCTCACTGCTCTGCAGATCCAAGACAGCTATGATGGTTCAGTTTCGAGCTGGGCGCCATCAGGGAACTTTCCCGATGCGGCCCAAGCCACGACCCTCTTCAACTTCAAGACCTCAGCAAACCATCAGCTCAAGTTCACGATAAGCTACCAGCTGTACGAGATACTCTTCATAGGCTCACTCCTGGATCAATCTGCAACCCAATCTTTCAACATCACACAGAATCTCGTCTGAACAATTATTCCATCCGCTAAAGGATTATTTATCCCGCCCCGAGGGTCGTCTCCGATTGTTGAGTTTTGGCCATAACCTACGACTATATCGATGATTATCTCTACCGGATCGCCCAGCCAAGAGACCTCCTGCTCCAGAAGATGGAAGAAGAAGCCGACACGGGAGCCGTCCCAATAATCGGACCCCTTGTCGGTCGTCTCCTTTACAACCTCGCGCGTAGCAGCCAGAGCAAGAACATCCTCGAGATAGGAACCGCTATCGGCTATAGCGGAATATGGCTGGGAAGGGCAGTCGCACCCTTGAAGGGCTCGGTGACAACCATCGACAAAGATCCGGAAAGAGTGAAGCGAGCTGAGAAGAACATCGCCGAGGCCAAGCTCCAGAAAGTCATCAAGGTCCTCAAAGGAGACGCGTTACGCATTCTACCTACTCTGAAAGACGAATATGATCTGGTATTCCTTGATTCTGACAAGCAAATCTACCTCGAAGCGTTCAAGCTCAGCGTGAAAATGCTCCGTAAGGGAGGCTTGTTCATCGCCGACAACACACTGTGGGGCGGCGACGTTGCAAAAGGCGGAAAATCAGAGCTGACTCAGACCATGATCAGGTTCAACAAGGAAGTATCCGGATATCCCGGAATGTCAACAGTAATCGTTCCACTCCGCGACGGAGTCCTAGTCGGTCTGAAAGAATAGATGTTTCAGAAACCATTGCACTTTAGAGCGCATTTATGTTCAGACGGTTTTTCCAGTTACACTACAAGTTTATACGATTCTGTACAAATCTCTTTAATCAGCGGACAAGATGGTACGGAGCTACTCCTACAGTTCTCGCTCCGAGACACGGGGAAGAAGAAGAGGAGTTAGGTAAGAACAATGGAAATCCAACAAATACCGAAGGTTCCCCCAGGGGAATTCCGATATCAAAGGTCCTATACCAAACCAGGCGTCTACCCATACGACGCAATAAAGTGGGAGATCCGGGACGCGGTCATAACCGACCACAAGGGACAGGTTATCTTCGAGCAGAAGAACGTCGAAGTTCCCTCGTTCTGGTCCCAGACGGCCACAAACATCGTCGCCTCGAAATACTTCCGCGGAAGACTCGGAACCCCAGGAAGAGAAAGTAGCGTCAAACAACTCATAGGCCGCGTCGCGGGAACCATCGCCCGCTGGGGCCGAAAAGGAAACTACTTCATAGATGAGGAGGAAGCTGAGAATTTCGAGTCAGAACTCACCCACATCCTCCTCCACCAGATGGCCGCCTTCAACAGCCCAGTATGGTTCAACGTAGGAGTCGAAGACCGCCCCCAATGCTCCGCCTGTCAACCATACGACGCGATGATAAGCACTCCCTACGGCATGACTCCTATTGGTGACATTGTATCACGCAACCTGCTAGGCTTGCCTGTCTATGACTCCAAAGGAATCACCCTGGTAACAGGTGTAAAGCAGAATGGGGTCAAGAAAGTGTACCGGATTACAGTATCCAACGGAGTTGCAGTAGATGTCACCGGAGACCATGTTGTACTTACTTCATCGAAAAGGAGAACTGTTGGCACTTGGCAACGCGTCGACGAGCTAAAGATAGGCACAAAGTTACAACTTCACGCACACAAGGGGATAGTAGCATCCAGACCCTTATTCGACGGAAGTATGCATGACTCCGTCTCAGAGGACGAGGCGGCGCTTGCTGGCTGGCTACAGTCTGACGGGTTCGTTGGCCAATACCCGGGCGGAACGAACAAGTCATTGACTCTTGAATTCGAGACAGCAAACAATCAAGAATACGATTTCGTACTAGGCAGGGTAGGGAAAGTATTCCAGAACGCCCACTACAACGTAACTCCGGTTAAAGTCCAGAGCCCGGATGTCAACTATAGGAGGGTGCGGATGTACGGTGAGACACTAGCACCATTCGTAACGAAATACAATCTTCTCGACAGAGGGGCCGCGATGCAAGCTCCCAGGAACCTGGTTGCAGCTAGCAAAGAGGTCATCATCGAATATCTGAGGAGTCTCTTTCAAGCTGAAGGATACGTAACCGTGTCTACAAGCAGCAACAGTTCCCACGTCGGCTTCGCCGTAATCAGTAGATCTCTCGCTAGAGACGTTCAACGGCTGCTGCTTTGCCTGGGAATATACAGCAGACTTCGTATGAAGAAGGAGAAGAGGCCAGATAGGTATGACCTCTGGGAGGTCGACATAAGCATAAGGAGTGAGAGAAAGAGATTCTCAGAACTGATTGGGTTCATCAGTTCTCGCAAGCAAGAACGCTTGCAAGAGTCCCTAGTGAGCCCGGGCAAAAACTGTCCGGACGTTCGGTGGGAAACCATAGTCTCTATTGAAGAACTAGGAGAAAAGCCTGTCTACGACATACAAACACTGAGCGGCCACTACCTATCGGAGAACGTCGTCGTACACAATTGCTTCATCAACTCCGTCCAAGACGACATGCGATCGATAATGCAGCTCGCCCAGACTGAAGGCATGCTGTTCAAGTATGGATCCGGAACCGGATCAAACCTCTCATCTCTACGATCGTCAAGAGAACACTTGTCGACCGGTGGAAAGGCCAGTGGCCCTGTCTCGTTTATGAAAGGCTTCGACGCGTTCGCAGGAGTCATAAAATCCGGTGGACGCACCCGTCGCGCCGCGAAAATGGTCATTCTAAACGTCGACCATCCCGACATTGAAGAGTTCATCTGGTCAAAAGCCAAGGAAGAGAAGAAGGCTTGGGCCCTAATCGACGCAGGTTACGACGGAGCCGTCGACGGAGAAGCCTACAGCTCTATCTTCTTCCAGAACGCCAACCACAGCGTCCGAGTCACAGATGAGTTCATGCACGCCGTGATAGAGGACAAGGAGTGGAAGACACGATATATTACGAATCATCAAGTCGCAGACGTCTACAAGGCCCGGAACCTTGTGAGAGAGATGGCCGAGGCCGCCTACATTTGCGGCGACCCCGGAATCCAGTTCGACACGATAGTCAACAATTGGCATCCATGCCCGAACACGAATCGGATCAACGCATCCAACCCGTGCTCTGAATACATGTTTCTCGATGACTCCGCGTGCAACCTTGCCTCCTTGAACCTCATGAAGTTCAGAGACGTGAACGGGGAGTTTGACGTCGAATCCTTCGAACACGCAGTTGATATCGTAATCAGCGCCCAAGAGATTCTTGTCAGCAACGCAGGCTATCCCACCCCTGCCATTGAGAAGAATAGTCACGATTTTCGTCCGCTGGGACTTGGATACGCCAACCTAGGTGCCCTGCTAATGGCGCGAGGCCTCCCGTACGACAGCGACCAGGGGCGAAATTACGCTGCGGCCATATCCGCTCTAATGTCCGGTCGAGCATACGCAGCATCATCGCGGATAGCCAAGAGGCTAGGCCCGTTCAAAGGATACGCTGTAAACGAGAAACCATTTCTCAACGTGATCGACATGCACAGGGCCCACGCTTACAAGATTTCTGCAGAGGGAGTCTCCGAGGAGCTGTTGAAAGCCGCGCTCAAGTCCTGGGATGACGCTCTCTCCTTGGGCGAGAGGTTCGGATTCAGGAACGCCCAGATATCCGTCATTGCGCCTACTGGAACGATCGCGTTCATGATGGACTGCGACACCACTGGCATCGAACCTGACATTGCCTTGGTGAAATACAAGTGGCTCGTAGGAGGCGGAGTAATCAAGATAGTCAACAATACTGTTCCTGAAGCGCTAATCAAGCTCGGTTATTCCAAGACCGAGGCTGGCGAGATTCTCAAGTATCTTGAAGATCACGACACGATAGAAGGCGCTCCTCACCTCAAACAAGAGCACTTGCCTGTTTTCGATTGCGCTTTCAAGCCATCTAAGGGGACGAGAAGCATACACTACATGGGCCATGTCAAGATGATGGCCGCTGTCCAGCCGTTCGTCTCCGGTGCCATATCCAAGACGGTGAACATGCCCGGCAACGTTTCCGTGGAAGAGATCGTCGAGACTTACGTCACCGCTTGGAAGATGGGATTGAAAGCCATTGCCATCTATAGAGACGGCTCTAAGAGGACCCAGCCGCTAACCACGACGATTCAAGACAAAAGCAAAGCAATCGAGAAGACGAAGGAGCAGGTGGTCTTCAAGCCATTCCGACGTCGACTGCCAGAAGAGAGAGAAGCGATCATTCACAAGTTCTCGATCGCCCAGAACGAAGGCTATCTCATGGTAGGCCTCTACGATGACAACACTCCCGGCGAGATATTCGTGGTGATGTCGAAAGAGGGCAGCACAATATCGGGATTGATGGACGCGTTCTCAACCTCCATTTCTCTAGCCCTACAGTATGGTGTCCCATTGAAGGTGCTTGTGAACAAGTTCACGCATACACGGTTCGAGCCAGCTGGCATAACGACCAACCAGGAGATCCGATTCGCCAAGTCCGTAGTCGACTATATCTTCAGATGGCTTGGCTTGAAGTTCCTTCCCAAAGAGGAACAGGACGCGCTAGGACTCGCTAGGACAACATTGGAGAATGGAACCCAGGTAAAACTGGTTGAGCCGGTTGGTGCAAAGACCACGGATCCGATGATGGCAGAGACGAAGCCGCACGAGACTCCCGAGCTAGCGACACCCCTCGCGAGCTTCGACAACCAGTCCGACGCGCCCGCGTGTGAGAACTGCGGAATGATCATGGTCCGAGCAGGGTCCTGCTACAAGTGCAACAACTGCGGCAACACAAGCGGTTGCGGCTAGGAACCTAGTCTACTTTCTCGACCAATAGCGTTAGCCCATCAGCTTCCGTGACTTTCACACGAATCCCTTTTTGTATAATTCCCTTCGACGTCTTTGCAGAGAACTCTTCGCTGTTCACCAACACCGTACCGGTGGATTCTGTGATGTCAGAAGTTGCATGACCAGTCGATCCAACTAACCTCTTGAGAGTCTCCTTTGTCAGATTAGAGGGCGGTTCTTTCTGGCCCGAAAACGCGTAGAATATGAACCAGACTACGAGACCTCCGACGATTGCTGCGATTAATCCCCACAACGCAATGTCGACAGCACTCATTTTGCTTTCTTCCTCAAACTACGAAAAATCAGCGGATTAAGTCTTGCTGATTCGCTACCCAGAATGCCGAAGCATCACGCAGAACGGTTTCATGTTTTCTGATCCATACAGGGAGAATTTTCCGATAATCACTTGATGTGACTACGAGACGTGAACGGGCATTATAAGCGCGAACCGCATTGTTCTCTTCTTGAGGCGAAAAATTCATGAAATGTTATACGCGTCAAAACCCCGAGAAGATCGAGACGACTGTCACCTGGATGAACAGGAACCCGTTGAGGCTAGCTCTCCGTTAGGAGGTGAGCGGTATGGGCGATGTCACAGTACCTGGAAATGCCACCGTGAAACTGGCAAGGGTTGATGGCCAGCTTCACCTTCTGGAGAGAGCTAGGGTGCAGGCAGAAGGAGAATCGCCCATAGAAGTCTCAGGCGAGGTAATCTGTCAGGGAGATGCCGAGTTCGAAGGTAGCCTCTCCTGTTCAAGACTGAATGTTGATCATGGAAGGGTCGAGATATCAGGGGACTTAAAGTCAACAGGCGAGATCGATGTGGAACACGGCGAGCTGCGGATTGATGGATCCCTACACGCTAGCTCGGTGGAAGTTGATGCTAGATTGTTCGTTGGCAAGTCGGCAACAGCTCACGATTTCGACGTAGGCGGAACGCTGGATGTTGGGGGCTCAATCACTGCGACCAAAGTCGATGTTGGAGGGTCGTTTAGGGTCGAAGGGGAAGCTAGTGTGGAAGAGATCGATGTTGGAGGACGAGTCGAGGTCAACGGCCAGATCAAGTGCGTGAGACTAGATGCTGGTGGAAGCGCTCAAGTTGGCGGAGGCGAAATCTCCCGGACAATAGATGTTGGAGGATCCTTCACTTCCTCGAAGCCGTTGAAATTCGACAAGATCGACGTCGGAGGAACGGTTACCTTAGACGAAGGTGGAGAGGGTAGAACCATCGATGTCGGAGGAAGATTCGAGAGCAAAGGAAACCTCACCTTCGAGTCCATAGATGTCGGAGGGACAGTTGAAATTAGCGGAAACGGAGAGGGAGAGGAAGTCGATATTGGAGGCATGCTCGAAGTCTCCGGCAACCTCCATCTGAAACGGGACTTGGAGATCGGAGGAAAAGCCAGAATCGGAGGAAGCCTGAAACTTGCATCTCTAGAAGTTGGGGGTATGATAGAAGCTGATCTGATTGAGGCCGAGGACGAGGTCGAAGTAGGCGGACGTTTGCGCACGACAAAAGGGACGAAGGCGAAGACGATAGAGCTTGGCCATCGATCAGAAGCAATTGGTGTCTTGGTTGGAGGCCGCGTGAAGATTGGAGACAACGCGCGAGTCGAAGATGTCTACGCTGACACCTTGGAGATGGGCGAGAGGGCTAGAGCCGGAAACATCTACGCCAAGGACGTACGACTCGAGTCTCGCTGTCGAATAAGTGGCGAGGTAAAGTACAGCGATAGGATTGAGGCAGAGCCTGACGTTGAATTTGCGAAACCTCCTATAAAGACGGACGATTTGCCAAAGCCTCCTCTCTGAGTTGGCTGGGCGTTGGCGAAACGGTCCCGTGTGGACATCTACTCTGAGATACTAGAGGCCCTCAAACGAAGAGGTCCGACGAAGATTACAAGGGTCTCTTATGCCGTCGGGCTTCCAGTTGACAGGATCAAGAGATTCCTTACAGACCTTTCTTCTTTCGGATTGGTCAGAATCCTAACCGGTGAGGATACGTCGTATTCGATAACGCATCGCGGGCTCGAGTTTCTCGTGGCGTACTGGAAGCTCGAAGGATTCTTGAAATTCCTGGGAGAGAAGACGACGCTCGAGAGAGATTCCGGAGAAATCTAAGCCACGTAGCTCTTGTATTCCTTTTCGAATTCTCTAACGATCTCGAATTTCGGCAATCTCCTCGACCTTGACTCCCCATGATGCTGGAAGGTTATCTCCGGGAACATCACCGCGGGACCGTCAACCGCTAGCCTTGTGGCTGGGTGATCCGGTCCCAGTATTCTAGCGCAGATCTGGCGCGTTAGCCGCCGGACGTCTCCCTCATCTGCGTAGCCAAGGGTGTGGAGGTATTCGTGAAGTAGGGTGTAGAAGACGTAGGCGTTGATATACCGTCTATCTTTGGCGAGGTGGGTTATTTGGTCTAGCAGGCTTCTATTCATGACGATGAAGTTGGACCCCATTTGATGAAACGCTCCAATATAGTCAGGCAGGTCCGCGAGTCCAAGCATCAGTCCAGTGCGTCGCCGACCGATACTCGTTTTCACTGATCTTTTGACGAGCTGAAAGACTTCCGAAAAGTTGAAGCTGCGGTCGAGACTGTCTGACACATCCATGTTGTTCGGAGATGTTTCCATGCGAGAATTTTTCCCAAGCACGTTGATCGCGTGCTCTAGATTGGTTTTGGGCTTAGCGCTATATAAGGACTGGATTTTGCATCACTCAATCAGAGGACATGTTCCCGGACAATAGTAGAGTTGAGTGGAGTGGCGTTGTCCGTGCTATCGAGGATGCCTTGCCGATTTACGAATCTACTAGCGAGTGGATATCCTTAGGGCTCGCTGGCCCTCTAAGGCGGCGAGCCGTCGCTTTTCTTCGATCCCATCAGAAAGAATGGGTCTTGGATTCCGGTGTTGGTCCAGGGGTCTCCAGCCGGATGTTACTGGTGGATGGCTTCGAGAATATTGTGGGCTTGGACCCTTCGATGTATCTGCTCAGATTTGCAAGGTCTCGTCTTGGACGCCGGTTCTGTCCGATTGTGGGAGTTGCGGAGACCCTCCCCTTCCGACAGGGGTCTCTGGGAGCTGTGATCACGTGTTTCTCGTTAAGGGATGTGGTGAGCCTTGCTAGTAGTTTGGATGAGTTCGCGCGGGTCACGAGGCATGGCGGTGGTCTTGCTGTTGTTGATATCGGCAAGCCCGACAGCGGACTTTCAAGGGCCTTGATCGGGTTCTACATTTCACATGTCATGCCCGTTCTGGCTCGCTTCTCGATTCGCGGAAGGACAGTTGGCAATCCGTTTAAGATGATCATTCCTACGTGGAAGAAGTTGCAGACCAACAAGCTACTCTCGAACCTCATCGAACAATCGTTCGGCCCCTGCGCATTGAAGAGTTTCCTCCTCGGAGGACTGGTTGTCTTCGAGGCGGATAGATTCTCAGTTTGGAAGGACATCCTCCAGTAGACTCGGAAGTGTTGCTGGATGAGGGTTCGAGTTTAGGATGCGTTCGTGAAGGGCGGAGTGCGCGAAATTCGACCACTCCCTGGGGGGTCACATATTAGATAGCGAAAAGGAGTAGTTACGAGAAAAGAAAGGTTACGGGAAAAAATAGTTACGGAAGAGAGAGATTCACGCCAGAAGTTAGGGACGGGTAGGCAATCTTGAGGGAAGCGCGATTAATATCTTGAATATTGGATGGCTATAGTTCTTCCCGGTTGAGGATTCCGTGCATTGCCGTACTAATGACTCGAACAGTCAGGTAGGATAGGATGAAAACGGTAGCCATGACCGCGGCTATTCCTAAGCTCTCAATCCCAAGCTGTTGTAGGGCAGCCGATCCCCCGCCGAATAATAGCCCGTCAGGAATTGGAGAATTTCCCGACGCAACAGGGTTTCCTGAGGCAATCGCGAAAGTCCTCTGGGAAAAGAGGGCGATCATCAGGACTCCAAAGAGCCCGCCGAGTAAGTGTCCTGGGAACAGGCCGACAGGGTCAGAGAACCATTTGAATCTTGAGAACCATTTCTCTCCTGCAAGGAAGAGTGGTCCGCCGATAAGTCCGAGAATCACCGCGCTGGCCGGGCTAACGAAGCCTGCGAGGGGGGTTATGATGATGAGCCCCATGAGAACTCCGTTGGTAGCATAGATCAGATCCGGTATCTTCTTGATCATCCGATAACGGAAGTACATGATCGAGAGAAAAGAGGAGGCTGCAGCAAGAAAGGTTGTAAGGACAACGGTCGTTGCCGAGTTGTTGAAGGCAAGAACGCTGCCGGGGTTGAAGCCGAACCATCCAATCCATAGAAGTAGAATCGACAATGTCAGCCATCCGCTATTCAGCTTGTACGGTACCTGAACGCTCTCGATTCGTCCTCTCTTCTGCTCCTCTCTCCAGATCTGGAGTACAATTCCAAGCCCCGCGGCCCCGGCTGCTCCGTGGACCACTAGTCCTCCCGCGAAATCAGCCATGCCCATTCGAGCCAGCCAGCCTTGAGGATTCCAGATCCAAGCCGCTGGCAGATTCCAGATTAGAATGAAGTAGACCATCGAGTACGCGATGAAGGCCTGCAGCTTCATCTTACGCAAGACAACGACACCTACTAGGGCTAAGGTTACGGAGGCGAAGGCTGTCTCAAAGAGGAAGTAGGTCCCGGTTGTCAAACCCTGTCCGGCGGTAGACCACCAAGCGCCGGTGAGCAATTGGTTTGCATCGGAGGAGAAACCTCCGAGGAAGAATCCGTTGTAGCTCGGGTCTCCGATTATTCCATTGATTGTTGGGGCGAAGGCGGTGTTGAAGCCAATAAAGGCCATGAAGAGAATGGCGGAGCCCGTGATCAGCATCGTCTTCAAGAGGCTGATTTCCATGTCGGCGCCCAGCTCCCCCACCTCGAGGAACCCGACCGAGATGGTCATTATGAAAACGAGAAGTCCACAAATGATGACCCAGAGATTGTTCGCAAGCACAACGTCGAGGGGAGGAGCCATTATCGTGTCATCCCGCCCGCAAACCGTACCGGTTCGAGATTTAAGATGGGCGCATAAGTGATGAGCTTCCTCCATCGACGCGAGACGATGCCTGTCAAGCTCACGGACTAGCCCTGTAGTCAAAGCAGGCTCAGGGCAAGTAACAGCCAACTTACAATGGCCAATTGGAATAGATGGAGGAAGATGTCAACTCGGCTAAATCGTCTTTTTCGACTTTACGCGGCTAGGAAGAAGTCCACGGCAGACGCCCAGCAGTCGCCTCCTTCCAAAAATAGCGAAATGTCGGAGAAAAATTCAACTCACTACCGGACCAAGAAATCGTCGAAGTCCTCACGTCGTCCATAATTGATTAAGGAAAAAAACAAGGGAAGGGTACCTAGGCCGCCCTTACGGGGCTCCTAGTACCTGCGATGCTTTTGGTAACAGTCCCTGCAGTAAACTGGTCTACCTTCTGTTGGCTGGAAAGGAACTTCAGTCTCCTTACCACAGTCAGAACAGACGACTTTGTGCATTGTTCTGGGACCACCGTACGAACCACGACTCATTCTCAGGGCACGAAAAATGCGCTCACGATTGGCGCTCCACAGACCCTCCCTAGAGGCCGCCGTATCTTTTCAGCGCCTCGACAACCTCGACATGATTCTTCTCTTTGGCAAAACTCATCGGGGTCTTCCCATCTCCTGTCTTGGTGGTGGAGTCGGCTCCATTTTCAAGGAGAAATCTCACGAGCTCGAGGTTTCCATTCAGGGATGCCTCCATGATAGGTGACACGCCACCTTCGTACCTATGGTTGACATCGGCGCCTCGCTTCACAAGCACCTTCGAAACCTCCACGTGATTGTTAGCTATTGCCCCCGTCAAAGGCGTAAAACCCGTCGCGTTCCTTGTTATCGCGTTAACCTTTGCACCCTTCTCAAGGAGATACACTGTAACGTCCTTCTGGCCCAAGTAGGTAGCTAGAGCAACCGGTGTAAATCCGTCAGGGGAATAAGAGTTGACCGCGAGGGATCCCGGCCTATCAAATTTCTGACCTGCTCAAGCTTTCCCAGAACCGACGCTTCAAAAATGTCGAGTACAGGCTTCTTAGCGGCGATCACCAGCGCGATGTCCTTACGTCCATGGTACAGTGCAAGCAGCAGGACTGAGACACCATTCTCCGCATTGCTGTTTGCGAGGTCAGGGTTTGTCTCTAGTAGCTGATTGATTCTGGATAGATTGCCTTTCTGGATGGATTCGAGAAACTCATTGGTTTGCATACCTAGCATAGCTAATCATTAGCTATGCTAATATATTCACGTTGGTGAATGCTTACGAGTAGGGTGTTCATTTGACAAGAAAACTCGGCGAGCTCAGGCTCGAAGATGTGGGGAGGAACCTTCACAGTAACGCGATCCATCTTCTGCGTGATGTCAGAATCGAAGATTCAGCCATGGGAATCGGACCAGCACAGGCCTCCGCCCTGTCAGTGGTCGTCTTCGGTGGTCCACATTCGTTGAACGAGCTGGCCGAGGCAGAGCAGGTTAGGCCGCCAACTATGAGCCGCGTAGTCGAAGCCCTCGTAGGAGAGGGACTTGTACGAAGGGAAGCAAATAGTAACGACAGGCGCTCAGTAATAATCTCCTCGACAGAGAAGGGGACGAAAATCATTCACGAAGGACGAAGCCGACGTGAGAAACGACTGATCAAGTTACTTTCTCAACTTGATGCCGACGAGATTAGGTGCTTGGGAAAGGCTTCTAGAATTCTATCAAGAGTCCTGGTTGCAGAACATTCTTAATTCGTGCTGTCGATTGATCCTTTCACTCTCGGTTAGTAATTGTCGTGCAATTCTGTTTTTCGGAGAGCACGGAAAGCATGTTCGTGTACAGTTTCTTGGGAGAGGAGTATAACTAGGCCTTCATTCGATCCTAGATTGATGGATGACGTGGCGGTTTGATCTGCAACGAGTGTGAGGAGTCTCAAGCGTTCCCGAAGGATATCGTCGAACTTGAATCCACACTGGGCATTTCCCGCGAGGAGCTGATGGCCGAGATGGAAAAGGGAAAACGATGCGTTCTTTGTGGATCAGTTCTTGAAGAGGCTGCCATTGCAGGGACTATTGAGAGAGATTAGCGGCCCCAAGTAATCTTGGGTTTAAGCGCCGACCGGTCATCGTTTCCTTGTATGGTCGCTTGGCACACGGCTAGAGGGCGCGTTGTTCCTTCCACTTGGCGTTTCTCGGCGGTTCGGTCATTGAGCTTCCTCAAAGTACGATATTTGCCAAGAAACGGATGCCTTTGCATTCGTGGTGTGAAATAGTACAGAAAGAGACTATTTACGATGATTTTAGCTCGAAATATGAACTGTTTCGACTAATGAACCCAGAATACAATAGTTTTATATTGCAAACAATGATATAAGACCTAACAGGTGAATTCAAACGCCTAGTAAGCCAAAGAAGAAGAGCAAGAAGTAGAAGTGGGGCTTCTTCCTCTATCGGCTTCAATACCCACGTTTTTTTCTGAATCCGCCTTCATTATTGGTCTTAAATTATCCTGCCGTGTTCTTCTCGATCATTACGGACGCTGAGTCTGCTGGCTCGGTCGAGCAGTTTCGAAGGGCTAGTCACACAATGATATCCATTGACTCAATCGAAACCGCGTGGGCCCGAACCATTTTCATCGTTTCCAGCCACAGTTCCTCGGTTGCGTTGACGAGTTCTGTCTGAGTCGACCCCATGAAGCCGGCGACAACATCAATAAGATTTCGAAGATCTCTAGGCTGTCCTTGACACTCGAATAGTTGCTTCCAGAACCAGCTCGTCGAAAGCACGTACTTTCTGTTACAGAGGAATACGACTCTCGCCGTGTCCCAGGCCATGTAGAACGCTCGGGTTCTAAGGTCTCGCCGTTCGTCCTCTTATGTAGGCTTTGCGCACAGCAGCGAGAGACTCAGTCACAACCATCGTGGCCCACAATTCTTCGGTGAGATCTGCCCTATCGTCTTCCGCGACGGCCTCCTCCACTTTTGTCAGCCAGTTGTCACGTTCGAACAGTACAATCCGGTTCCGGTACTGGTCTGCCCCGATTGGCCAGTCCCAGCCCACTCGTCCGGCTTCTTTGAGGAAGTTTGATTCTTGGAGATAATCTATCTCGACTAGTAAGCCATCGTAGACATAGCGCTTGTTCTTGATCTCTAGACTGTCCGCGACTGCGCAGAATATTTCGAGGTCGGAGTAGGGACTGTCTAGTTTCTTGGCAGTCGACCCGTAAATGCAAACAGCTAGCACGGCATCCTTGTAAGCGTCAACTATCAGCGATGCGATCGTTCGTGCCAATTTTAACCGTTTTTCGTGGGAGGCTTTCCTGAGCAGAGCCTAGGGTTTCGAAGATGCAGGTTCTATTTTTGGCATTGAACTATATGCTCGAATGGGAGCTCAATCCCGTCTCGCTTCAACAGCTTGTCATATCGCTTGAGAAATGTTTCGTTGGCGCCCCAGCCTCGAAGCTCTTCAATCGCGTTCTCATATCCAAAGTGGATTGTTGTCCCGAAGTAGGATACTTGAAAGTCATGAAAACCGCTGTTTCTCATTATTGCAAAGAGCTGGTCCGGGGTCCAAGACGGCCAGTGTTCGACAAGGAACGCTTGGGGCTCAACTGCGGGGGAAGACGACCACTCTCCATGGATCATGAAGCCTCCAGGACGGAGGATCCGGTAAAACTCTCCCAGAGCTTCTTCAAGCTCCGAGTCGTATGGGAGGTCGCATAACAATTCGTTCGAAACTACAACGTCAACGCTCTCGTCTTCGACCCCCCTAATCCTTCTCGCGTCTGATCTGATCAGGAGAACCTGTTTCTCAAATCCGTCAGTCCGTAGCTTCTTAGCGAGTTCTTTCAACCAGCCCGCATAAGGTCCTGCTGACGAGTCTATGGCAATCATCCTTACGTTTCTCGGAAGCTTACTGATTAATGGTATTGTGAGCTGGCCTTTCCCGCATCCCGCCTCGAGAATCACTCGAGACCTTCTCCGACCAATATGTTCCATAAAATGCGTCGCTAACCGATCATAATACCTCGTCCTTGCCGTTTCAAGATCTTCGGGGCTCCTGGCTGTGATCTTGTCCTGATTTGCTTCCATTCTCATTTTGGACACGACAAAGCAGGTAAGACTCTGAACTAGGCGGTCATAAGCTTCGCTGGCCTATGCTCGATTTGATACTTTTGAGACACACTCTGCCCATAACCTCCAATCTCAATATCCAGTTCCTTCACCATGAGGCGCAGCAGGGTCCCAATGGCTCACGAAGGCCGGATTCCGGCAGTCTCCTCTCAAGGACTGGAACCTCAGCTTCATTACTCTGAAGGATTGACCTGCATATGTTTATCTTAGGAAGCACGCTGACCGAGTATTCAGAATCTGATTAGAAATGTCGGAAACACCTGTCCTAATTCTGAGAGAAGGCACCTCCCGATCTAGGGGACGCGACGCCCAGAGAAGCAACATAATGGCCGCCAAAATAGTCGCCGAGATTGTCCGGTCGACCATGGGACCCCGAGGGATGGACAAGATGCTTGTCGCAGGCATGGGGGACATTGTGATCACCAACGACGGGGCTACTATCATGAAGGAAATGGATGTCCAGAACCCTGCTGCTAAGATGATTGTCGAGATATCGAAAACCCAGGACAGTGAAGTAGGCGATGGAACAACAACCGCAGTAGTCCTAGCTGGCGAATTGCTCGCGGGAGCGGAGACTCTTCTTGACAAGGATGTTCATCCCAACGCGATCATTGACGGCTACAGGAATGCCGCAGGAAAAGCGCAAGAAATTCTAGAGAAAATCGCTATCGCAATCAAGCCTGACGACGAGGTGCGGCTCAAGCAGGTCGCCATGACCTCCCTCAACACAAAAGGTATCTTCGGTTCTCAGAATCGTTTCGCCGAGCTTGCTGTTGAAGCGGTCATGCAGGTAGCTGAGAAGAGTAATGGTAAGATGAAGGCGGACATAGATCTTGTCAAGGTGATGAAGAAGCACGGAAAAAGCCTAGAGGAAAGCGAGCTGGTAAACGGGATAATTATCGACAAGGAAGTATCTCACTCCCAGATGCCTAAGAGCATGACTGGCGCCAAGATAGCATTGTTGAATGCGAAACTGGAGATCGAGAAGACGGAGACAGATGCCAAGATCAACATCAACAAGCCGGAAGAAATGTACCAGTTCATACAGGAAGAAGAAAAACTCCTCCGAGACATGGCCGATCAAGTGGCCAAGACTGGCGCAAATGTCCTATTCAGTGAGAAGAGCATTGACGACGAGGTTCTATCTCTTCTCTCCAAGAAGGGAATCCTCACTGTCAAGAATGTCAGCAGCAGCGACATGGAGAAACTAGCGAAGGCGACAGGCGGTAGTGTGGTTGGAACTACTAGGGATCTCTCCAAAGAGGCCCTTGGCTATGCTAAGCTGGTTGAAGAGGTCAGAATTGGTGATGACAAGCTCGTCTATGTCCGTGAGGCGAAGAATCCTAAGGCAGTAACCATCATGATTAGAGGCGGCTCAGAGCATGTCGTTGACGAGGCGGAAAGATCCCTCCACGATGCACTATCCGTTGTTAGAAATGCGGTAGAAGACGGGAAGATAGTCGCTGGTGGAGGCGCCCCAGAAATTGAGCTTTCCAAGCGACTCCGAGAGTACGCGATAAAAGTCGGAGGCAGGGAACAACTCGCCGTTACTGCATTTGCAGAAGCCTTGGAATCCATACCGGTAGCGATTGCTCAGAACGCGGGAATTAATCCGATAGACATACTCGTTGACCTCAAATCGAAACATAACAGCGCGCTGAACATTTGGTTCGGGGTCAACACCAAGACCGGAAAGGCAAGCGACATGCTGAAGATGGACGTGGTTGAACCATTGCGAGTAAAGACACAGGTAATCAAGTCAGCGGTTGAGGCTGTGACGATGATCCTTAGGGTCGACGATGTGTTCGCGTCAAAGGGTGGAAGCACGCCAAGCCCAGGTGGTCCTGGAGGAATGCCCCCGGGTATGGGCGGCGGAATGCCTCCTGGCATGATGGGCGGAATGTAGTAAGCGTCCCCTCAAAATAACCGAATGGCTTTCCCGCTCTCCAAAAGAGAGGGTCGGAGCCTCGCTCCTCTAACGGTTCTTTCCTTTTTTCGGGCCTTCTCTGCCCGCCATCTTCTTCTTTTTCTTCTGCCAATCCGGACGAGTCATGGGTTCTTCTGAAAACAAGGGTGTGCTCCTTCACGTATATCTGCCCGATCCTTCAGACATTGAAAGCAAGATTCGGAGTCAAACTACTTATTTTGTGAGGACCAACAGTTACTCATGTTGACCACCGGACAGAATCACGCTCAATTACATGGGACGCTGGAGCGCCATGATAACGTTCTGAGCGATGATGAGAAATGGAAAATTGTTCTATCTAGAGATGACCGCTTCGACGGAGATTTCGTCTTCGCCGTTCGCTCGACCAGGATCTACTGTAGACCATCCTGTCCAGCGAGGCGTCCGGGCAAACAACAGGTCGCATTCTTCCCTGGATCGATTGAAGCCGAACAGTTCGGTTTCCGGCCATGTCACCGTTGTCAGCCCCGGGAAACTGAACCGTCTTCAAGAGCCAAGCTGTTAGATCAAGTTTGCAGATACATCGAGGCCAATCTCCGAGGAAAACTTAGCCTTGCAATCCTCAGTCGTCAGGCTGGCCTTAGCCCCTATCATTTCCAGCGGACTTTCAAGAAGGTTCTCGGGATCTCGCCTCGTGAGTATGTCAAAGCTCGCCGCCTCGCTAGGATGAAGCGGTTTCTAAGAAATGGGGAAACGGTGAACAGCTCATTGTACAATGCAGGCTTCTCTTCCCGAAGTCGTGTATATGAGAATGTTCCCGGTGGATTGGGGGTAAATCCAGGAGAATTCCGCCGAGGCGGTGAAGGCTTGCAGATTCGATACAGCATTATCGACTCCCCCCTAGGTCGGCTCTTGGTTGCTGCGACAGAAAGAGGCGTATGCGGTGTCTGTATTGGGGACTCGGATGCGTTTGTTGAGAACTCTCTTGCGGAGGATTATCCCTCCGCAATCTTGCACCGGAGTGACGAGGAGATGAAAGAGTGGACTCGGGCGTTCGCGAACTACTTTGATGGGGACCCTCTCGCCGTCAACCTTCCTCTCGACGTAAAGGCAACTGTGTTCCAGTCGAGGGTCTGGAAGATCATCCAATCCATTCCATTCGGCAAGACAACCACCTATAGTAAGATCGCAAAGCAGCTAGGCGAGCCCGAAGCGTCACGAGCTGTGGCAAGAGCTTGCGCAACCAACCCGGTTGCACTCGTGATTCCGTGTCATAGAGTGATTGGCGAAGACAGTAGTCTTCGCGGATACCGCTGGGGTATCGAGAGAAAACTTGCTCTCCTCAAGCTCGAGCAGACAGCTAACCCGGATGCGATCCAAAAATAACTCGTTGATGCATCAGCAATTGATTCTCAACTGACATCGTAACTAAGCGTCAAATCATCTGCACAGTTGGAGTGCTCAGGACCTTATCAGTGACCTGCGGATCAATGTCTATACAGTAGAACTTGCTAGATACCATGGTTGATATGACAGGTAAAACCTGTATCATTACTGGCGGGAATTCCGGGATCGGTAAAGCTACTGCTCTCGGGCTCGCAAAAATGGGAGCGACTGTTGTAATCGTCTCCCGGGGCAAGGAGAAGGGTGAGGCGGCTCTAGCTGACATTATCGCCAAGAGCGGAAACCGGAGCACTGAGCTGATGCTCGCTGACATGTCATCTCAAGACTCTATCCGCACGTTAGCGAGTGACTTCAAGGCGAGACATGAAAGGCTGCACCTCCTCGTGAACAACGCCGGAGTCTATCTAACAAGGCGCAACACAACGGTGGATGGCCTCGAATCGACCTTTGCCACTAACCATCTCGGACCCTTTCTTTTGACGAGCCTCCTACTTGACCTCCTCGAGGCAAGTGCCCCTTCCCGAATAGTCAACGTCTCATCGGACGCTCATAACGGCGCGAAGATTGACTTCGAGGATCTCCAAGGCCAGAAAAAGTTCTCAGGCTGGCACGCGTATGGCCAATCGAAACTAGCAATGATACTCTTCACCCACCAGCTAGCGAAGAGGCTCGATGGCACGGGAGTTACCGTGAACAGCGCACATCCGGGAGTAGTTAGAACTAACTTCGCCAACAACAATGGCCTTGTCACCTTCGGATTCAGGCTGATGCGTCCGTTTTTCATAAGTCCCAAAACCGCCGCCAAAAGGATTCTCTACGTCGCCACCTCTCCTGACTTGGAAGGCGTGACTGGGAAGTACTTCACCAAGACGCACGAGGTGAAGTCCTCTCAAGAATCCTATGATGATGAGTCAGCGAAACGGTTGTGGGAAATAAGCGAGCAACTGACGAAAGTGTCTATCTGATTCTCTACTCATGAACGCTCATGCGAACGCGCTCCCGGAGGAGCGGTGATTGGTAAGAACCTTATTGATACTAGTATTTTCTAGGTTCGATGTTGCGACTGCTCTAGTATGGCAGGGCCCTGGAGGCGATCTCGCTCTTGATGTCGGTGACTATTGTTGCAGGTCCTCGGGCTCTGACTCTGAGTTCTCGTCCGGACCATGTTGCCCGTAGAGTCGTCTTCCTCAGCTGTCTCTCATCGTCTTGTCTTAAGAATTCAAGACCGATGAGCTCCACCTCGGTTAGTTCGAAGGGTCCGACTGAGGGCATTCGCATTTCCCCTCGGTTGCGAGTCACACATCAATTCGCGGGACATATTAGGCGTCATGGTACAGTTGTCTACGTCCGGTGGTTAGTCCGGGAGGCTCTAGCGTCTCGCGTGAATCGATAGAATTAGCTCAGAGGGGATCCTTTGCCGAGGTCCTTTCTCGGTCTGACAACTATCGCAACGAAGAATAAGGCTAGGGCGGCGAAGTCGATTCCGACCCTAACGATACCTTCAGTTGTTGAAGGTAGAACATAGTCTAGCAATGTTTTCATGAAAAAGAGCAGGAATGCTGCTGCGACCATGATCAGGGCTGGTTGTCTTCTTCTTGACCAGGCGTACAGGGATAACGAGAAGAGGATGAGTGCGAAGATCCCCCTGCCTATTTCCAGTAGGTCAGTTGGATCGGTTGGAGTGCCTGACATTTTCTCGCTTTTTCATTTATCCCGATTTCTATGAGCGACATTACGCGAGTAGGTCGGCCAACCTTTCAGCCCATCTCTCCCATATTCTTGGGTGGTGCCTTTTCAGGAGTGCTAGGATTCTGGCTCGGTCCCCGGTAACGGTATAGAACACGAACCCCCCCTCTCTTCTAGGTTGTACGAATCCAGCTCTGGATAGTCTTCCCATATGCCAGTTGGTTGAACTTGCGGAGATTCGGGCGAATTCAGAGAGCTCCTTCTGGCTTGCCAGTGGGTTCTTGATGAGGTAGAGTACAATGTCTCTCTCAGTCTCCTGAGATAGAATGTTCAGAATCTCCCGGTCTTGCACTCCGAGGCCCTTGTCCGCATAGAAGCGTTTGTAGAGGCCGTGGCGAACCGATAGTATGCTGCGTTCTCGTTCCAGCTTGTACAGGTGGTACTGGATGACACCCATGGCCAGGTTGAGTTCTCGTTTGATCTTTCTCAGATGGGTGCCGGGGTTCGCCCTGATGAATTCCAGTATGCGGACTCTATTTGTGTCCTGAATCTGCACTACCTCAGCCGATTGCGCCTTTGCACCCTCCGCGGATACTGGTTGTTGGGGTGTGAAAAATGTTGGGGTGTGTTTGAATTGGATGCTTTTCGTGGCTATCGGCCATGTTTCTGAAGAATTGGTAATTTGGGCTGTCTTCTGCTCGAGCCTAAAGAAAAGAGGAGTTGGAGTGGAATAGGTCTTGTGTGCTACATTCCGCCTGTGGATTGGAATAGGGCGAAAGTGTTTCCGTCAGGGTCCTTCAGTACTGCAAAGTATCCTACTGTTGGGATTTCTTGTTTTGCAGTGACCACTTGGGCACCTAGGCTTGTGGCTTTGGCGGCGGAATCATCGATGGAGTTGACGGAGAAATAGTTGAGGAATTGCTCGTTTGCTGCGTTGCGTTTGAAGAGTCCGCCAATGGATTCGTTTGCCGGGGCGTCTTTGTGCGCAATGAGCCAGTATTCCTGTTCTCCCCACTTGGAGAATTTCCAGTTGAAAAGCTGCTCGTAGAACTTGCTTACGTTGGCGGGGTCAGTTGCAGGTATCTCGAAATGGACTAGAGTGTGTAGCTTTGGTTGAGGTCGGGTTGTGACTGTTGATGCTTCCATAATGTTTCAGTGGTGAGAGGGGTCCTGGTTGCGTCTCTTAAACGTGGCCTCCGCTCGTGTTGAGCTGTGGCTGATAGGGAGAATCGTGAGACACGTTGCCCGAGTAGTGATGCTAGCGCCTTCCATCACGGCGGAAGACGGTTGCCCATGGTAACCATCGACGGCGCGGTTGGGGTCCCACCAAAAGCTAGCTACAGATAACGTCCAAGGGCTTTCTGGTTGGATTCGACTCTTAGCCTTGAACTGTAACCCCATTGAGTAATTTCTGGTTATGCTAGGGATAAGGGCTGACAAGTGCACTGTCCTAGTGGGAACGAGTGCCGGCTCGATCTGGAAAAAGCGATGGCCAAGGGTACTGCCGCCGTCATTCTCGTGATACTCATCATCGGTGCAGTATCAGGGTACTTCTTCTACACTAGGTATGTTCAGGGAACAGTTGTTCTGAGTATCACGGATCCGCCTCAAGTGCAACCGGCTAATGGTCGACAATATGACCCCAGCATTCTCCACATCTACCTCACGTTCGCTGCGATAGAAATCCATCAGGGAGGCTTTGGAAACTCTAGCAATAACGGCTGGTACACTATGATTGGATCCCAGAAAACGGTGGATCTGATTTCGGTCTTGACCACCGCGAAGACTTTGGGAAGTACGAGACTCTCCACGGGAACTTACGATCAGCTCCGTTTTCCAGTATCCGCTGCGGTGGTTACTTTTTCCAACCTTGGAAACGTGACCTATTCAATACCCAGTGATTCTCTCAAGGTCTCGATCACAGGGGGAGGGTTCCAGAGCTCTCCAGGCACTACCGTGAATCTGAGATTGACACTGTCTTTCAATAGCAATGAGATCCTCGCCAT
>WNEQ01000086.1_pt1 | contig 40696 bp, 36 predicted proteins | sample 5399971 | NCBI WGS metagenome assembly WNEQ01 (sample SAMN13153330, study PRJNA577476) | soil metagenome | isolation source: 20 cm grassland meadow soil 2 days after 1st rain plot 5 | place: USA:California | collected 2015-09-18
GACGTGACGAGTAGCTCAGTTCTTTCTTCTGCGTGATTCCTCAATCAAGCCGCTTCCATTTTTCCTTCGAGGTCATTCACGAGCGCCGAACATCGTAAAAAAAGCATACTCCCAAGTTCTCAAGAAATCGATGGCCGACCGTGCACTGAGTTCAAAGCAAGGGCCACATCGAGATGGCCAGGCTTGCGCGGCTAGGGGCGAGGCTCTAGAATTCCGAAGCTGGATGCGGAGGCCGGGCTAGAGGAGGAGGTTCGCCATGACCAGTAAGAGTTTTATGAGGAGAGTGATGTTCGCGACGATAATCGTGCCGGCTTGCTGGAGCCTTTCCGCCTGCGGCAAACAACCGGGCGCGACAGCCGGCATTCCTCCCGAGACGGTCGCTGACTACCTGCATGCCGTGGTCGAAGCAGACCGGACCTTCTATACGATTCAGGTCGTGGAACGGCTGCAGAAGAGGGGCAAGATGGTGGCGTCGGAGGATTGGCGCGTCTCCCACACCTTGCCCTTGCCGGCTCAGTTCTTGATGGAGTCCAGCGAGCTGGCTGCGAAGACCGGGACCAAGGTCCGCTATCGCCTCATCGGCCTTTGGCCGATCAACTCCCAGAACGGGCCTGCGACCGAATTCGAACGGAAAGGTCTCGAGGATGTCAGGATGAACCCGGAACGTCGGTACAGTGGAATGCTCACAAGCGGAGGGGAACGGTATTTTCAAGCGGTCTACGCCGACAGAGCCGTGACGCAAGCCTGCATCGGGTGCCATAATGCGCACCCGCGCAGTTCCAAGCGGGATTTCAAGCTCAATGAGGTGATGGGCGGGATGGTCATCAGCATTCCGTTGCAGCAATAGTCGGATCACCCGGACGATGAGCGGCGGGCACGCTCGGCGAGCTTCTTGCGAAGACGGGCTTTTTCGAGGCTGATTTGGGCTTCCTTGAGCTCGGACGGTAGCCCACCCACTTCGAGGCGCCGCTGGGCTTTGGCGACGGCCGCCTCGGCCCGTTCGATGTCGATGTCCTCGGCCTTCTCGGCGATCTCGGCTAGGATTGTCACCCTCGTCGGCGTGACCTGGGCAAACCCCCAGAGGACGGACATGTGGGACGTGACCTCGCCGACGCGATAGCGCAGGTCGCCGATCGTCAGCGTGGACAGAAAATGGGCATGACCGGGGAGGACGCCGAACTCGCCCTCGGTCCCCGGCGCGATAACCTCGTCCACCTGCTGGCTGAGCAGCAAATGGTCCGGCGTGACGACCTCCAGTAAGAGCTTTCCAGCCATGAGCCTTCGTGACGTGTGACCAGTGACGTGTGACGAGTTAAAGACGGCAGATGGCTCTTACCCGTCACGTGTCACGTGTCAGCCTCTTTTGACTCCTAGCTTCTCGGCTTTCGCTACGACCTCTTCGATGGGCCCCACCATATAGAACGCCTGTTCCGGCAGATCGTCGTACTTGCCCTCGACGATCTCCTTGAAGCTCCGGACCGTATCTTTCAGCTTCACGTACTTCCCGGGCGTGCCGGTGAAAGTTTCCGCGACGTGGAAGGGTTGTGATAAAAAGCGTTGAATCTTGCGGGCACGGGCCACCGCCAGCTTGTCATCCTCCGACAGCTCGTCCATCCCCAGGATGGCGATGATGTCCTGCAGCTCCCTGTAGCGCTGCAACACCGACTGGACCGAGCGCGCCACGCGGTAATGCTCTTCGCCGATGACTTGGGGGTCCAGGATTCGCGACGTGGAATCGAGAGGGTCCACGGCCGGATAAATCCCCAACTCAGCCTGTTGGCGCGAGAGCACGGTCGTCGCATCCAGGTGCGCAAAGGCCGTGGCGGGCGCTGGGTCGGTCAGGTCGTCGGCTGGCACATAGATGGCCTGCACGGATGTGACGGACCCTTTCTTCGTCGAAGTGATCCGTTCCTGTAACGCACCCATCTCTGTTCCAAGTGTCGGCTGATACCCGACGGCGGACGGCATGCGGCCCAGCAACGCTGACACCTCCGAGCCGGCCTGGGTAAAGCGGAAGATGTTGTCGATGAAGAGCAGGACGTCCTGGTTCTCCTCATCGCGGAAGTACTCAGCGACCGTGAGGCCGGTGAGGCCGACGCGGAGGCGCGCGCCCGGTGGCTCGTTCATCTGCCCGTAGACCAGGGCCGCCTTGGACTTCGTGAAGTCATCGGGATCGATGACCTTGGACTCCTGCATTTCGTGCCAGAGATCGTTTCCTTCACGCGTCCGTTCGCCGACGCCTGCAAAGACCGAAAACCCGCCGTGGTGGAGCGCGATATTGTTGATCAGCTCCATGATGATCACGGTCTTGCCCACCCCGGCCCCGCCAAACAGCCCAACCTTGCCACCCTTGCTATAGGGCTCCAAGAGGTCGACCACTTTGATGCCGGTCTCGAGCACTTCGGTCCTGGTTTCCTGTTCATCGAGCGCCGGTGCGGGCCGGTGAATGGGATAGGTCTTCTTGGTCTTGATCGGCCCCTTCTCATCGACTGGCTCGCCCAGGACGTTCATCAAGCGGCCGAGCGTCTCACGACCCACCGGGACGGAGATTGGGGCCCCGGTGTCCCGAACCGGCATGCCGCGGACCAGACCGTCGGTGGACGACATGGCCACCCCTCGAACGCGGTTCTCGCCCAAATGTTGGGCGACTTCGAGGGTCAACCTAATCTGCGGCGTGCCGGCCTTCTTGTCCTCGTCCTGGTCGATCCGAAGGGCGCTGTAAATGTTCGGGAGCTTCCCCTGAGGAAACTCGACATCCACAACCGGCCCGATGACCTGAATGACTTTCCCCGTACTCATCTTTTACTTAGGATGTAGTTTTGACTATGCAATTTTCAATGTTGAATTTTGAGCTTTTACTTCAGTGCTTCCGCGCCGCCCACGATGTCCATCAACTCTTTGGTGATGGCGGCTTGCCGCGTCTTGTTGTAATAGAGGGTCAACTTCGTGATCAACTCTCCTGCGTTGCGGGTTGCGCCATCCATCGCGGCCATTCGCGCTGCCTGCTCCGCCGCCGATGATTCCAACAGTATCCGGAAGGCCTGTGCTTGCAAGTGCTTCATCAGCAAGGCGTCCAGCAGCTCGTGTTCATCCGGCTCATACAGATAGCTGCCCCCAAGCTTCTCACCGGTCTCTCCTTGTTCGTCCAGAGACTCGATCGGAAAGAGTTGCTCGACGATGACTCGCTGCTGGAGGGCTGACTTGAACTCGTTGTAGATGACATGGGCTTCGTCGAACATCCCCTTCGTGTATTGCTCATTGGCCGCCTGCGCGATCTCCATTCCGTGCTCGTAGGTCAATCGGTCAAAGATGTCGACGTACGGCGCGTGCGTCGGCCAGTGGCGACGCCGGAAAAACTCCCGTCCCTTGCGCCCTACGAGACCGATTTCTACCTTAACCCCACGAGCTTCGCGCTCACGGATGAACTCCAGTGCCCTGCGAATAATGTTGGCATTGAACGCACCACACAGCCCTCGGTCGCTCGTGACGACGACGACTCGGACAATTGTGGTCGGACGTTTCTGCAGCAGCAGGTGCAAGTCCCGGTTCACGCGGCGGCTGAGGTTGGACACCACGTCGCGCATCTTCAGTCCATAGGGCCGAAACGCCAGGATCCGGCCCTGCGCGCGCTTCAGCTTGGCCGAGGCCACCATCTTCATGGCCTTGGTAATCTTCTGTGTATTTTTAACGCTGCCGATTTTTCGCCGGAGGCTTTGTAGGCTTGGCATGGTAGTGGCCGCGGCTGCGCCCCCAATTGCAAATTAGAAATTCAAAATTGAAAATTACGTTTCTGGGACATATCCCGTCTTCTGCTTGAACGTGATGATGATTTGCTTCAGCTCAGTTGCAAGGGCTTCGTCGATCTTGGCCTTGGTCGTGAGATCTTTGCGAATCTGTGGATGGTGCTGGGCCACGTAGCGCAGTAGGTCTTCCTCGAACTGGCGGATCTGACTGACGCGCACGTCATCCAGAAAGCCGTTCACACCGGCATAGATGGAAATCACCTGGTCAGCGACCGGCATCGGGGTATACTGCCCCTGCTTGAGCAGCTCGACCATGCGAACGCCTCGAGACAACTGGGCCTGGGTCGCCTTGTCCAGCTCGCTGCCAAACTGGGCGAACGCCGCCATCTCACGGTATTGCGCGAGGTCGAGCCGGAGGGTTCCCGCCACCTGTTTCATGGTCTTGATCTGAGCTGCCCCGCCGACCCGAGAGACCGACAGGCCGACGTTGATGGCTGGGCGGACACCGGAGTAGAACAAATCGCCCGCGAGATAGATCTGCCCGTCCGTGATCGAGATCACATTGGTTGGAATATAGGCCGAGACGTCGCCAGCCTGCGTTTCGATGATCGGAAGCGCTGTGAGGCTGCCCCCACCGAGTTTGTCGCTCAGCTTGGCGGCCCGCTCCAGCAAACGCGAGTGAAGATAGAACACGTCGCCCGGGTAGGCCTCCCGGCCCGGAGGCCGGCGCAGGAGAAGTGAGAGCTGCCGGTAGGCGGTCGCGTGCTTGGACAGGTCGTCGTAGATGATGAGCGCGTGCTTGCCCGTGTCCCGGAAGTATTCGCCGATCGCTACGCCTGAATAGGGCGCGAGGTACTGCAAGGAAGCTGGATCACTCGCCGTGGCCGACACCACGGTGCTGTAGGCCATGGCGCCGTGTTCCTCCAAGGTCTTGACCACCCGTGCCACCGTGGAACGCTTCTGGCCGATCGCGACGTAGATGCAGAAGACGTTCTGGCCCTTCTGGTTGATGATCGTGTCCACCGCGATCGCGGTCTTGCCGGTCTGCCGGTCGCCGATGATCAACTCGCGCTGGCCCCGTCCGATCGGGATCATCGCGTCGATGGCTTTGATGCCGGTCTGGAGCGGTTCGCGCACGGACTGGCGGTCGACCACGCCGGGCGCGCGCACCTCGATGCGGTGGCTGGCGGAGCTCTTGATAGGGCCTTTGCCGTCCAGTGGAAGGCCGATCCCACTGACCACACGGCCGGTCAGGGCATCGCCGACCGGTACTTCGGCGATCCGGCCGGTGCGCTTGACTGGATCTCCCTCCTTGAGGCCGGTGTCATCGCCCATGACCACGGCGCCCACGTTGTCCTCCTCGAGGTTCAACGTCATGCCGTAGAGGTTTCCGGGAAACTCGAGCATCTCCCCCGACATGACCCCGTCCAGTCCGTAAATCTTGGCGATGCCGTCACCGACCTGGATCACGGAGCCCGTCTCGTTGACATCGACCTGTTGGTCGAACCCTTTGATCTTCTCCTTAATGATGGCGCTGATCTCGTCGGCCTTGAGCTGCATTCGCTACTCCTTCGTCAGAACTCCCTGCATCGCGGTTAGCCGGCCACGGACCGTGCTGTCGAAGACCGTGCTGCCGATCCGAATCTGCAGTCCCGAGAGAAGCTCCGGTTTCGTGTGGAAGGTCAGATCCACATCGCGCCGTAGGAGGTCACGCAAACGGCTGCGGAGTCTGTTTTGTTCGGCGGAGCTGAGCGCCGTGGCCGACGTGACCATCACTTGGCGTGTGCCTTTCGCTTCATCCACGAGTGTGGCAAATGCGTCCGCGATCTCGGGGAGGAATGCCACCCGGTTTTTCTTCACGAGCTGCGCAAGAAAGCGGTTGATGATCGGCGGGCACGTGAGCCGCTGGCTGAGGGCCGAGAGGACCGCCAGCTTTTCTTCGAGGCCGAAGGCCGGCGAGGCCAGCAGGTGTTTGAGCGATGCGGACGCCGAGAGCGCATGCCCCAGGCCGGCCAACCCGGCGCGGGCCGGCTCGACGCTCGGAGCATCCAGGAGTTCAAACAGGGCCTTGGCGTAACGGCGCGCGACCGAAGCCTTGATCACGATTGATACCGACGAAGCCGGCGAAACCGGTGATAATCAGGGAAACTTCTCGTGCGGAGGGCACGACAAAAGCGCGCCAGACTAGCATCCGGTCGCGGGACGTGTCAAGCGGGAAGGTGGCCCCAATCCTATTGAATGATGCCGCCACCCAGCACTCTGTCCTCGTCGTAGAAGACGGCGGATTGCCCTGGGGCGGGGGCTCGCTGCGGGGTGCGGAAGCGGACGGCCAGAGTCCCGTCGCCGTGGGGTTCGAGCATCGCGGGGGCAGCGGGCGTGGCGTAGCGGACCTTGACATGCGCGTGACGTGGGCCCGCTACCAGAGAGTCGTCGAAGAGGTTCAGGTCCGCCACCAGGCACTCCGACTGGAACAGGCCGTCTTCCGGACCGAGCACGACGGTCTGGGTCTGCGGCACGACGCGCTGGACGTACAGGCGCTGCCCGACGGCGAGACCGAGCCCTCGGCGCTGCCCCGGGGTGTAGTACGCGATCCCGTCGTGCTGCCCCAGAACGTGGCCCTCCGTGTCGGTGAACGGACCGGGCCGTCTGGAGTCCGGCGCTTCGCGCTCGATAAACGTGCGGTAACTGCCCTGACTCACGAAGCAGATCTCCTGGCTCTCTTTCAGTTCGTCGGCCGGCAATCCCAGTGACTCGGCGCGAGCCCAGACCGTCGACTTCTGCATGCTCCCGACCGGGAAGAGGATCCGGGGAAGCCAGGACGGACCGATCCGGTACAGAAAATAGCTTTGGTCCTTGCGGAGGTCGTGGGCTTGTCGGAGGCTGTATTGGTGGCCGTTCTGAACGATTCTGGCATAGTGCCCGGTGGCCACGAAGTCGGCGCCTCGTTCGTCGGCGATTCGGTACAGGGAGCGGATCTTCACCCGCTCGTTGCACCGCACGCAGGGATTCGGCGTCGTGCCGGCCAGATAGCCGGACAGAAAGTCATCGATGACTCCGGCCCGGAAGGCCGTCCGTGCGTCGATCACCTCGTGCGCGATCCCCAGCCGCTTGGCGACGTACTTCGCGATGCCGACCTTACAACAGCCCCTGTCCTGCCAGCGCTTTGAGACGGCCACCGACTCGTCCTCGGGCTCCCAGACCTGGAGCGTGACGCCCTGGACCTCAAAGCCCTGCTCGACCAGGAGGGCGGCCGCGACCGAGCTGTCGACTCCGCCGCTCATCCCAAGGATCACTGTGGGCTGTGTCATGGTCGGAGCCTTCTCAGTCCGGCAGGCCCTGGACATCTGCGAGGCTCGTGTGCGCGGCGAACTCATGCATGTTCTCAAGCTCTGCCGGGACGTGGGCTTCCTCCACCAGCTTGGGGGCACCCATGTCACAGATCCCCTGAAAGTGGGCGCCTTCTTCCATCGAAAAGGAAGGCGCGTGGACTTCGCCGATGAGAACGCCGGATTTGAGGAGCTGCACCTTCTCGATGGCGGTGATGGTGCCGTTGATCTTTCCGCCGCTGATCAGCGTCCCCGCGGTGATGATCCCCTTGAGGACCGCGTGTTCTCCTACCATGAGAGTACCCTTGGTGTGAATCTCGCCTTCGAGGCGTCCATCGATCCGGACCGTGCCGTCGAAGCTCACCACACCCTTGAAATTCACGCCCCTTCCGAGAAAGGTGAAGTTCTCTTCGTCGTCAGGGCCGTCTTTCTTGTGTCCGTTAACCCACATGTCTTCCTCCTCCAGCTTGAGTCTCATGCCAGGGTTTCGAAATGCCTCCTCCTTTCGAACCGGCTTCGAGTCTGGTTGCCCGGGACTGATGGGCTCCCGCTCTCCCCGGGCTTAGACTAAAAACAATAAAGGCCTTATGCCTATATTGCAAGAAAATCCTGTTATGTCAGGGATGGAGGTCTCGGGGAGCGCTATCCCAAGATCGCTTCCAACAGACGATCGAGTTCCGCGGACGTGAAATAATGTATCACGATCTTTCCTCCTCTGCGGCTCTTCAGGATGGAGACCCGAGTCCCTAACCGCTTTTGAAGCCGGTCCTCGAGGTCGGGGTAGGCTTTCTGCTGGCGTATTCCCGTCTTGACCTTGCTGACCCGTGATTCACCGGCCGCCGCCTTCTCGGCTTGGCGAACTGACAGCTGACCCTCCACGATGCGGCGAGCCAGCTTGATCTGCCCCTCCGGTCGAGGCAACCCCAATATCACTTTCGCGTGGCCGGTCGAGATCGCGCCAGATTCAATTAACACCTGGATTTCATTCGGTAAATTGACCAGCCTGACGATGTTCGCGATCGAGGAGCGGTCTTTCCCGAGACGTTGTGCGACGGTGTCCTGAGTGAAGGCGAATTCGTTGATCAGGCGGTGGTACGCGCGGGCCGCTTCCATCGGGTTGAGGTCCTTGCGCTGGAGGTTTTCCACCAACGCGAGCTCCATGGACTGCTCATCGGTAGAATTTCGTACGATGGCGGGGATGCTCCGGAGGCCGGCCAGTTTCGCTGCTCGCAGGCGGCGCTCGCCTGCGATCGTCTCAAAGAAGCCATCTCCTTTGCGTCGAACGAGAATGGGTTGGAGCAGGCCGTTCTGCTTGATGGACTCTGCCAGTTCTGCCAACTCCCAATCCGCAAACTCTCGTCGCGGCTGATAGCGGTTTGGCATGATCTGGTCGAGTGGAAGTTCCTGGGTCTCTCCAGCGGGAGAGGTGTGCAGCGGCCTCCTCTCAGGCAGCAGAGCCTCCAGCCCTTTACCGAGCGCTTTTTTCTCCATGGTTGAGAAACTCCTTTGCCAAATCGATGTAAGCCTGGGATCCCGCCGATGCGGCATTGTAGAGCATGACGGGGCGTCCGTAGCTGGGGGCTTCAGCGAGGGTGACGTTTCTGGGAATGGAGATCTCGAAGACCTTTGCTTTAAAATGTCCTCTGATTTCCTCCGCAACTTGGCGCGATAGAGTATTCCGTGAGTCATACATGGTGAGCAGGATGCCTTCCAGCTCCAACGCGGGGTTGAAAGATTCTTGCACACGCCGGACATTGGCCAGCAGCCGGCCCAGACCTTCCATTGCGTAGTACTCGCATTGGACGGGGACCAGGACAGACGAGGCGGCGACCAGCGCGTTGATCGTCAACAGACCGAGCGCCGGCGGACAATCGAGGATCAGATATTCGTAGTGATCTTGGATCTCCTGCAAGACACTCTTCAGCACGGTCTCACGACCCGGCACGGTGACGAGTTCAACCTCCGCTCCGGCGAGGTCAGCGCTGGATGGCAGGACGGAAAGCCGAGGGACGGGACTGGCTTGAATCACCTCTTTGGCGGGTACCCCTCGCGTCAGGCAATCATAGACGGTTCGTCCGACCCTGAGCGCATCAAGGCCCAACCCACTGGTGGCGTTGGCCTGCGGATCAACATCCGCCAACAGCACGGAGTGATCGGCCATGGCGAGCGAGGCCGATAGATTCACGGAAGTCGTTGTTTTTCCTACGCCTCCCTTCTGATTAGCGACCGCGATAATTCTACCCACGATCCCCCCTCTGCGAACGACTGTCACCGCCAAGCATCATTCTGTTCCACGTGGAACAGGCGCTCAGTGCCGAATCCTTAGGTTGGAAGAGCCGGTTCCAACACCGTCAGAACCCTGTGCCCATACCCTCGGGGCAGCTCGTATTCGATTTCTTTCGCTTTTCTGAGGCCACACAGGTCCATCCTGTCTTCGAGCGGTCTTGTACGACACAGAATCACCTTGCCTGGCTTGCTGAGGAGAGGGGGAATGAACCGAAGAAGCTTGCCAACGCCAAGGGCTCGCGTCACGATCGAAGCAAACCGACCTTGGTACTCAGGTTCTGTCACCATGTCCTGGATTCTCTTTGGAAGGACCGTCGCTCTTTTCAGGTCGAGGGTGCCGATCAGGTGCCGGAGAAACGCGGTCTTTTTCTGGCTGGGCTCAAGCAGAATCAAATCCAACTCCGGATACAGGATCTTCAGGGGAAGGCCGGGAAATCCGGCTCCGGTCCCGATGTCGAGCAGGGCATGACCTGGCGGCGTCATGATCGCCTGGCTGCAGACGAGCGAATCAACAAAATGTTTGACGGCAATCTGGTCCGGGTGTCTGATCGCGGTGAGGTTGATCTTGCTATTCCATGCGATCAATTCGTGAGCATACACGGTCAATTCGGAAACTTGACGGGCAGTGAGCCCAATCCCGAATTCTGCGGCCCCCTCGAGTAAGACCTTGCCCCACCGTCCTTCCTGATGCACGGGGCACATCTACGACAAACGGTCACCCGCGTCAAGCGCTTTTTTCGTGAATGGAGGGCCCCGACATCATGGAGGCGGTCGGGGCAGGAGTTCCGCCAGGCGTCACCGGAGTCAGTGACATCTCACTGCATGACCGAACGTGAAGCCGCGACGTGCGCATGGGCTTGCCGCCGGTCGCGTTCCAACGCCACGAGCAGAAGGGAAACCGCCGCTGGCGTGACTCCTGAAATCCGAGAGGCTTGACCAATTGACGCCGGCCGAACTTGCTTGAGTTTCTCGAGCACCTCACGGGAAAACCCAGTGACTCGGTCATAGTTAAACGCGGCAGGAATCTGGCGCTCCTCCAGCCTTTTGAACCGGGCCACTTGTTGCAGTTGTCGTCTGATGTAACCGTCATATTTCACTGTAATTTCAATGCATTCTATAATTTCTCCATCTGCAATTCCGGGTTCGCCAAGCATGCCACAGAGTTTTTCGTAGCTCAGTTCCGGGCGCCTCAAAAGCTGCGCAAGGGTCAGGTCGGGTGTCACCCCTTCCAACTCCATGGCCGCAAACTTGTTTCGCACGGCTTCGGTCCAGGTTGGTCGGGTCTCCGTCAGACGTGACAGTTCTTTGTCAATGATGGAGCGCTTGGCTTGGGCTCGAGCATAGACGCGATCCGCGACAAGACCGAGCTGGTGCCCGATGTCCGTCAACCGGAGGTCCGCGTTGTCCTGTCGCAAGAGCAGACGGTATTCGGCCCTGGAGGTGAACATCCGATAGGGTTCACGCGCATCTTTGGTGATCAGGTCGTCGATGAGGACGCCGATGTAGGCCTGTGACCGATCCAAGATCATTGGCGCTTCGCCCCTCAGCTTCAGCACCGCATTGATGCCCGCCATGAGCCCCTGCGCGGCCGCCTCTTCGTAACCCGAGGTGCCGTTGATCTGTCCTGCGTGATAGAGCCCGGCGACGAGTTTCGTTTCCAGTGTGGGGTGCAGTTGGCGCGGCGGGAAATAATCATACTCCACGGCGTAGCCGGGCTTCAGCATCCTGGCATGCTCCAAACCTGGAATGGTCCGGAGGATCGCCGCCTGGACATCGACGGGGAGGCTCGTGGAAATCCCGTTCGGATAGTATTCGTTGGTGTCCAAGCCCTCGGGCTCGACGAAGATCTGGTGCCGAGGCTTGTCGGCAAAGCGGACCACCTTATCCTCGATGGAAGGACAGTAGCGGGGCCCGACTCCCTCAATGATGCCGCTGTACATCGGCGACCGGTCCAGGTTGTCCCGAATGATCGCATGGGTCTCCGAATTGGTGTAGGTCAGATGGCAAAGCATTTGGGGAGTGGTGATCCGCTCGGTCCGACAGGAGAACGGCCGGGGCGGATCGTCGCCCGGCTGAGGGATCATGGCGTCGAAGTTGATGGTGTCCCGATCCAGGCGAGGCGGAGTCCCGGTCTTCAGGCGGCCCAATTCGAAGCCGAGGTCGCGCATGCAGTCCGAGAGACGCTCCGCCGGGGCTTCGCCGGCCCGCCCGGCCGGAAAGTGGCTCAAACCGATGTGGATCAGACCCTTAAGGAATGTACCTGATGTCAAAATCACGGAGCCGGCGCCGATCTCCTCGCCAGAGTCCGTCACAATGCCGGTCACCGCTCCCCCGCGCGTCACGATGCGGTCGACCGTGCCGCGACGAATCTCCAAGCCGGGTTGGGCGCGGAGCGTCTCCTGCATCGCGCGGCGGTACAGTTTCTTGTCGCATTGCACGCGCAGCGCCCGGACGGCCGGCCCCTTGCTGGTGTTGAGCATTCGAAACTGGATACCGGATCGGTCGGTGTTGCGGCCCATCTCTCCGCCCAGCGCGTCGATCTCATTCACCAGGTGCCCTTTTGCGATCCCACCGACCGCCGGATTGCAGGACATCTGGGCGATCTTGTCCTCGTCCATGGTGAGCAGCAAAGTCCGTGCGCCCATGCGGGCGGCCGCGAGCGCCGCTTCGCACCCCGCGTGTCCTCCGCCGACCACGATCACGTCAACACGGATGGCCATCCCCACACCCTCGTCCCTCCTGCCTTGCCCCTCGCCGGTGGCCTGATTACTTTCCGATGCAGAATTCACGGAAGATGCGATCGAGAATATCGTCGGTGCTGACCGCACCGGTGATTTCGCCTAAGGCGTCGATGGCGGCGCGCAGGTCCACGGCCACGAACTCGCCGGAGAGACGCGCCTCGACAGAGCCCGCGGCGCCGGTCAAGGCCTCATGGGCTCTTACCAAGGCGGCCTGATGGCGCAAGCGCGTCACCACGGCGGCCTCGCCCGGCTCGAAGTCCGGTCGCAGGATCATCGTTCGAATGCGGTCGCGCAGGTCATCCAGCCCGGCACCGGTCATGGCCGAGATCCAGACGACGGGACAGGCGGGGGCGCCGCGCTCGAGCAAGGCCTGATCGGTTGGGTCAAGGCGGCGCGGCAGATCGTTCTTGTTGACGACCACGAGCCGCTTCTTCTCCGTGTGCTGGGCCAGCAGGTCTCGGTCTTCCTCGTTGAGCGGGACCGAGCCATCCACGAGGACCAGCAACAATTCCGCGTCGGCCATGGCCGTCCGGCTGCGGCGCACGCCCTCCTGTTCCACGGGGTCGTCCGTGTGACGGACTCCCGCGGTGTCGAGCAGGCGGATCGGGACGCCTCTGATGTTGAGGACCTCCTCCAGCACGTCGCGGGTGGTCCCCGGCACCGGCGTCACGATGGCCCGATCGGATTTCAGCAGGGCGTTCAACAGACTGGACTTGCCGACGTTCGGGCGGCCGATAATTGCGGCGGTCACGCCCTCGCGGAGTATCCGGCCCTGTTGGGCGCTGTCGACGAGGCGGGCGATCTCCGCGAGGGTCTGCTGGAGACCGGCGGTGAGTTCCTGCGGCTGGATAAACGTGATGTCCTCCTCCGTGAAGTCGATGGCCGCTTCGACATGCGCGAGCAGGCGGATGAGCCGGTCGCGCATCCGGTCGATCTCCTTCGAGAGGGTTCCCCGCAGTTGCGCCTGGGCGATCCGCAGGCTGCCGGCGGTCTTGGCGCAAATGGTGTCCAGGACCGCTTCGGCCTGGGTCAGGTCCAGCCGTCCGTTGAGAAACGCGCGCTTCGTGAACTCGCCCGGTTCAGCCAGCCTGGCTCCCCGGCGCATCACCGCCTCGCATACGGTTTGCAGAACCAGGGGACCGCCATGGCAATGAATCTCCACGACGTCCTCGGCGGTGTAGGAATGCGGGGAGCGCATGACGACGACCAGCGCTTCGTCAACGGCGCGACCGGTGTCTCGCGCCGCCGCCGTGTCAAGAATGTCGGCCTGGTAGAGGGTGTGACTCTTCACCGAAACGAGCGAACGGCCGGACCGGAGACGGACAAGCCCTGACGCCACCTCGATGGCTTTCTCACCGCTGATCCGCACGATACCGATCCCGCCATCTCCCACCGGCGTGGCAATGGCACAGATCGTATCCTCGAGCTGTCCGCTCATGGCCAGATCACCTCACGTTTCCACGTGCGTGTCCGCCTCGGGCTTCGGCCCGACCTTGTCCTTTTTCCGTTTGCCGGCCTGCTTCTCCCCATCGTCCGATCCAGCGTCTACGGCCGGCTCCAACGCGAGCGAGAAGGTCGGTTTCTTGAAGAAATATCGGTCCGTGATGAATTGTTGCCCGATGGTGAGGACGTTGTTCGTGAGCCAATAGAGCACCAGACCAGCCGGGAAGGTGAGAAACAGGATGGTCAGCATGGCCGGCAACAGCAGCATGACCTTGGCCTGAATGGGATCCATGGTCGTGGGCATGATCTTCTGCTGGAGCACCATCGTGGCGCCCATGATCACCGGCAGGACGTAATACGGGTCCTGGACGGAAAGATCAGTAATCCAGAGCAGGAAGGGCGCCTGGCGAAGGTCGATGGTCATGTAGAGGATATTGAAGAGCGCCACGAAGACCGGCATCTGGAGCAGCATCGGCAGGCACCCGCCCACCGGGTTTACCTTGTGGTCGCGATAGAGTTTGATCAATTCCCGGTTGAGGCGCTCGCGGTCATCCTTGTACTTGGCCTGGAGGGCGACCACCTTCGGTTGAACGACCTGCATGTCCTTCATCGACTTGTAGCTCTTGTACTGTAGGGGGACGAACAGGAGTTTGACGCCGACGGTCAATAGGATGATGGCCAGTCCGTAGTTATGGGTATAGTCGTAGAGGAAACGAAGGACGTAAAAAAGCGGCTTGGCGACCGCCTTGACAATGTCCCAACTCCCGTAAATGAACCAGCCGAAGTCGATCGTATCTTCCAGGCCTGCGTTCAAGGACTTGAGCGTATCGAACTCTTTGGGGCCGGCGTACAACTGCACCGAGAGGTCCGCGCTCCCGGCGGGTGGCGCGAACCGCACGCCGGCGGAGACGAGCTTCTCCCCTTCTTTCTTGATCACGGCGGCCGCGGCGACGGTGGTGGGCATCAAGACGCTCAGGAAATATTTATCCTGGAGGGCGACCCACCGGACGGCTCCCTTCCGTTCCAGTTCGGTGTCGGGCGTATCTTTCTCGATTTTGTCGTCCACCAGCGAGGCTGGCCCGATCAACCCGATGAACCCTTCGCCCCATTCCACGATTCCGAAGTTCGTGCCCAACTGAATGTCGAGAGGGGCAGCCAGCCCCTCGGTCTTCACGGAGACATCCACCACGTAGCTGTGGTGGCGGAATGTCAGCCGTTTCTCAACCGTGATGCCGGTTCCGGGGGCGCGGTAGGCGAAGGTCAGATGGCCCACGGGATGGGAGGCATCGAGCGTCATAAAATCGCGATCGACCTGGTACAGACCGTCCGCCAGCTGCTTGTTCAGCGCCGCGTCCGCTGATTGGATCGACAAGGGCCTGTGAAACTTGCCCTCTGTGTGAATGAGTTGAATGGGCTGGTGGCCATCCGGACCGGCGATCGTGTAGCGAGTCAGCTGCCAGCTCGTGATCGCGGCGCCACGGGTTGTCAACACAGCGCGAAACAGATCCGTCACCACCTCCTCAGTCTGCTCCTCCGAAGAGGACAACGCCCCCCTCGCCTCTGGCCGTCCGGACGGGCCGGAGGAAAGGGAAGACGGAGAAGAATCGCCAGACGTGGCGGCGGACGATCCAGCGCCTGCAGCGGGCGCTGTGGCAGGAGCTGATCCCTCTCCTCCGGGTCCGGTGCCGCGCCGCGACTGATCCGGCTGAGTCGGAGGCGGGGTGATCCCCATCTCCCGCAGCAGATAATCGTAGCCAAGCAGGATCGCAAGGGAGAGGAGCAAGAAGAGGATGACTCGCTTTTCCATCAGCGCGGTCGCTCCATGATCAGGTCGGCTGAGAACTCCCGGCGCATTGGCTCACCTCTGGGTCTCCGGCCTTCGCCTTCCCGGACAAACCGCCTTCACGGTACACCGCGCAGCCGCGGCGCAGTGGCAGCATGCTATTGAACGGGATCGGACCCGCCTGGGTGGAAGGGGTGACACTTGAGCAGCCGGCGCGCTGCCCAACCCAGTCCCACAATGACACCGTGCCGCCGGATCGCCTCGCAGGCATAACGGGAGCAGGTGGGGTCAAATCGGCAGGCAGGTGGAAACAGAGGTGAGACCCATCGCTGATAGAGCGTGATCAAACCGAGACAGAGTTGTCGCATCGCAGGTCCGTTCGGGAAACCAACAATCCTTCGTGCCGCAGGGCCGAGAGCCAGAGATCACGGAGCTGCGGCGGGCGGGCGGAGAGTGACTCGCGTCTTGGGAACACCAGCAGGTCTTGTCCCTGTACCAATTGCTGCCGCACCTGGCGTGCCAATTCCCGAAACATGCGTTTGGCTCGATTGCGAGTCACGGCCATGCCGAGCCGCTTGCCCACGATGATTCCAATGCGGGTGTGTGGGGCCCCCGAGGCGAAGGAGACCAGGTTGAAGAGAGGGGTCTGAAACCTGCGGCCGTCCTTTTTGACCCGTTCGATCTCGGCGCTGCTCCGCAGGAAGAGGTGACGATCTCCCGGCGGTCTCGGCATACTCCGGACATCCCTCACACAGTCAGTCTCGCCCGCCCTTTGGCCCGCCGTCTGGCCAAGATCTTTCGGCCGTGTTTCGTGCTCATCCGCTTTCGGAACCCGTGGTCCCTTTTTCTTTTCAAGTTCGATGGCTGTCTAAAGGTGAAGGACATCGGCATGCTCCTTCCGCACAATTCGATTCACGCAAGAGCGTCATTATAGGTGCGGTTTCGCAGTGTGTCAATCGCACGTGCCGCGTCGCTCCGGCTCGAGACACTGCCATCGATCGCTGCATGGAGCAGGTTCGATGACCGATAGTGAGGCAGTTTTGTTTGCATATAGCAATTCTGCCCCATGACTGTGGAGCTACCGCTGGCTGTCCGCGGCCTTCATGTCATCGAACTAAAGAGAGACACAGGCTTATCGCTCACTGCACTTTCTGGCATCGAGCTTGCTCAACCTTCCACCCCGTTGACCGGTTTGCAGGTTTCACTTGCCGCTTGAAGTGAGCGAGATTAAATTAAAAGGAGGTGAGAACCAGATGAGCAAGATGCTTGTAGCTATGCTGGCATTGGTCATCGGCCTGAGCTTCGGCGCGGTGACGTTTGTACAGGCCGACGAGAAGGCGGCTCCAGCCCCTGCGGCTCCTGCCGCGGCTCCTGCCGCCGCACCGGCCGAGAAGAAGGCTGAGGCGAAGAAGGACGAGGGCAAGAAGGCTACGGAAAAGGTAGCCAAGAAGAAGACAGAGAAGAAGTAATGCGGGCTGTGGACGAGAGACTGGCGCCCTTCGGTCGGGCTCGCGCTCGATCGGAGGGAGGGCCGGTCTTGATCCCGCGAGGGACGCAGGAGTTTGTCATCACGAACTGGGTCGTCGGGTCTTTACTGACGGGAGAGGGAGGAGGACATCTTTGATGAGACATGTATTCACCTTTGCAGTCGCACCGATATTGTTGTTGGTCGTCGGGTGCGCGAAAGCTCCAACCGACAAGCTCGCCGCCGCCGAGCAAGCGGTCACTGAGGCTCGAACGGCCGGCGCGGCAGACTACATGGCTGAAGATTTTGCTAAGATAGAGGGCATGTTGGCCAATGCGAAGACCGAGATTGCTCAACAGAACGACAAGGTGGCCGTGCTCCGGGACTACGAAAAGGCCGAGCAGTTCCTCGTGGCCGCACAAACGGAATCGGCCCGCGTCATGGGCGAAGTAGGCAAGAAGAAAGAGGAAATGAAGGCGGCAGCGATCCAAGCCCATCGAGACGCCCAGGCGGCGGTCAAGACCGCCCAGCAGTTGGTCGCGAAAGCCCCGGTCGGGAAAGACCGGGCGGCGCTGGAGGCCATTAAGGCTGATGTGAGAGGCTTGAACGCCTCTCTGACCGAGGTGGCCGCCGCTCTTGAAGCCGGTGACTATAAGGCGGCCCAATCCAAGGCCAAGGCGATCCAGGACAAGAGTCATTCGGTCTCGGCGGAGATTCAGTCCGCGCTGGCGAAAACTGGTGCTGCGAAGGGCCAGAAGAGTGCCTTGGCGAAGAAGAAGTAGGATGTCTCTCACGACCACAGTTCGGGCGGCCCTCTCCATCGTGGCCATGACCTGGTGGCTGGTCGCTGGTCTGTCGGCCTGCGTCCAGAATGCTCCCCCGGAACTTCTCCAGGCGGTGGAAGCCTTGGATCGGCAGCTCGTGGAGGTCCAAGGGGCGGAGTTCGCGCCCGAGGAGTATGCGCGGTTTGTTGACCGCTGGGTCGCCGTCAAAGGGCGGCTGCTGGCCGAAGAGGATGTGATTCACTGGCCGTGGGAAGCCGATCCGCTGGTGACGGATCTGCACGAGCTGCAGGAGGATGGCAGGCGGGCCGCGGCGACGGCCGCACAGAGGAAGGAGGCCAAGCGCCTCGAAGCCCAAGCGCGCCTGAGTGTGATGGAACAGCGGCTACGCGTCTTCGACGGTCTGATAGACGAGATGGGAAGCCGGGTGGTGCTGGGGCAGAGACCGATCGAGACCGAGGTGCTGGTGAGCCAGGCGCGCTCCTTGTTGGAACAGGGGCTGTATGCTCGCTCTCTGCGGGCGGTCCAGGAGGCGTCCCGTCTGCTGGAGGTTCAGTCGGCGCTGTTGAACGCGGAACTGGGACGCTATGCCGACGCAAGCAAGGTGGAGATGTGGCGTCGAATGGCGCAACGGACCGTGGAGTGGTCACGGGCGCATGGAGCGGCTGCCATCGTGGTCAGCAAGGCCGATCGTCTTCTGACGCTCTACAGGAACGGCCGCCGGGCGGTCTCGTACCCAGTCCGTCTCGGCTTTAACGGCGTGCTCGAGAAGCGGTATCAAGGTGACGGGGCGACCCCGGAAGGTCAGTACTGGGTGATTAAGAAACGCGATCGAGGCCAGACGCAGTTCTATCGCGCCTTGCTGCTCGATTATCCAAATTCCGAGGACCGCCGTCGGTTCCAACTCGCCCGCACAGCCGGAGCCATCCCGGCTGAATCGTTCATCGGAGGGCAGATTGAAATTCACGGGAAAGAGGACATGTTTCTGAGCCAGACACTCGGCTGTGTCATGCTCGACAACCGGGAGATCGATGCCGTGTTCGAGGCGACTGCGGTGGGCACTCCGGTGACGATCGTGGGGGCCATGAATGTGACCAATGCCGTGGCGCTTGCGTTGGCCGGAATCGAGCGAGTCGGAGAGGACCAGGATGCCGAAGGGGCCGATGTGCAGGATGTGGTCGAAGCGTCGGCCGTCGAAGGGAGCTAGCGGTCTGTGGAAGTCGTGCGGAACGGGTGGCTGAAGAAGAACGCGTGGGCTGCGGTTCTGGTCCTCGTGGGCGCCCTGCCGATTGCCGGCTTTGAGAGCGAGGCGCCGCGTGAACAAGAAGTCAAACCCTCAGGAATAGCACGGAAGGCGGCCGTCCACCTCGAGGGCTTGCGTATTCGAGAGGCAGCGCTGAGACGGCAACTGGCCGCCCTTGCGCCCACCGGCAGTTATATCGTCGTCGACACGGCCCGCAACCGTTTGTACGTGCGGCGCCGCTCGGAGGTCTTGTTAGCGGCTGTCGCCTCGACCGGGAGCGGCACGATCCTGGATTATCCTGACCGTCCCGGTGCGCGGTGGGTGTTCGACACCCCGCGGGGCGAATTCATGATCCAATCGAAGTTTATGAATCCCGTCTGGGTCAAGCCTGACTGGGCGTTTGTTGAAGAAGGTCTGGAAGTGCCGGCGGATCCAGCCCAGCGTGTCGAGGCCGGCATGCTTGGGGACTATGCGTTGGGTTTCGGCAATGGGTTTTTTATTCACGGGACCCTGTACACGAGGCTGCTGGGCAAGAACGTCACCCACGGCTGTGTCCGACTCAATGACGAAGATCTCCGAAGCGTGTACCGGCTCGCGGACATCGGGACCCCGCTCATGATTTTCTAATGGGATCTGGCCGGATCACCGCTCTCCTCCAGCGGCGCACCCTGCGCAGTCTTCCTACCAGCCCAGACCTTGGTCGAATCTTCCGCCTCGCCTGCTGGGTCGCCCTGTCGCTCTCCACGCCCGCGCTCGCCGTGGAGCCGTCCTCTCACGGATCAGTGAAAGGGAATGACCTCGATGCGCTACGCGAGGCCAATCGGGTGCTTGAAGAAGAGATCAAGCTGGCTTCGCGACCGCGGGTGTATTGGCTGCTGGACTTATCGGAAGGAGTGATCGCCATCAAGGGGCGTGGCGTCGAGCTCCACCGATTCCCCATCCTCGCGTGGCACATGGCCGGAGGAGGGTCGGTGGCCGAGCTGTTTCGGCTGCGTGCCCATCCGTCGGTCGCCCGCCCAAAGGCAACCTCTGGAGATGAGGCTTCCCAGGAACTCATCGAACTGCAAGATATGCCGGCAGAGTATGAGCTGGTCTTCGATCCCCCTCTCACGCTCTTTGTAGCCCCCCCGGCTCATGAGCGACCTTGGCTCTGGGCGAGAAGCCGTCTGCGCGAATGGTTCACGCGCTTCGCCTCTTGGGGTCGTTCCGTGCTCGTGCCGAGCCAGAAGGCCGCTGGACCGCGACTTCGCCTGACCCTGTCCCGAGAAGCGGCGCAATCGCTCGCCTGGTCAGGCACCGAGGGCATGCCGGTTGTGATTAAGAGCGCTGTTCCGCCTTGAACCCTGTGCCTGCTGTCTCGGAAGCCGGTTTGCGTTTTCACCCTGCGCCAGCCTAAGATACCGCCAGCCTCAGAGAATTTCTCAACGTCGGTCGACCTGCGCAGGAGTCTTGTGTGGTCCAGGGGAACACGATGCCCGCGACTCAACTGAGTGCACGATTGGGGGTCTTGCAGACCGAGGTCGACGCGGCTCTTGAGGAGATGGCGCAAACACGGGTGGTGGCTCGCCTCTGGAGAAAAGACCACACATTGTGGAAACCGGAGCCGAGAGAGATTGAGAATCGGCTGGGCTGGCTGACGGTGGCCGAGGAGATGCAGAAACAGGTGGGTCCACTCCGCGAGTTTGCGGAATCTGTCTGCGAGGCCGGCTTCAGTCACGTCGTGCTGCTGGGCATGGGCGGGAGCAGTCTCGGCCCCGAGGTTCTTCGGTCCACCTTCGGGTCTGCGCGCGGGTTCCCTCGCCTTTGGGTCCTGGACTCCACCGTCCCCGGTGCCGTGCGCGAAGTCACGAAGTCCATCCGCCCTGCCCGGACCCTGTTCATCCTGGCCAGCAAGTCCGGCGGCACCGTGGAAGTCATGTCCCTGTTCTCCTATTTCTGGAATCTGGTGATGCGCACGCGCGGAAACACCGGTGGAGCGCAGTTTATCGCGATTACCGATCACGGCACGAGCCTGGTCTCCTTGGCGCAGGAGCATGCCTTTCGCACCACCTTCATCAACCCGTCTGATATCGGCGGGCGGTACTCCGCGCTGTCCTATTTCGGGTTGGTGCCGGCCGCCCTCCTGGGCCTGGACCTGGACAGGCTCGTGGGTCGTGGGGTCCACATGGCGCAGGCCTGTGGCCCGGACGTGGCCCCGGCCCGGAACCCGGGAGCCTGCCTCGGGACGGTGATGGGGAAGCTTGGCCGGTCCGGCCGGGACAAGGTGACGCTGATCGCGTCTCCAACAGTCAGGGCGTTCGGCTTGTGGGCGGAGCAATTGCTGGCGGAGAGCACCGGCAAAGAGGGTAAGGGGTTGATCCCGATTGCCGGCGAACCGATAGCCCCGCCGGAGTGCTATGGGAATGATCGCCTGTTCGTGCATCTGCGGCTCGACGGCGACGCGAATGCCGATGGTGATCGCCATCTGAGAGCCTTGGAACGAGCCGGGCAGCCGGTGCTCCGGCTGACGCTCCATGATCGGTACGACGTGGCTGCCCAGTTCTTTTGCTGGGAATTCGCCACGGCTGTGGCGAGCCATGTTCTGGGGGTCCATCCCTTTGATCAGCCCAACGTGCAGGAGAGTAAAGAGAACACGAGCCGGATTCTCAAAGAAATGCAGGTCCCGGGGCGGGTGGCTCGCGTGCAATCGGACGGCCAACTCGCTGACCTTCTGGCTCAGGCGGCCCCCGGCAGGTATCTCGCGATCTTGGCCTATCTGCGTCCGTCCGTGCAGGCCGATGCGGCGCTCAGCGCGCTCCGCAAGGCGGTGCTGGCCCGGTCCCACCTTGCCACGACGGCAGGGTACGGGCCCCGATATCTTCACTCTACCGGTCAACTTCACAAGGGTGGGCCGGAGACGGGTCTGTTTCTCCAGCTCCTCGAGGAAATGACCCCGGATCTCAAGATTCCGGACACGTCCTATACCTTCGGCACGTTGGCCGAGTCTCAAGCAGTGGGAGACCGCCAAGCGCTTGAGGCGCGCCGGCGGCCGGTCGTCCTGGTTCGACTCGGCCGGTCGGGGCTTGTGACAGTCAGAACTCTGGCGCGGATGGTCAGCCGGCCTGAAGGCGCGAGTTCCCGCACCAGCCGCGCGATCACGCCTCGCGGTCACCGGTCAAGACGGGTGAGATGAGCGGAGCACCTGAAGTCCGGATCGCGGAGGATGCCCAGGAACTGGGGCAGGAGGCGGCCGATCTCTTCGTGTGGCTCGGCCAGCAGGCGGTGGCGGCCAGTGGCCGGTTTCGGGTTGTGCTGTCCGGCGGAACCACGCCCAAATTGTTGTACGCGATGCTCGTGAGTCCGGCCTTCTCCGGACAGCTCGAATGGCCCCGGGTGGAATTCTATTTCGGTGACGAGCGCTGCGTTCCCCCCGATCATCCCGAGAGCAATTTCCGCATGGCGGACGAGACCCTGCTGCGGCCGCTGAAGATCGCGCCGGAGCGCATCTTTCGGATGCGCGGCGAAGCCGACGATCCGGACGAGGCCGCTCGAGAGTACGAGACCGTCCTCCGGACGCAGTTTGGCGTGCCGGCCCCGGGATGGCCCAGCTTCGACCTGATCCTGCTCGGACTGGGAGAGGATGGCCACACCGCTTCGTTATTTCCCGGGACGCCGGCGTTGGAAGAACGAGCGCGGTTGGTGGTGGCCAGCCGGGCGCCGGGTGGGGTGAAGAATCGGCTCACGCTGACGGTGCCAGCGATGAACCAGGCGCGCGTGGTATTGTTTCTCGTGAGCGGGATCATCAAGGCTGCGGCGGTCCACGCGGTGATCGAGGATCGGGAGACCGGCCGGGTCCCGGCGAAGCTGATCAGGCCGGTCAGCGGACGGGTCATCTGGATCTTGGATCGCGCGGCTGCGTCCGGACTCACCGTGGCCAAGCAAGGCGTCGTCTCTCACGAGGAGTGAATGATTCTCGCCGGAGACATCGGCGGCACGAAGACGAATCTTGCGCTGTTCGACTGGAAGACTGAGCGTGTCGAGCCGGCGCGGGAACAGACCTTTGCCAGCGCGGACTTCGGGTCGCTGGAAGACGTCCTGGCTAGATTTCTTAAGCCGCCCGTACAGGAGTCGGCCGCCAGTCCGGGTGATGAGAGCTCGTCCGAGCCATCGGTCTCTCCCTCCACGGACGAACCGACCCGGATCGAGGCCGCCTGTTTCGGCGTTGCCGGCCCGGTCGTCGAGAATCGCTCCAGAACCACGAATTTGCCGTGGGTCGTGGATGGCGCCGAGTTAGCGAAGCGCTTCGAGCTCCCGACGGTGCGCCTGCTGAACGATGTGGAGGCCGCGGCACATGGGGTCCCCGTCCTGAGGCCGGATGAAACCGAGGTCTTGAATGCGGGAGCTCCTTCCTCCGCCAAGAGCGCCATGGCGCTGATTGCGGCGGGTACAGGGTTGGGCGAAGCGATCCTGTTCTGGGACGGCGCTCGGTACCGCCCGATGCCATCCGAGGGCGGACACGCGGACTTTGCGCCCACCAGCGACGTCGAGATCGACTTGCTCCGGTATCTTCGCGCGAGCCACATGCATGTGAGCTATGAACGGGTGCTGTCCGGGGCCGGATTGCATGCTGTGTATGAATTCATTCGGGACACCAAGAAAAACGAACCCACGTGGCTGGCGGAACGTCTGAAAGTCGGCGATCCCGCTGCCATCATCGCTGAACTGGGGTTGAGCGGGAAAGCGGAGATCTGCGTGCAGGCGCTGGACCTCTTCGCCTCGGTTTACGGGGCGGAGGCGGGGAATCTGGCGCTCAAAGCGTTGGCCTTGGACGGTGTCTTCCTCGGCGGCGGGATCGCGCCCAAGCTGCTCGCGAAGCTGAAGGATGCCACCTTTATGCGCGCGTTCGTGAGCAAGGGACGCTACAAGCGGCTCATGAGCACGATCCCGGTGCGCGTCATCCTCAACCAGAAGACAGCTCTGTTGGGCGCTGCGTCAGTCGCGGCGCGACTGAGGGCAGAGGCGTGAAGCAACGGATAGTTACGGCGGGTGGCATGCGGTCCTCCGCTTCCGCGCCTCTCGCGGCACCGGGGACCCGTTGCTCTCGTATTGCAACGGGTGAGCACGGCGCTCCGAAGCAGGGTCGGCAGGTCTTTCAGTTGAGAGCGACGAGAGATGTAATCCACTCCAGTACGAAGGTGCCTCCATGAACGGTGTGAACCCGGCACGCGTCGCCCTTGCTCTCGCGCTGCTGTTCGCGCTTTCACTAGGCGCCTGCGAGGAGAGGAAAAGCCCGGAGACGCAGGGACCAACCGTAGAAGAGGCGGCTCACGATAAGATTGCAGACTTCCTGCACCAGGGTTGGGAGTTTAAATTGGGCCAAACCATTCAGGAGGTCAAAGAGAGCCTGGGTGAGCCTCTTTCAGAAAAGATCGAGAAATATGAAAATCGGCACGTGGCAGGCCAGACCGATGAGATCCATACATTGATGTACAACGGGTTGGTGTTGGTCGTGTACCGAGTGAATGAAAAGCAGCCGCGCGACCTGTTTATGAGTTTAGCGATCACTCGAGACAATTTTGATATGAAATGGGGGCTCAAGGTCGGTGTGTCTCAAGAACGCGTCCGGACTGTCTTAGGTGAACCGCACAAGTCTCAGGGTGGCGCGTTTGTGTACCAAGACGACAATTCTTCGGTTTCCTTCTCCTTCCAAGGTGGCACCGTACGGGGGATTAAATGGCACTGGTATGTGGATTGAATGAGCCAGGAACGTGGAGATGAGGGGGTTGACCACCGGATGAGTGATCTGGCGGCGTTAAAGCAAGCGGCGGCGGAGAAGGCGGTGCAGTATGTCCGCGGGGGGATGGTAGTCGGCCTAGGCACCGGCTCGACTGCGAAACTCATGATTCTGGCGTTGGGCGAGCGGGTCCGAGCAGGGCTGAGCATTCGAGGGGTGCCCACTTCCCTGGAAACTGCAGAGTTGGCGAGAAACATCGGCATTCCTCTGCTTGAGACTGAGGATGCCTGGACGATCGACCTGGCGATCGACGGCGCCGATCAGGTTGATGCGCAGCTCAATCTCATCAAGGGCGGCGGCGGTGCGCTCCTGCGAGAAAAGATCGTGGCGGTCGCGGCTCGGCAGTTCATCGTCATCGTGGATCACACCAAGCGGGCTTCGGTCCTGGGTCATCCGGTGCCGTTGCCTGTCGAGGTAGTGCCGTTCGGGTGGCGAAGCACCGCACGCCGGGTTGAGGAACTGGGTGGTAAGGCTGTCCTTCGGGAGCGGGGGGGACACGTCTTCAAGACGGAGGGCGGGCATTATCTCCTGGACCTTCATGTGGACCGGATCGAGGATCCCGCCGGCCTCGAGGTCCTTCTGAACCGGATTCCCGGGGTGGTCGAGAACGGTCTCTTCGTGGGGCTGACGACAGTCCTGCTCGTGGGAACTCCCCAGGGGGTCCAGGTTGAGACAGCGGTGAGATGATAGCTGTTTTGAGGGGGACCATGGATCCGTACAGGCTGCCGCGCCAGGTTGTGCCGACGCGCTATGAAATCCGGCTGGTCCCGGACCTGACCACATCTGTCTTTGCGGGTGTCGAAACCATCACGGTCACGGTGCACGAGCCGACCTCGGAGATCCTGCTGAACGCGGCTGAACTGGAGATTTCGGAGGCGGCGATCGAACACGAGGGGGGCCGTGTTCTTGACGGTCTCGTGCAGCTCGACGAGTCAACAGAGCGTGGTCGGGTGCGATTCCCGGAAACGCTCAGGCCCGGCGAGTGGCGTCTGCGGCTCGCATTCAAGGGCATCCTCAACGACAAGCTTCGAGGCTTTTACCGGAGCACCTACAGGGAGCAGACCGGCGCGCCACGCGTCCTGGCTGCCACCCAGTTCGAAGCGACAGACGCTCGTCGGGCCTTCCCCTGTTGGGACGAACCGGCATTCAAGGCCGTGTTCTCCTTGACCCTGGTGATCGATCCCGGCCTGACCGCGGTTTCCAATACACGCATCGTCTCGGAACGGGTCGAAGGCGGAAAGAAGATTCTGCGGTTCGCTGACACGATCCGCATGTCCACGTACCTGGTCGCAATCATCGTGGGCGACCTGGAGGCAACGGACGCGATTCAGGTCGGCCGCACACCGTTGCGGGTCTGGTGCGTACCGGGGAAACGCCACCTCGCCGGATTCGCGCTGGAGGTCGCGGCCGACTCGCTCCGGTTTTTCCAAGACTATTACGGCCTGCCGTACCCGGGTGACAAGCTGGACCTGCTCGCCATTCCGGACTTCGCCTCCGGGGCCATGGAGAACCTGGGGGCGATCACGTTTCGTGAAAACGCCCTCCTGGTTGACGGGCAGGCCTCGACTCACGCGGAACTCGAGCGCGTGGCCGATGTGATCGCGCACGAGAACGCGCACATGTGGTTCGGAGACCTGGTGACCATGAGCTGGTGGAACGGGCTTTGGCTCAACGAGGCCTTTGCCACGTTCATGGGCATGCTGGCGGTGGATGCCTGGAAGCCTGAGTGGCAGCGATGGGGGACCTTCAATCTCTCGCGCGCTGCCGCACTCTCGGTTGACGGCCTGCACAGCACCCGGCCGATCGAGTACCCCGTCCGCGCGCCGCATGACGCCGATGCCATGTTCGATGTGCTGACCTACGAGAAGGGCGCCTCCGTGCTGCGGATGCTCGAACAGTACCTGGGGCCCGACGTCTTCCGCGCCGGCGTCCGCGACTATTTGCGGGCGCACGCCTACGACAACGCCGACACCGGCGATTTGTGGGCCGCGCTCCAACGCACGGCGACGCAGCCGGTGCTGGACCTGATGCAGGGCTGGATCTTCCGCGCGGGGTACCCCCTGATCAACGTGGATCTCGACCAGGATCCTGCCCGAGGCTCTCGATTACTCATCGCCCAGCAGCGCTTCACCTACCTCCCCTCCTCCTCCCTCGGCGCGGCGGACCCGGAGAACGAGCGCGACCAGCGATGGCATGCCCCTCTGTTGATCCGGATCACGGCGCGCGGGCAGTCCCGCACGCACCGCATACTCCTGACGGAGCCGGAAGCGCGACTTGACCTGCCGGATGGCTTTGAATCCGCGCTGGTGAATGAAGGCGGCCACGGTTTCTATCGCGTACGCTACGGGCCCGCGCTTCTGGAACGCCTGATGCGTGTGATGCCTGGCGGGTTGCCGGCGATCGAGCGGTTCAACGTCGTGAACGATGCATGGGCGGCGGCAGTGGCCGGGCTGATGCCGCTCTCCGACTACCTCGAGCTGACCGCCAGTTTGCGCGCCGATCGGGACAAGAATGTGTGGGCGATCCTGATCGACTCGTTCCATGCGCTGAACCGGATCATCGATCCCTCCGATCGGCCGGCGCTCGAGGCGCTCGTGCGCCATCGGATCCAACCGGCCGTGGCCGAGTTGGGCTGGGTCACTCGACCGGGCGAGAGCGAGCTCATCCGGCAGCTCCGGGGTGATCTGCTCCGCGCCCTGGGCACGATCGGGAATGACCGCGCGGTCCAGGCCCGCGCGGCCGAGCTCTATGCCGATGATGGCCTTGAGCGAGGCGAGCGTGATTCGGGCACCCTTGATCCGAACGTGCTCCCGGCGCTCATCGCGGTGCTGGCCCACGTGGGGGATGCGGCGCGATACGATGAGTTCCTCCGTCGCTTTCGGACGGCGGCCACCCCGCAGGAAGAGCGGCGCTATCTCTACGCCCTGGCCGCCTTCCAGCCGCCGGCCCTTCTTGATCAGACACTCGCCCGCACGATCAACGGGGAGATCCGGACGCAGGACGCGCCGTTCGTCATCCGGTCGCTGCTGATGAGCGTGTACGGACGCGAGCGGGCGTGGAACTTCGTCAAGGCGAACTGGGACACGATGGACCGGATGTACCCGAAGAGCGGGCTGCGTCGCCTGTGCGAGGGCGTGATCGGGCTGGCCACTCCCGAGCTCGAACGCGATGTGCTGGCCTTTTTTGCGGAGCGGAAGATCGATTTCGGCGGAAAAACGCGCGATCAGTATCTCGAGCAGCTGCACGTTGCCGTGGTCTGGCGCGAGCGCGATCGAGCGGTGCTCCGCCACTACCTGACTCGCTTCGCTGCACCGTGAGACCGTCCAAAGCGGTCTCTTCACCAGCCGTTCAGCCCGCAGGGAACGGCACAGAGGAGCCAAAGCATGACCGAGAGCAGCCTCGTCCCCTCACCCACCGCTCCTGACCAGACCGATGAGTATCAGCTCAAGAAGCTGGCGGTCGAGGTAGCGCAACGCGCCCCTGATGATGCGATCAAACTTCTGGACCAGGTGTCCGACGCGGTGATCGCGAAGGTGTTGATGATGCTCGGCCCCTCCAACGCGCTGAACATCCTGTTGAGATTCGAGGAGGACCGCCGGAAGGCCATCCTGTTGGCGGGCTCTCCGGAACGTCGCGAGCAGTTGATCCGCAACCAGGCGTATCCCGAAGGGAGCGTGGGCCGGCTGATGGAGCCACCTATCGCCGTCTTCGGCCCGAACCTCACGGTCACGCAGGCGGTGGAGCAACTGCGCGAGCTTGTCAAGAAGGCGTTTATCACCTATGGCTACGTCGCCGATCAGGAAGGCAAGCTCCTGGGGGTCATCGTGATGCGCGAGCTGTTGTTGGCGGCCCCGACTCAACGCTTAGGCGAGATTATGCTCCGGCAACCATTCCATCTGAGCCCCCAGATGGACGTGGCCGACGCCATGCCGCTCGTGGTCACCCGCCATTATCCGGTCTATCCGGTCTGCGATGAAGCGGGACGTCTGGTCGGTCTGGTGCGCGGGTATGTCCTCTTCCAGGAGCAGACGATCCAGATCAGCGCCCAGCCTGGGCGCATGGTCGGTGTGGAAAACGAAGACCGGCTGACCACTCCGTGGCGCCGAAGCCTCAGGCTGCGTCACGCGTGGCTCCAACTCAATTTGCTCACGGCCTTCCTGGCGGCGGCGGTGGTTGGTCTGTTCGAACAGACGATTCAGCAGGTGGTGGCCCTGGCGGTGTTCCTCCCGGTCCTGGCCGGCCAATCGGGCAACACAGGCTGTCAGGCCCTGGCGGTCACCTTGCGCGGGATGACCCTCGGTGAACTCCAACAGGGAAACCGAAGGCGGCTCGTGACGAAGGAAACCTGCCTGGGCTTGCTGAACGGAACCTTGGTGGGCGTCACCGCAGCCCTGGGCATGTATCTCTATACCACCATCCACCACCACGAGAACGGCCTGATGCTGGCATTTGTGGTCTTTCTGGCCATGGTTGCCAGTTGTGTGACCAGCGGGCTGTCCGGGGCGCTGATCCCCCTGGCGCTGAAGAAGCTCGGCGCCGATCCCGCCACGGCCTCCAGCATCTTCCTGACAACCGCCACCGATATCGTCAGCATGGGAATGTTCCTCTGGCTCGCGACGGTGCTCATCCTGTGACGGCTGCTGAAAACGGCCTCCAACTTTGTTCTCGGTCGCGTTGGGTGACCGTTTTGAGCAGCCTTCAGATCGTTCCAACCCATTCTAGTAAGAGAATCAATCGGCTGGGGAACCAACTTCCTTACGTTCTACGGAATCTTTTCAGTTATTCCGGCATCGGTCAGTAGGCTCCAAGCAATCGTGACGGGTGGCGGCGGTCTCGATGCAGACTGTCTTCTCGTCTCACCTTCCAGCCGGGTGGCCTGGCAGCCTCCCACTGCGCGCGTCATCACCCGTTGCACTTGTGCAGAGCAACAGGTACCCGGCACCTTCTGAGGTGCGCGATGCGCGAGCACAGGAGGCTACCAGGCCACCCGCTACATCCTTTATTCGTGCCGGAGCACGGTGAGCGGCCGCTGGCCCAGGATGCGGAAGGTGCTGAAGAAGCCGACGGCGAGGGTGAGGAGCACGGTGAGCGCAAAGCCGATGGCTAGAATGGCGGGCTGGATCGTCCAGGGCAGGTCCAGGATGAAATGCAGGATCGCCCAGGCGAGCGCGTTGGCCAACAGGATCCCGATCAGCCCGGCGACCGCTCCCATCAGGGTGTACTCAATCGCGAAGGAGCCTGCGACCAGGCCTCGCGTGGCGCCCACCGCTTTCAGGATCACCGACTCATAGAGGCGCCGGTACCGCGTGGTGGCAAGCGCCGAGGCCATGACGATCGCGCCGGCCAGGATGCAGAACGCGGCGACGGCCCGGATGGCCAGCGAGAGGCGTTCCAGGATCCGGACGAAGCTGTCCAGCACGTCCCCGATGTTGATCGCCGTGACATTGGGGAAGGCGGCCACCACGGCTTGTTGCAGCGGGACCTCCCCGTCCGGCGGCACGCGCACGGTCCCGACATAAGTGAAGGGGGCGCCTTCCAGCGAGCCGGGCGACAGGATCATGTAAAAATTCGTGGAGAAGTTGCCCCACTCCACCTTGCGGAGGCTGCTCACCTCCGCGGAGACCGTCGCGCCTTGGATGTCGAACTCGATGATGGACCCCAGATCCACCCCGAGGTTTTTCGCGGCCTCTTCCTCGACCGATACCAGTGGTCGGTGACCGGACTTGCCCGACGCGACCTCGCTCGGACTCCACCAGGCGCCCTTCGTGATCGCGTTGTCCTTCGGCACTTGATCCAGAAACGTCAACACGTATTCCCGCGTGAAGTACCAACTCTTTCTGCTCTCTCGCTCCCCATCCTGGTGACCCTCGCGATCATCGTCCGGCTGGACCGGCTTCCCGTCGAGCGTGCGCAGCCGTGAACGGACGAGCGGGGTGATCTCTGGACGGGAGTCCGCCATTCGGTCGCGGATCAGGTGTAGAAACGCGTCCTTCTGGTCAGGCTGGAGATCGATAAAGAAGAACGTCGGTGCGTCCATCGGACGGCTTTCCCCGAGCTGGCGAACCAGGGAGCGCTCCACGAGCGAGGCGGCCACGATGACCATGACGCCGATGCCAATCGAGACCATCACACCGATGGTCTGACTGCCGGGGCGAGACAGGTTGCCGATGGCGTAGCGGACCGCAAGCGAGCGCGAGACGGATAAGAGCGTGAAGGTGCGGACCAGCATCCCCGCCGCCAGCATCAGGATGACCACCGCGAGGGACAACGCCCCGATGAACAGCAGTCCGATCTTGAACGACCCGGCCTGCCAGACGGCGAGGCTGGCCAGACCGGCTGTGATCCCGACAACCGCCAGCGAACGCGACGGGTCTCCGGCGATCGAGCCCCGCGCGTCGTTCAGTCCCCAGCCGGACCGCTGGGTCGTCTTGCCGGAGCTTGGGTCGTGTTCGATGGGTGCCACGCCCCGCCGAAAAATAAGGGCGGGCCGCAGGTCGCGGATTTTCAACAGAGGCCAAACCGTAAAGAGCAGCGTGGTCAGGACTCCCATCGCAATGCCCTTCAGGAGCGGAAGCGGTGAGGAGGTCGTCGTGACGCCGATGAGGTCTGACGGCAAGAGGCCTACGAGGAGCGTCGGCAGCCCTGCCTGGAAGCCGGTCCCCAGAGCGGCCCCGGCCAGGCTCCCGATCAGGCCGAGCAGGATGGCTTGGAAGAGATACGTGCGGAGCACCGTGTCCGAACCCGCCCCGAGCGTTTTCAGGATCGCGATCGTCTGGAGTTTCTCCCTGAGGAACGCATGGACCGTGCAGGCCACGCCGATGCCGCCGACGAACAATGCGGTGAGGCCGATCAGGCCCAGGTACCTCGTCAGTTGGTCCAGGAATCGCCGGAGCTGGGGTTGGGCCTCTCGGAATGGAATCACGCGGGCGGACTCGCTGGCCAGGCGGCCGCGCAGCTCGAACAGCAGCGCCTCGGTCGCTCTGGTCTCGGGCACGCGCAGCAAATACCGCTCCCGGACGCGACTGCCTGGTTTGATCAATTCAGCCGCCGCCAGTCCCTCCCGTGAGATCATCACGCGCGGTCCCAGGCTGAACAGGTTCACCGCTCGGTCCGGTTCCCTGCGGAGCAGGCCCGTGATCGTGAAGAGGGCCTGGCCGATCTTGAGCCGATCGCCGACCGAAAGCCCCATCCGGATCAACAGCGACTCCTGGACGACCGCGCCGTGACAGGTGCCGTAAGGCGTGAGGCGTGAGGAGCGAGGTGAGGGGCCGGCGGAAGCGTTGCAAGAAGCCGGATCGGGGGCCAGGAGCTCGGCCAGCGGCCGCTCCGGCTCGAGCCGCAGAGTCCCATAGAAAGGGTATCCCGCCTCGACGGCCTTGAGCTCGATGATCTGTGTCGGTCGGGTTGGTCCTCCCTCCATCGCCGCCGCCATCGCCACGAGCTCGCTGACGTGAGTCGAGGCGATTCCACGGTCCACCAGGGACTTGACGACGGACTCCCCGCCGTGACTCATCGGTCGGGACAGGCGGATTTCCAGATCCCCGGCCATCAACCCCCGGGCTTCGCGGGTGACGGTCCGCTCGACGTTACTCGCGAACAGGGCGACCCCCACCAACCCGCCGACTCCCAGCGCGATGCAGAGAAAGAAATAGAGGAAGTGCCGCCAGGCCGCGCGCGTCTCCCGCCAGGCCATGCGCAGCGGAAAGGACGTCATGGCTGCTCTCCCGGAGATCGAGGTCCTGAGGCCGCGCCCCTTGGTCCGGCGGTAGCCGGTACGTCGGATGCAATCCGCCCGTCGCGCAGCGTGATGATCCGTTCCGCGTAGGTGGCCAGGGCCGGATCGTGAGTCACCAGCACGAGCGTGCTCCCGTGATCCCGATGCAGGGAGAGGATGAGGTCGATCACCTGGCGGCCGGCGGCGGAATCGAGATTCCCGGTGGGTTCGTCCGCCAGGAGGATCGGCGGACGGCAGGCAAACGCCCTGGCCACCGCCACGCGCTGCTGTTCTCCACCGGACAGCTGCACCGGATAGTGAAATTGCCGATCGTGTAAGCCTACCTCGGCGAGGAGCTCTGCTGCCCGCGCCCTGGCATGACCGTCGCCGTTCAATTCCAGCGGGACCGCCACATTCTCCAGAGCCGTCAGAGTGGGGATCAAATGGAAGGACTGAAAAATATAGCCGATCTTCTGGCGCCGGTACCGGGCCATCTGGTTTTCTGGCAGGGCAGTGATCTCCACCCCATCCAGGCGGATGGACCCCGCCGTCGGCTTGTCCAACCCGGCGATCAAGCCCAGCAGCGTGGACTTCCCGCTGCCGGACGGTCCCGTGATCGCCACCATCTGCTTCTCAGGCACCTCAACCGTCACGTCGTCCAGGATCGTCACGGAATGTCCGCCTGCGCTGAGGCGCATCGTCAGGTTTCGAACGGCGATCATGGTCTCCCTACATTTGAGAGGTGCAAGGCCGGAATGGAGGCTATATTATACTGTATGGCCTTGTTCGCCTCTCACCCGCTGTCAAATCATTGGCGACTCCCGCGCCGGGGTCTGGTCCTGGGAGCGGTCTGTCTGGCTGTGCTAGGGTGTGAGCAGGCTTCGGAGCCGATCGCCTCGCCGAGTCATCAGACATCGCCAGCCTCTCCACCTGCGACGGCCGGTGCCCCTCGCGAGGGTCTGGGACCGAGATTGGGCACCGATGTCACGAGTCAGCCCGGACGGGGGAGCGCACCGTCTCACGACGACCGGCCGGTCATTGTCGCGTTTGGGAACAGCCTCACGGCTGGTCTCGGTGTGCCGGTTGAAGAGGCCTACCCGTCTCACCTCCAACGCCGGCTGGATGCAACCGGCTTTCGCTTTCGAATCATCAATGCGGGCGTCAGCGGGGATACGACCGCCGGCGGGGTCCGGCGGGTTGACTGGGTCCTCAGCAGTCGGCCCAGTGTCGTCATTCTGGAACTGGGCGCCAACGACGGGTTGCGTGGGATTGACCTCGAGCAGACGCGGGCCAACCTCGAGCAGATCATCACACGTTTGCAGTCAGCCGGAGTGACGGTCGTGCTGACGGGGTTAAAGCTTCCTCCCAACTACGGGGCCGAGTACACCAGGCGCTTCGCCGCCATGTATCCGGAGTTGGCGAGGCGATACCGCCTCGCGTTGATGCCTTTTTTTCTGGAAGGGGTCGCCACCCACACGGGGCTCAATCAGGCCGACGGCATCCATCCCACCGGTGCGGGCTATCGCGTGGTCGTGGAGCATTTGATGCCGGTCCTGGAGCCGTTGCTCGCGAAGGCTGTCCCCGGGATTTCCTGACACGGTCGAGAAGCGCGTGGCTAAAATTCGCTCTTTTTGAAGAAGGTATCGTACACGCCGTAGGCAAGGATGAGGACTATCACGAAATAATAGACATACGTAATGCCTCTGTACTCCTGCGGCATGGCGTCACCCTCCGTTGCGAGGGCAAGAGACGCGCTTGCCACGAGCGATCCGCACGCACTCAAGACACCGCCCCCCACGCTTCTCATGGAAAGACCCTCCTGTGAAGGGACGAGGCTCAAGATACATCCCTGCGGGCAACCGGGGCGGATTCTACGGAAACCCTGTGCATCGCGCAAGGAAATGATGTGGGGTGGTGTTGGGGCTGGCTTCCGGGTACAATCCCGCTCTGCGGACAAGGAGGCTGCCAGGTATGGATCAGTGGGCCAGCATCTGGTTCCAGTGGGTACACGACTGGGGCTATCCCGGCATCATTCTGTTGATGGCGATGGAGAGTTCCGTCCTGCCGATCCCGAGCGAGATCGTCATCCCGCCCGCCGCGTATTGGGCGGCGCAAGGGCGCTACAATTTTGTCGGGGTCGTGGTCGCGGGCAGCCTTGGCAGCTATCTCGGCGCCACCGCCACCTATTGGGCGGCCCGATGGCTGGGCCGGCCGTTGTTGCTCCGTTACGGAAAATTTGTGTTTTGTCCGGAGGACAAGGTGCTCAGAGCCGAGCGCTGGCTCGCGCGGTATGAAGTCGGTGGCGTTTTTTTCGCTCGGTTGGTGCCGGTGGTCCGTCACGTGATCGGTATTCCCGCAGGCATCGTTCGCATGCCGTTCTGGCTCTACAGTCTGGTGACGATCGTGGGAGCCGGCCTGTGGTGCTGGGTCCTGGCCTGGTTTGGGGCGACAGTGCTCGGCGATCAGCCTGATCTCGTGAAGGACCCGACGCGGCTCTTGCACGTGATGCGCGAACGTTCCTACTTGATCGGCGGCTTCGCCGTCGCCCTCTGCGCGCTGTACGTCCTGGTCATGCGACTCACTGCCAAAGCCATCCCATCCCGCCCGTGATTTGCTGGTCATTGGCTCCGGATCAGCGGCTCGTCCCCGCCGATTTTACGCCGTCTTGACATGGCTCTCCCCCATTTTAACCCCGTTTTGATTCGGCATCGCGTAGAGTAGCGCCTAGGGCTGGCTACTCACAGCGGTCCGCCACGGACGTGCGGAAGAGGAGGGGGCGGGACAGGATGAGCCGGGGAACGTTTCTGTCGAGCGGAATCATATGCTTGTTGCTGGGGCTTCTGGCGGCTCCTGCTGGGGCCGGGGATGCCACAGTCGCAGGTGCACCCGCAGAGACTCAACCAAGAGAGATGGTGCGTTCACGGCCTCCGGCTCCGAAGATAGAACCGGAGAAGCGTGACTGGCATTACGGCGGCTTCGTAGATCTCGGCTATTCGCTCGATTTTAACTTTCCACAAAACCATCTGTTCCGCAATCGAAGTACCACACCACGGGTCAATGAGCTCGACATGAACATGGCGGGTGCCTATATAAGGAAGGATATGTCCGAGCAGTCCCGCTGGGGGATGGAGCTCCTGGCTCAGGGAGGCCAGGACGCGAAGGACTTCGGGTTCCATGTGAATCAGCCGAAGGTCGGATCCTCCGACGAGCTTCGCCACTTTGGCCGGGCCAATCTGTCCTACCTCGCGCCGGTGGGAAACGGGCTGACGGTCCAGGGGGGACTATTCAACAGCCTGATCGGTTACGACTCGCTGTACGCCAAGGACAACATCAATTACACCAGACCCTGGATCGGCGACTACTCGCCTTATTTGATGTTCGGTGTCAACGCCAGCTACCCCTTCAGCGAACAACTGACCGGCACGCTGTTCGTGATCAACAGCTATTTTCACTTGTCTCGTCCGAACGACCAGCCGAGCTACGGCGGGCAATTGGCCTACAAAGCGACACAGCGTCTGACGGTCAAGGAAGCGGTCTATTACGGTCCCCAGCAGGCCGACACCTCGCTTGAGTTCTGGCGACTGTTCTTCGACACCATCGCCGAGTGGAAGGGCGACGAGGTGACCGTCGCGTTCGAGCATCAGATTGGCACCGAGAATCTGGCCGTCCCCGGCAGTCCGCGGACCTTCTGGACCGGCGCGATGATCCCTGTGCAGTGGAACTTCAGCGGACCCTGGAGCGTGGCGATCCGACCGGAGTTTTACTGGGACCGGAACGGACGCCTGACGGGGTTTGAGCAGCTTGTCAAAGCCATGACGACCACGCTGGGCTACCGGATTCCCTACGGCTGGACAAACACCATTCTCCGCCTGGAGCATCGCTATGATGAGTCCACCGGAGCGGGCGGAGGATTTTTCAAGGGCGGCGAGGTGAGCCCGGGCGTCATCGGGCTGACCTCCGCCCAGCACATGCTGATCTTCTCCGCAATCTGGACCTTCGACTCGCCTTGACGGGGTGGTGCGCGTTCAGATGAGGGAATGGTCAGACGCAGGAATGAGTCCCGTCGCAAAAGGGTTGTGTAATGCCCACGTTACCCGCACCGTCGTGGGAAGCCGTGGGCGCCGAGGGGCGTCAGCCAGACGTAGTCCGCAATAGAGTCTCGAATGAGCTCTCGGATCTCCTCCGCCCGGCCGGGCTCGTACGCGGTCAGGTAGATGGTGGCGTGGCTGACCGGAACGGCTCTCTTTCGCAGGACACGGTTGGGGACCGGCAACTGGTATTGGATGTGACCACCGCCGGTATAGCTGACGATGGGACCTGCTGGTGCACCCGCTTGATCCTGCGTCCGCCGCAGGTACTCGGTGATGGTCTTAGCCATCCCTTCGTCGCGAAAAACGGAAGCTTCGTACATGCGTTGATAGGCGTCGTCCGAGAGCCCTGCGTGGCAGAGACGGAGCTGTTTGAGAATGATCTCGTGATAGGCCGGTTCGTCTGAACGGGGTTCGTCGCGCATGCCCCATCGATTCATTTCAGGGTCGGCGAGGGCGAGGGCCAGCCCCTGCGAGGCGACCCGTCTCACTAATGCCCTGGGCGGGTTGAGGGCGAGCACCGGGATGTGTCGGTCTCGGGCAAAGCTGATCAGCGGTTCGTAGTCGTCGTAGGCGCCGCCCCAATTCTGTTCCCAGCGAGACTCCTGGAGGAAGTGGTCCCGAGCCGCGCCTCGGTCAGAGAGATAACGATCCAGGCCTGCCTGCCCATCCCAGCCGAACATCTCCAGGCCCAAGACCGGCTGCCGGCCTCGCGCCAGGAGGGCCTGAAGGATCTTGAGCGCGGCCTCGACATGCGACCGATTCCGGTGTTCCTCTCCCAGATAGATGACGTCCCGCGAGGCCAGGTCGGCGATCCAATTTTCGAAGGGGATCGGACGACCGGTCCTGACTTCAACCACCTGCCCTTCCTGAAACGTCTGAGCAGCCGGGATCTCGACCGGCGAAGCTTGGCTGTCGGCCGGCAGGGCCCCAAGCGGGTTGACCAGCAGCAGGCTGACCAGCGCGCCCACGACACGTAAGCGAGAGGGGGGCGGAACAGCTTGTCGGAGGCGGATGCACAGGCGGCGGTACGCCATGCCGTTTACCTAACACAGCCTTTGCCTCACAGCAAGTCCGCGATCTTGACGGAGTGAAGAGGCAGGGGCTATCCTGCACGTGATCCTTCAGATGGTGGCGTGCAACGCCCCCCGGCCATCCGATGCCAGGCAGCTCGACCAGACTCTCCAGCCTGCAATTTCTCGATGCGTTGGACCGCGAGCTGCAGGCCCACCCGGTCCACACGAACCCGTTTTTTGAGGCCTTTCAACGGGGCGTGACCCGAGAGCAACTGAGGCGTTTTATCAGGCAGTGGTATACCTTCGGGATCCGGTTTCGGAAGATTCTGATCGGCCTGCTGTACAATCTCTCGGACAAGGATGAAGCGATCGGCCTGGAACTGATGCGGGTGCTCTATTCGGAATATGGCGGGGGCGTGCAGGAGCAGGTGCATGCGGCTCAGATGTTGGTGCTGGTAGATCGCTTGGGGATCGATCGCGGCACGCTCGCCCAGGAACGGCTCTGTCCGGAGGCGCAGGAGTACATCGACACCGTCGGAGAGATCTTCCTGCGCGGCGATCTGCCATCGGCGCTCGGGGCCTCCTTCGGCATCGAAACGACGGCCGGCCTGACGTACCGCTATCTCTACAGCGGCCTGCTGACGTTCCCCGACCTCTCCCTCGAAGACATCCGGTTTTTTGAGACCCATCTGGTCGAGGAGCTGCGCCATGGCGACTGGTTGCGGACCGCCGTGGCCGGCTATGCGGATCTGGATGAGCAACGGGAGAAGATCCGCGCCGCCGCGCTGCTGGCCATGGAAAAATGGCATGGCCTCTGGCAAGGGATGTATCGGACGGTCTTGAGCACCGCCCCGCTCCATGGGTCTTGACCCGCGACTGGTCGCCGAGTTCAGAGGGCGACTGAACCGGTCCCGGGAAACGAACCAGGAGGCGTGGGACCTCTCACGCCGTTTGGTCAGGCCGTCCAACCTCCAGGCCACGCTGAAGCAGCTGGCCGAGGCCATTCGGGCCTCCTCGCTCCCACCCTCTGTGCGCAATGCGCTCCTCAGCGGGCTCTGTGATGGAACCGCCGATCGGATGCAGGCTCTTCCCGGAGACGCGCTCAGGCAGCTCACCGGCCTGTCCCCCACCAAAGCCGTGCGCGCGCTCTGCGTTCTGTTCGGGCTGGCGAGGAGGAGCGCCCCGGCCGAGTCTGGTTCGACGTTTACCCCCGCTCAAATCGAGCAGTTTGTCCGCGGCTGTGCCAATCCCTTTGATCTGCTGCTCGCGGCGGAGGCGGCATCGCTGCTGGATTTGGGCGCCGGCGACCTTTCATTTGCGGCCGAGCTGGCGGAGCTGTATCGACCGCGCCTCCGTCAGTCGAACAAGGGCCTGACGCTGCACTGCGTCGAGCGCCTTCGGCCTGGCTCGACGCTCGGCGGCCGCCTGCACGTCGGCCAGGACCGGTTGGAGAGGCTCCGACACTTCCCGTCCGCGGGCTTCCACTTCCGGTTCTGGGGCGATCAGGACATGTTCGAGCTGGAGACGGTCAAGGGCCTGCGGCCTTGCTACACGATCGTCACCTGCCACGCCCCCGCGACGCCCGCGTTTGCCTACGAACCCACGCGGGTGTCACGATCGATCATCGACGCGCACCTCCGGAAGACCAAAGGGCAATTTCGAGCGGTCCGGGTGGAGGGTGAAGAGGCCTTGGAGGTGCTGCATGCCGGACGCGCGCTCCTGTTTCCTCCCTGGAAATTCGAGGTCCGGGGACCGCTGGCCCTGTTGGACCTGCTCTCCAGGCGCGGGCAGCTGGGCGTCCTCTCGGCGGTGGATTCGGAGGTCTTCTGGGAGTTCCTGTCCCAGCTTCTGGGGGATGCGCGCCTTCGGCCCCCGGATGTGATCTTCACACCCTCGATCATCGCCGATGTGTTCGGAGCGATACATGCCAGGTTAGCCGCGCTGCCGGTCGGGGGATCTGTGGTTCTGTCAGATGTGACTAATCTGCGGCAAGACATCCCCCGCGTCCTGGGCGACCCTGCCGGTCAGCCTCGCCACTACCGCTTTCGGCACGTGGAGGTCCGTCGCGGAGCTGTCTTCCCGGGGTTGCCGTCCAGCCAGACCGCCCGCCTCTTCAAAGACATGACCCAAGAGGAACCCCCCTGGTTTCTGATTCTGGTGCCGGAAGGAAGTAGCCCCAGCCCGGGGCCTGCTTCCGGGGTGGACGCGTAAGACCATCGCCAATCGTTTTTTTGCTCGGGGGCCGCAGGTCTGGAAGGCGTCTCAATCGGCTTAAATTGACGCTCTGCAGGTCGTCTGCTAGACTTTCCTGGCATCCAGACCACCATTCCCAGCGCGCGGATTCCAGCTTGCCGACCATGGACGGGATGAAGAAAATCCAGGCGATTCAGGCCAATATTGAGCGGGTTATCAAGGGGAAAGCCCAGGCGATCGAACTGACCGTCGTCTCGCTGCTGGCCCGCGGGCACCTGTTGATCGAGGACGTCCCTGGGGTGGGCAAAACCACCCTGGCCCACAGCCTCGCCCGTTCTCTAGATTGCTCATTCAAGCGCATCCAGTTCACCAGCGACCTCCTGCCATCCGATATCCTCGGGGTGTCGATCTTCCATCAGCAGAAGCAGGCCTTCGAGTTCAGGCCGGGGCCGATCTTTGCCAACGTCGTGCTGGCGGATGAGATCAACCGCACCACCCCGAAGACTCAAAGTTGTCTCCTGGAGGCGATGAACGATGCGCAGGTGTCGGTGGACAGCCAGACCCGCATCCTTCCCCAGCCGTTCATGGTGATCGCCACACAGAATCCGGTGGAGTACCACGGCACCTTTCCGCTGCCGGAGTCGCAATTGGACCGGTTTTTGATGCGGATCCGGATCGGGTATCCCGACTCATCGGAGGAGAAGAAGGTCCTGGAACGGCCGAAGTTTCTGCATCCCGCCGACGAATTGCAGCCGGTGGTCTCGGTGCAGGAGGTGCTCGACCTCCAGAATGAGGTGGAGAAGATCCGGCTCGACGACAGTTTGATGGACTATCTGCTGGCCATCGTGTCCGAGACCCGCCGGAGCGACCTGCTGGCTCTCGGGGTCAGCACGCGCGGGGCGATGGCGCTGCACAAGGCGGCGAAGGCGCTTGCCCTGGTTCGAGGCCGCGACTATTGCCTGCCCGATGATCTGAAAGACTTGGCCCCTGTCGTCCTGTCGCACCGGGTCATGCTCAGCGCGAGCCAAGGCTCTCGCGGGCCGCGCTTCGACGAGGCCGAGCAAGTGATCCAGGATATTGTGGACTCCGTGCCGGTCCCG
>WNEQ01000123.1_pt1 | contig 40252 bp, 43 predicted proteins | sample 5399971 | NCBI WGS metagenome assembly WNEQ01 (sample SAMN13153330, study PRJNA577476) | soil metagenome | isolation source: 20 cm grassland meadow soil 2 days after 1st rain plot 5 | place: USA:California | collected 2015-09-18
CGCCGACGTCGTCGCCGTGCCCCAGCGTGACACGAGCGACACGGTCGGACAGGTGCCGGCAAAGCTCTTCGATGCCATGGCGCTCGGGCGTCCCATCGTCTCGACGTCGGTCTCGATGATTCCCGAGATCCTCGAGGGCTGCGGCGCCGTGGTCGAGCCCGGCGACGTGTCCGCGCTCGCCGGCGCGATCAAGCGCCTGCTCGACAACCCCGACGAAGCCTCGGCCCTCGGTCGGCGCGCGCGAGAGCGCTGCGAGGCCCGCTACAGTTTCCGCGTCGCCCGCGCGACCCTGTTCCCGTTACTCGACAAGCTGACCAAGCGTCGATGACACCCGGCCCGGCCGAACCACTGAACTCCAACCCGGGGGCGATGGCCACTCCGCGATGAACATCGCCGTGCGGAGCCGGCTCGCGTCTGTCTCAGGCCACCCTCGGTCCAAGCCGGCCTCACGGACCCCGCTCCAATGAAGCTGCTGATCATCGCGCGCCCGTTCGTCTTCCACGGGGGCGTCGAGCGCGCGACGGCGGGCCTGGTCGGGGCGCTCGTCGAGCACGGGTACGACGTCCACCACTTGAGCCCGCGCGGCCAGGCGCCGATGCGCGGCGTGACCCTCCACCCGTTGACCTTGCCGCCGCTGCCGCCGGCGGCGCGCGTGCTGGCGCTCGCCGCCAGCGCGCGGCGGGCGGTCGCGGGCACCAGCTGGGACGTGGTGCAGAGCCACGAGCGCACACTCTGTCAGCACGTGTACCGCGCAGGCGAGGGGTGCCATCGGGCCTACCTCGCGAGCGACGCCAGGCCGCGGGCCCGCGGCCTCTATCACCGGATCGTGCTGGCGCTCGAGCGCCGGGTCTTCGCGCGCACGCCGCGCGTCGTCGCGATCGCCGAGGTCGGGCGGCGCGAGATCGCGGCGCTCTACGGCGTGGCGCCGAGCCGGCTGTCCGTGGTCTACAACGGCGTCGACCTCGAGCGTTTTCATCCGCGCAATCGCGCGCGAGCGCGCGGGCCCGCGCGGAGCGAGGCCGGCATTCCGTCGGGCGCGTTCACCGCGCTATTCGTGGGCAGCGGCTTTGCGCGCAAGGGGCTCGCGACTGCCATCGAGGGGTTCGCGGCGTTCGCGGATCGGCAGAGCCGGCTGGTCGTGCTCGGCAAGGGCGACCCGAGTGAGTACCGCGCTCTCGCCTCGCGGCTCGCCGTCGGCGAGCGCGTCGTATGGCTCGGCGCGCGCGACGATCCCGAGCGCTGGTACGCGGCTGCCGACATCGTTGTGCTGCCGAGCCGGTACGAGCCGTTCGGCAACGTCCACCTGGAGGCGCTCGCGGCGGGACTGCCCGTCGTGGCGAGCGCCCGCGCCGGCGGCGCCGAGGTGATCGCCGACGGGATCAACGGGTCGATCGTGAAGCCGACCGACGCGCGTGCGCTGGCCGGGGCACTCGACCGATTTCGCGAGCGGCCGTCGGCCGACGTCACAGAGGCGGCGCGGCGGTCGGCCGAGCCCTACACGTACGCGGCCCAGGTCGACGGGTTCGCCCAGATCTATAGCGGTGTTACGCACGCAAGATGCGATTTTCCTTGAGAAATCCGGCCCAACTAGCTTAGACTTTCGAACGTGGCTCCCAGGCCCGCGGTCTTCATGGATCGTGACGGGACGCTCACCGAGGAAGTGGGGTACGTCAACCATCCAGGCCGACTCCGGCTCCTCCCGCGGTCGGCGGCGGCGGTGCGCCGTCTCAACACCGCCGGCATCGCTGTCGTCGTCGTCACGAATCAGGCGGGGATCGCGCGCGGCTACTTCTCGCCCGACGTCCTCGCCGCCGTGAACGACGCGATGGTGGCTCAGCTCAAGGACGCGGGCGCGCACCTGGACGGCGTCTACGTGTGCCCGCATCATCCGACCGAGGGCGAGCCGCCGTATCGCATGGTGTGTGATTGCCGCAAGCCCAAGCCCGGCCTCTTGCTTCGCGCGAGCGCCGATCTGGGACTCGACCTCGGACGCTCGACGCTCGTCGGCGACAAGGGCTCCGATCTCGTCGCCGCTCGCGCGGTGCGCGCGCGCACGGTCCTCGTGCTGACCGGCTACGGTCTCGGCGAGTGGGAGTACCGGCGAAGCGCGTTGCCGGTGCAGCCGGACCACGTGGCCGACGATCTGCTCGCCGCGGCCGACTGGGTGATCGAGGGGCTCTCGCGATGAACACGGCCGAGAAGGCCATGCGTGCCGCCATCGATGCCTTCCCCCGGCGCGACGTCGTGGTCGTCGGCGACCTGATCCTCGACGAGTATCTCTTCGGCAAGCCGGCCCGAATCTCGCGAGAAGCTCCCGTGCTCATCCTGCGCTTCGCCGAGCGGCAGGTGTTCCTCGGCGGCGCTGCGAACGCTGCGCACAACGCCCACGCGCTCGGCGCGCGGGTCACGCCGATCGGCGCGATCGGACCAGACGGCGCGGGCGACGAGCTCGTGGCGCTCTTCCGCGCCGCCGGAATCGCCACCGACGGGATCGTGACCGAGACCGATCGCGCCACCCCGGTCAAGACGCGGATCATGGCGGGCGGCTACCAGGCGACGCGCCAGCAAGTGGTGCGCCTGGACCGCGAGCCGGCGGGCGAGCCGCAGCCCACGACCGAGGACGCGCTGCTAGAGCGGCTCAGCGCGCTCGGCGCGCGCGCCCACGCAATCGTGATCTCCGACTACGGGTACGGCACCGTCACGCCGCGGATCTTCGAGCAGGTGAAGACGATCGCGCGGCGGGTCGGCGCGGTCGTCAGCGTGGACAGCCGCTACCAGATGCCACGGTTCACCGGCGTCACGGCCGCCACGCCCAACGAGGCCGAGCTCGAGCAGCTCGCCGGCGTGCCCGCCGACGACGAGCGGACGGTCGAGAAGGCCGGCCGCCAGGTGCTCGAGCGACTCGACGCGCGCTTGCTCCTCGTCACGCGCGGCAGCCGGGGCATGGCCCTGCTCGAGCGCGACGGGGCGACGACGTTCATCCCGATCCACGGCACCGACGAGATCGCCGACGTCACCGGAGCGGGCGACACGGTGATCAGCACGTTCACCCTGGCCCTGGCGAGCGGGGCGACCCCGCTGCAGGCGGCGACCCTGGCCAACGTCGCGGGCGGCGTCGTCGTCATGAAGCGCGGCACCGCGACCGTCGCGCCGTCGGAGCTCAGGCAGGCGATCTCGCCGCATGACTCTTGACGAGGCCGTCGCGCTGGCCGATCGGCTCCGGGCCGAGCGAAAGCGCATCGTGCTGGCGAACGGCTGCTTCGATCTCCTCCACGTGGGCCACGTCCGCTACCTGCGCGCCGCCCGCGGGCTCGGCGACGTCCTCTTCGTGGGGATCAACTCGGACGCGGCGGTGGCGCGGCTCAAGGGCGAGGGGCGGCCGCTGATGCCGGCAGCCGAGCGCGCCGAGATTTTGTTGTCGCTCCGGGAGGTCGACCACGTCGTCGTCTTCGAGGAGGACACCGCCGACCGGCTGATCGCGTCCCTGCGGCCCGACGTGCACGCGAAGGGCATGGACTACCGGCCCGGCACGGTGCCGGAAGAAGCGACCGTGCGATCGATCGGCGGGCGCGTCGCATTCGTGGGCGACCCCAAGGACCACTCGACCCGCGACCTGATCGGGCGGATCGTCGAGCGGTTTCGATGAACATCGCGCTCGTCAAGCTCTCCTCGATCGGCGACGTCGTGCACGCGCTGCCGGTCGCCGCGGCGCTGCACGCGGCGTTTCCGCAGGCACGCCTGGCGTGGATCGTCGAGCGCCGGGAGGCCGCGGTGCTGCGCGGCAATCCCGCGCTGAGCGAGATCGTGCCGGTCGACACCCGCGGCTGGCGACGCGCCCGCGCGCCGCTGGCCGTCGCGGAGACGACCGGCGCGCTGGTGGCGCTCGGCCGCCATCTGCGCGCGGCGCGCTTGGACGTGGCGATCGACCTGCAGGGATTGGTCAAGAGCGGCGTGATCACGGCCGCGACCGGCGCGCCGCTCCGGATCGGCTTCACCGCGGCGCACTGTCGAGAGCGCCTGAACGTCCTGTTCACCAACCGGCGCGTGGCCCCGCCGCCGGCGGCGCGCCACGTCGTCGACCGTTACCTCTCGCTCGTCGAGCCGCTCGGCGTGCGCGCCCGCGCGGTCGAGTTCGCGCTGCCGACCGGCACGGCGGAGGAGAGGCGCCTCGACGAGTTTCTGATGGGCGCCGGCCTCAAGCCGCGCGACCGCCTGGTCGTGCTCAACCCCGGCGCGGGCCGGCCCGACAAGCGGTGGCCGATCGAGAGCTTCCGCGCCCTGACGCGGCGGCTCGCCGACGAGGCGGGGGCCGCGGTCCTCGTCATCTGGGGACCCAACGAGCTCGCCGACGCGCGCGCGATCGTCGATCACGAGCCGCCGGGCCGCGCGATCCTCGCGCCGCCGACGAACCTCGACGAGCTGCTGGCGGTCCTCCGGCGCGCGAGCGTGATCGTCGCCGCCGACACGGGCCCGCTGCACCTCGCCGCCGCGCTCGGCACGCGGTGCGTGGGGCTCTACGGCCCGACCGCAGCCGAGCGCAACGGGCCCTACGGGCGCGGGCACCGCGCGCTCCAGAGCCCGGACCGCACGATGGCGTCGCTCGGCGTCGATGCCGTGCTCCGGGCGGTCAGCGAGCTTCTCGACGGCGCGGCCCCCGACCAGGCGAGCCAGGGGAGCGCCCCGTGAGCCGCCGGAGACTCTCGGTGGTCGTGGTCACCTCGAACGAGGAGGAGCGGCTTCGCGCGTGCCTGGAGAGCGTGGCCTGGGCCGACGAGGTGGTCGTCGTCGACGCCCTGTCGCACGACAAGACCGTGCAGATCGCGCGGGAGTTCACGGACCGCGTGATCGTGCGGCCCTGGCCCGGCTTCGCCGCGCAGAAGAACTTCGGCCTCGCCGAGGCGGGCGGCGACTGGATCCTCTCGCTCGACGCCGACGAGCAGGTGTCGCCCGAGCTGCGTGAAGAGATCCTCTGCGTGCTGGCCGCCGATGGGCCGGACGACGGCTATCGCGTGCCGCGGCGCAACCTCTTCGGCGGCCGGTGGGTCCGGCACGGCGGGCTCTGGCCCGACTGGCAGCTCCGACTCTTCCGGCGCGGCCGCGGGCGGTTCGTCGACCGCGCCGTTCACGAGTCGGTCGAGGTGACGGGCACGGTCGGCCGCTGTCGGGGGGCGCTCGTGCATCGGAGCTATCGCGACGTGGCCGACTTCCTCGCGCGCGCCGATCGCTACGCGACCCTGGCGGCCGACGAGTGGGTCAAGAGCGGCCGGCGAGTGCGGGCGAGCGACTTCGTCCTGCGCCCGGCGGGCCGCTTCCTGTCCATGTATATCCTCAAGCTCGGGTGCCTCGACGGCGTGCGGGGCCTTCTACTGGCGTGTCTCTACGCGTACTATGTGTTCATCCGCTCCGTGAAGGCGTGGGAGTGCCAGGGAGAATCGAGACGGTGAGGGCGAAAGAGCGCGTGCTGTCGGGAATGCGGCCGAGCGGCCGGGTGCACCTGGGCAACTATCTCGGCGCCCTGGCCAACTGGGTCGAGCTCCAGGTCACGCTGGACTGCTTTTACTTCGTCGCCGACTGGCATGCGCTGACCGACGACCTGGACACCACGGACGTCCCCGCGAACACCGTCGAGATGCTGGCGGACTGGCTCGGCGCCGGGCTCGATCCCGAGCGCTCGACGCTCTTCATCCAGTCGCTCGTGCCCGAGCACGCGGAGCTGCACCTGCTGTTCTCGATGACGACGCCGGTCGCCTGGCTCGAGCGCGTGCCGACCTATCGCGAGCGCATCGAGCAGCAGCACCTCGAGTCGCCCTCGTACGGGCTCCTGGGCTACCCGCTGCTGCAGTCGGCCGATATCCTGATGTACAAGCCCAAGTGGGTGCCGGTCGGCATCGATCAGGCGCCCCACGTCGAGCTCACGCGCGAGGTGGCGCGCCGGTTCAACAACGCGTTCGGCCAGATATTCCCGGAGCCCGAGGTGAAGCTGACGGAGATCCCGAAGGTGCCGGGGACCGACGGGCGCAAGATGTCGAAGTCGTACGGTAACACGATCGAGCTCGCCGACACGGCCGAGGCCATCACCCGGAAGGTGCGCCCGATGGTGACGGACCCGGCGCGCAAGCGGCGCTCGGACCCGGGTAATCCCGACATCTGTCCGGTGTTCGACCTGCACAAGATCTTCACGCCGAGCGCGGACCGCGAGTTCGTCGCGACCGGGTGCCGCACGGCGGGGATCGGCTGCCTCGACTGCAAGGACGTCCTGCTCAAGCACATGCTGCCGCCGCTGACCGCGATCCGCGAGCGGAGGCAGCAGTTCGCCGAGAAGCCGTCGACGATCGTGGACATCCTGCACGAGGGCTCGCGGCGCGCGCGCAAGGTCGCTCAGGCGACGATGCAGGAGGTCAGGGCGGCGGTCCGCCTGACTCCATGACCGAAGACGCCAACGTCGCCGACGCGGGGCGCGGTCTCACCCTTCGGGTCGGAACCTTCGAGGGGCCCTTCGACCTGCTCCTGCACCTCTGCCGCACGAGCGAGATCGACCTGAGCGCGCTGCCGGTGCGCGCGATCACCGACCAGTACCTGACTCACCTCGAGGCGATGGAGTTCCGCGACCTCGAGGCCGCGGGCGCCTACCTCGTGATGGCCGCCACCCTGATCTATCTCAAGTCCAAGCTCCTGGTGCCGCCCGACGAGACGCAGGAGGAGCAGCTCGACGAGGACGGCCTGGCCCTCCGACTCGAGCTCGAGGCGCGGCTTCGCGAGTACGCGCGCGTGAAGGCGCTCGGCGAGTGGCTCGCGACCCGCGAGGCCGCGCAGGGATTGATCTGGGGCCGCCCGAGCAGCACGCTTCCGCCGCCCGAGGAAGTGCCGCTCGAGGATCTCAGCGTGCACCTGATCGAGCGGACCTTGCGGCGCCTGATCGAGGAGCAAGCGCGGCAACGGCCGCGGCAAGTCGAGCCGAACTCGCCGTCGATGGTCGAGCGGATGACGATGATCCTCTCGGTGCTCCGCGACACATGGTCTCTGCTCTTCTCGTCCTTGACCGCGGGCGATCGCCGGCGCTCCGAGATCGTGGTGTCGCTCCTGGCGGTGCTCGAGCTGGTCCGCCTGGGTCGCATCAAGACGCAGCAGACCGAGCTCTTCGGGGAGATCGTCATCGAACGCCAGACCACGGTGCCCGCTGGAGAGCCCGCGGTACCGAATGGAGAGCCAACCCGTGCCGACTCCAACTGACGTCGTCGAAGCGCTGCTGTTCGCGTCCGATACGCCGCTGGAAGCCGAGCGCATCAGCGAGGTGCTCGATCTCGGCGACGTCGGCGAGGCGCGCCGGCTGATCGACGAGCTCCGCGCGCGCTACGAGGTCTCGAGCCAGGGGCTGCAGATCGTGGAGGTGGGCGGCGGCTACCGTATGGTCACCCGTCCGGAGGTCGCGCCCTGGCTCGTGCGGCTCGCCCGCGCCCGGACACGCACCCGTCTCTCGCGGCCCGCGCTCGAAGCTCTGGCGATCGTCGCGTACAAGCAGCCCGTGTCGCGACCCGAGATCGACGCCGTGCGCGGGGTGAACTCCGAGGGCGTGCTCGACAACCTGCTCGAGCGGCGCCTCGTGCGGATCGCCGGCCGGAAGGAAGCCCCGGGACGGCCGTATCTCTTCGAGACCACGCGCGAGTTCCTGGTCGCGTTCGGCCTGCGGGACGTGGGCGACCTGCCGAAGGTCGAAGGCGAGCTGGTCGTCCCGGAGCTGGCGGCCGTCGCCGAGCATGGCGAAGCTGAGACTCAACAAGATCCTGGCCCAGGCGGGGCTGAGCTCCCGACGGGGAGGTGATCGCCTGATCGTTGACGGCCACGTCGCCGTCAACGGTGTCGTCACGCGTAGTCCCGCCACCGTGGCCGACCCGGAGCTGGACGCCATCACGGTGGACGGGCGCGCGCTGCCGCCGGCCGAGGCGAAGCGGTACATGCTCCTCAACAAGCCCCGCGGCTACGTCACCACGCTCAGCGATCCGCAGGGCCGCCCCGTGGTCGCCGATCTCGTGGAGCGCGCCGTGCGCCTGTACCCGGTCGGACGACTCGACTGGGACGTCGAGGGCGCGCTGCTCCTCACCAACGACGGCCCGCTCACGCACCGGCTCCTCCATCCCCGCTACGCGCTGCCGCGCGTCTACGAGGCGCAGGTCGAGGGCAAGGTCGCGCAGAGCGATCTCGACCGGTGGCGGCGCGGCGTCACCCTGGACGACGGCCCGGCCAAGCCGCTGAACGTGGAGCTCGAGCGCGCCGGCCCGCGCGAAAGCCGCGTGCGGCTCACGTTCGTCGAGGGGCGCAAGCACGAGGTCAAGCGCTTCTGCGAGGCGCTCGGCCACCGCGTGAGGGCGCTCCGGCGGATTTCGTTCGGGCCGGTCGCCCTCGGCGCGCTCCGCCCGGGCCAGTCGCGGCCCCTGACGGCCCGCGAGGTCGGCGCGCTGCGCGCCGCGGTCGCGGCCCAGCCGGGTCAACGCCGAACGTAACTTGCTCTTACCGGAGGTGCGGCCTATAATTCGCGATATCCCGAGTCAGGCAGCAGTGGGAGTCCCTATGAACCTGGACGATTGGCGTTCCAGGATCAACGACCTCGACAACCGAATCCTCCAGCTCCTCAACCAACGCGCCGAGGCCGTCCTTCAGATCGGAGACCTCAAACGAAGGCAGGACGCGCCGGTCTATGCCCCGGACCGTGAGGCCGAGATCATCCGGCGCCTCACCGAATCGAGCGAGGGTCCGCTGGGGCGCGAGGCGGTCGTCGCCATCTGGCGCGAGATCCTCTCGGCCAGCCGCGCCCTCGAATCCGCGCTGACCGTCTCCTACTTCGGACCGCAGGCCACCTTCACCCATCAGGCCGCCCTGCGGCACTTCGGCGCGTCCGCGAAATATCACCCGGCCAAGACGATCGTAGACGTGTTCGACGACGTCGAGCGTGGGCGCGCCCACTACGGCGTGGTGCCGGTCGAGAACAACACCGAGGGCGCGGTCAACGTGACGCTCGATCGGCTGATCGACTCGGACGCGCTCATCTGCGGCGAGGTGCGGCTCGAGATCACGCAGAACTTGCTCTCGCGGGCCACGGGGCTCGACGGGATCAAGCGCGTCCTGTCCCACCCGCAGGGGCTCGCGCAATGCCGACGCTGGCTGGCTCAGCACCTGCCGGACGTCCCGACCGAGCAGTCGCTCTCCACCGCGGCCGCCGCCGAGACCGCGGCCTCCGACGTGACCGTCGCCGCGATCGCGTCGGACCTGGCGGGCGAACTCTACCAGGTGCCGATCCTGAGGGCCGGCATCGAGGACAATCCGCACAACTCGACGCGCTTCCTGGTCGTCGGCCGGCACCCGAGCGGCCCGACGGGCCACGACAAGACCTCGATCCTCTTCGCCATGCGCAACGAACCCGGCACGCTCTACCGGATCCTCGAGCCGCTGGCGCACCTGGGGATCAACCTCACGAAGATCGAATCGCGGCCGGCCAAACAGCGGCCCTGGGAGTACGTGATCTTCGTGGACCTCGAGGGCCATCGCGACACACCGACGGTCTCGTCGGTGCTTCGTGAGATCGGCGAGCGGACCCTGTTCCTGAAAGTACTCGGATCGTACCCGGCCCTCTAAAGGAGAGCGCATGCCAACCCAGTGGGAGTCGCTAGCGAACGAGCACATCCTCGGCATCGCTCCCTACGAGCCCGGCAAGCCGATCGAGGAGCTCGAGCGCGAGCTCATGATCCACAATCCGATCAAGCTCGCGTCGAACGAGAACCCGCTGCCCCCGTCCGACCGGGTGCAGCAGGCGATCATTGCGGCCCTCTCGTCGCTCGATCGCTATCCGGACGGCAGCGGCTACTACCTCCGGCAGGCGCTCGCCAAGAAGCACGGCGTCATGCCGGACCAGGTGGTGCTCGGCAACGGCTCCAACGAGCTCATCGAGCTCCTGGTGCGCGCCTTCCTGCGCCCCGGCGACGAAGCGGTGGTGCCGCATCCCTCGTTCGTCGTCTATCCGATGATCGTCCAGGCCGCCGGCGGCGTGCGGGTGATGGTGATGCTGAAGGACTTCCGCCTGGACCTCGAGGCGATGGCCCGGGCGATCACGCCGCTGACGAAGATCGTCTTCGTGGCCAACCCGAACAACCCGACGGCCACCATCGTCACCAAGGACGAAGTCGAGCACTTCATGGCGCGCGTGCCGGAGCGCACGATCGTCGTGTTCGACGAGGCGTACATCGAGTTCGCGATGGGCCCGGACTTCCCGGACATGATCGCGGCGGTCAAGCAGGGACGGAAGGTCGTGGTCCTCCGCACGTTCTCGAAGGCCACCAGCCTCGCCGGGCTCCGCGTCGGCTACGGGGTCGCGGACGCCGACGCGATCGCGCTCATGAACCGGATCCGGCAACCGTTCAACGTGAACTCGCTCGCGCAGGTCGCGGCGCTCGCGGCCCTCGACGACGAGGCGCACGTGCTCGAGTGCGTGCGGATGATCGAGGCCGGGCGCCACTTCCTCTACGACGAGTTCAAGAGCATCGGGCTCCAGTACGTGCCCTCGCGCGCCAACTTCATCCTGGTCGATGTCGGGCGCAGCGCCGCCGACATCTACCAGAAGCTCCTCCACAAGGGCGTGATCGTGCGGCCGATGACGCCCTTCGGGCTCGAGACCGCGCTGCGGATCACCGTGGGGACGCCGGAAGAGAACCGCAAGCTCGTCAAGGCGCTCCGCGCCGTCCTGGGGAAGACGCCCGCGTGATCCAGCAGCTCGCAATCGTCGGCGTCGGCTTGCTCGGGGGCTCCGTGGCGAAGGCGGCGCGGGCGGGCGGACTCGCCCGCCGTATTATCGGCGTCGGACGCGACGCCGAGCGGCTGCGTCCGGCCGTCGACGACGGTACGCTGGACGCGGCGGTCACCGACCTCGCGGCGGGCGTGCGCGAGGCCGACTTCGTCCTGCTGGCCGCACCCGTGCTGGCGATCGAAGGGCTGCTCGAGCGCGTGTGGCGCGCGGCGCCCGACGGCGCGCTCATCACCGACGTCGGCTCGACCAAGCGCAACATCGTGCGGGCCGCCGAGTGTCTGGCCGCAAGCCGCCCGCTCGCGTTCGTCGGCAGCCACCCGCTCGCCGGATCGGAGCAAGCGGGCTACCGCGTGGCCCGCCCCGATCTGTTCCGGGGCGCGACGGTGATCGTGACTCCGACCGAGGGGACCGAGCTCTCCGCCCTCAAGACGACGACGGAGTTCTGGGAGGCCCTGGGCGCGCGCGTGACCACGCTCGATCCCGAGACGCACGACCGGACCGTCGCGGCGATCAGCCATCTGCCGCACCTGATCGCGTGCGCACTGGTCGACGGCGCCCTCCGGCTCGAGCCCGCGGCGCTCGAGCTGGCGGCGCGCGGGTTCCGGGACACGACGCGCATCGCCGCGGGCGATCCGGACATGTGGACGGAGATCTTCCTGGCCAACCGCGACGCGCTGACCGCGAGCGTCGAAGCATTTCGCCGGGCGCTCGACGATCTGCGGCGGGTCATCGACGCCGGCGGGGTCGAGGCCCTGCGCGCGGAGCTGGCCCGGATCAAGGCGGCGCGGGAGCGGCTCTCCTGATGGCGCGCAAGCATCCCGTGATCACGATCGACGGCCCGGCCGGGGCGGGCAAGAGCACGGCGGCTCGCATGCTGGCCGAGCGGCTCAGCTACACGCTGATCCCGACCGGCGCGATGTACCGCGCCCTGGCGCTGAGCGTGATGCGGTCCGGCGTGCCCGTGCGCGAGGGCGCCGAGCTCCGCGCGCACCTGGCGCCGCTGTCGATCACGGTCGCGGCCGGCCGCGTCTACCTCGACGGCGAGGACGTGACCGAGCCGATCCGGAGCCGGGAGGTCGCGCAGGTGACGTCGGACGTGACGACCTTGCCGTCGGTACGCGCCAAGGTCACGCCGCTGCAGCGCCGGCCGGCGGCCGAGGGGGGCGTCGTCCTCGAGGGCCGCGACACCGGCACGGTCGTGTGCCCGGACGCGGAGGTGAAGTTCTTCCTGACGGCCTCGCTCGAGGCTCGCGCGCAGCGGCGCCAGGCGGAGCTGGCCGCGGCGGGTACGCCGGTCGCCCTGGACGCGATCACGAGCGAGCTCGCCACGCGCGACCGGCAGGACGAGACGCGCGAGCTGGCGCCGCTGCGCCGCCCCGAAGGGGCGATCGAGCTCGACACCTCCGGGCTCACCGTGGATCAGGTCGTCGAGCGTCTCTTGGCCGCGATCGAGCATCATAAGTCTGCCCCGGCCCCGGCAGCTCGCTGGAGCCGGTTCTACGCCGCGATGAGGATCCTGGCGGTAGCGGTGATGCGCCTGATGTTCCGGCTCGAGGCGCTCGGGAGCGAGAACGTCCCCGAGCGCGGGCCGGTGCTGATGGTGGCGAACCATTCGAGCCTGCTCGACCCGCCGCTGATCGGCGGGGCGTCGGACCGCCAGCTCACGTATTTGGCCAAGGCGGAGCTCTTCGAGATCCCGCTCTTCAGCAGGCTGATCCGCGCGCTCAACGCGCGCCCGGTTCGCCGCGAAGGGGCCGACCCGAGCGCCTTGCGGACGGCGCGGCGGGTGCTCGAGGAGGGCGGCGCGCTCCTCGTGTTCCCGGAGGGCACGCGCGGCGAGGAGGGCGACATCCGGCCGGCCAAGCCGGGCGCCGGCCTGCTGGCCGTCTCGAGCGGGGCCGCGGTGGTGCCGGTCTACGTGCGCGGCTCTGGGCGCGCATGGCCGAAAGGGCGTCGATTCCCGCGCTCCGCGAAGGTGACGGTGACGTTCGGAAAACCCCTCCGGTTCGAGGCCGAGCGGGGCGCCGATCGGAAGGCCCAGTACGAGATCGCGAGCCGCGAGATGATGGACGCCATTTCGCGCCTCCGGGACGGTATGATTGCCGGCACCGGCCAGGGCCGGCCGGAGTCGGTTCGGGTGGTAGGTCGTTCCGGCAAATAAAATGACTGGAGGAACGGGCGGTATGAAGAAGGACGAACCACGGCAGCATCTCGGCGGGCCGCGTGGGGAGGGCGGTGACCCAGCCGAGGAACGCATGGAGGATTGGTATCAGAGCGGCGTCACCGAATTCGAGGAAGGCGAGGTGGTCCGCGGCCGCGTGGTCCACATCGGCTCGAGCGAGGTCCTCGTCGACGTCGGCTACAAGAGCGAGGGGGCGATCCCCATCGAGGAGTTCCACCGGCACGGCAGCCTGCCGAAGGTGGGCGAGGAGATCGAGGTCTACCTCGAAGCCAAGGAAGACTCAGAAGGGCTCATCGTCCTCTCGAAGGACAAGGCCGACAAGATCAAGGTCTGGGACGCGATCACCCAGGCCTACGAGAAGGGCGCGCCGGTCGAGGGCCGCGTGGTCGAGGTCGTCAAGGGCGGCCTGGCCGTCGACGTCGGCGTGAAGGCGTTCCTTCCGGGCTCGCAGGTGGATCTCCGGCCGGTGAAGAACCTCGCCTCCATGGTGGGTCAGACGATCCGCTCCAAGGTGATCAAGCTCAACCGGCGTCGCGGCAACGTGGTGCTCTCGCGCCGCTCGGTCCTCGAGGAGGAGCGCGAGGAGAAGAAGAAGCACACACTCCAGGTCCTCTCCGAGGGCATGGTGCTGACGGGCACCGTCAAGAACATCACCGACTACGGCGCCTTCATCGACCTCGGCGGGATCGACGGTCTCCTGCACGTGACCGACATGAGCTGGGGCCGTGTGGGCCATCCCTCCGAGATCTTCCAGGTCGGCGACCAGGTCGAGGTCGTGGTGCTCCACTTCGACCGCGAGACCGGACGGGTGTCGCTCGGCTACAAGCAGAAGTCTTCGGATCCGTGGGAGCGAGTCGAGAAGACGTACGCGGCCGGCACCAAGACCAAGGGCAAGGTCGTCAGCCTGACCAACTACGGCGCCTTCATCGAGCTCGAGCCAGGTGTCGAGGGGCTCGTGCACGTCTCGGAGATGTCGTGGACCCGCCGGGTGCGCCATCCCTCGAAGCTCGTCAACGTCGCCGACGAGGTCGACGTGATCGTGCTCGACGTCAATCGCGCCGCCAAGCGCATCTCACTCGGCATGAAGCAGGTCGAGCCCGACCCGTGGGCGACGATCGAGCAGCGCTACAAGCCCGGCGCCCGGATGATGGGGCGCGTCCGGAACCTTACCGACTTCGGCGCCTTCATCGAGCTCGAGCCCGGGGTCGACGGCCTCCTGCACATTTCCGACATGTCGTGGACCCGCAACGTGGGGCATCCGTCAGAGATCTTGAAGAAGGGCCAGGAGATCGAGACGCAGATCCTGAACCTCGACCGGGACAACAAGCGGATCTCGCTCGGGCTCAAGCAGATCCAGCCCGACCCGTGGACGACTGTGTCGCAGCGCTATCCCATGGGCTCGCGCGTGACGGGCAAGATCGTCCGCCTCACCGACTTCGGCGCGTTCGTCGAGCTGGAGCCCGGAGTGGACGGGCTCTTGCACATCTCGCAGATGTCGAACCGTCCGATCGGGCGTCCCGACGAGCTCGTCAGCGTCGGCGACGAGCTGACCTTGCTGGTCATCCGCGTGGACGCGAACGAGCGGCGCATCGGCCTCTCCCTGAAGGAGCTGGCCCACGCCATCGAGCCGCCGAAGGAAATGGAGGAGCGCGGCGGTGGGCGTCGCGGCCAGGGCCGGCGCGGCAAGCACCGTGACGACTACGAAGACGACGAGGAATAGGCCGGTCCGCCGGCGCACCATCGTTCTGGCCGCGCTGGCGATCTACGTCGGAGTCGTCGTCCTCTTCGTCGCCGCCCTGTCGATGGTCGTGGCCCCGACGGGCGGCGGCGGAGCCGTCTTCGGCGCGCGGGTCGCCATCGTCGAGCTCGAGGGCACCATCGTCGACGTCGACGACCTGCTCCGCGAGCTGAAGGCGCACCGCGACAACCCTCAGGTCAAAGCCGTGGTGCTCAGGATCAACAGCCCGGGCGGGGTGGTGGGTCCGACCCAGGAGCTGCACGCGGCCATCATGCGGCTGCGTGAGTCCGGCAAGCCCGTGGTTGCTTCGCTCGGCGCCGTCGCGGCCTCCGGCGGATACTACGTCGCCGTGGCCGCGGACAAGATCTACGCCAACCCGGGCACCCTGACCGGATCGATCGGCGTGATCTTCCAGCTTCCCAACCTGGACGGGCTCATGAAGAAGGTGGGCGTCGACTACGTGGTCGTGAAGGCGGGCCGCTACAAGGACATCGGCAGCATCGCCCGGCCGATGTCTCCCGAGGAGCGGCGGATCCTCCAGTCCCTCCTCGACGACGTCCACGCGCAGTTCATCTCGGCGGTCGCCGCCGGCCGAAAGCTCGACCAGGCTCAAGTGGTCGGCTTCGCCGACGGGCGTATCGTCTCGGGGGCCCAGGCGAAAGATCTGCACATGGTCGACGCCCTCGGCGGCCTCGAGGAGGCGCTCGACGGCGCGGCGACACTCGCCGGGCTTCCGCGGCCTCCCAAGGTTATCGGACCGCGCCGCAAGCTGTCGATCATGGATCTGCTGCGCAACCAGCTCGACCTTCGAGGCCTCACGTCCGTCTCGCCGCTGTCGCTCATGAAGACGCCGCTCTACCTGATGGATTGAGAGTCGCGATTCCCCACGAACGCTCAAGCGATATCCGAGACACTCGGCTTCAAGAAGCCGTCGAATTGGGCGAAACAGCCGTCACGGGCCTCTCGAGCTCCGGACGCCGACGCGGCCAACACAGCGTGGCTGTGAAGTTTCTCGTTCCGGCTGGGGATATTCCTGGAGTAACCTGGCAGTGGTCCCTAAATGCTTACGATGGTGGACATTATTGTATACGTCGTGCTAACTTGCTACCGAGATCGAGCCCGGGTCACCCCCGAATTGGGACGGGAGTAGACGATGACGAAAGCCGACCTGATCGACGAAGTTTCGAAGATCTCGAGCCTGACCAAGAAGGAGACGGAAACAATCGTCAACACGATCTTCGACAACATCACCGACGCATTGTCGAAGGGCGACAAGGTCGAGCTTCGGGGCTTCGGGAGCTTCAGGATCCGTCACCGGAATTCGCGAAAGGGCCGCAATCCCAAGACCGGGTCGAGCGTCGACGTCCCGCAGAAGCGGGTGCCGTTCTTCAAGGTAGGAAAGCGACTGCGCGAGCTCGTCAACGGCTGAGGCTCCTCCGGGCGGTGTGAATCGCCTTTGGGCGCCTTGGCGCATGCCGTACATCACCGCCGCCAAGACCTCGGGCGGATGCGTGTTCTGTGAAGCCATCTCCGGATCGGACGACAGAGAGAGTCTCCTGCTCGCCCGCCGATCCCGCGCCTTCCTGATCCTGAACCGCTATCCCTACGCCGCGGGCCACCTGATGGCGGTGATCAACCGGCACGTGGGGTCACTCCCCGAGGCGACCCCGGATGAAGTGGCGGGCGCGATGGAGCTGGTCACCCTGGCGGTCTCGCTCCTGACGGTCGAGTACCGGCCGGAGGGCTTCAACGTCGGGCTCAATCAAGGGCGGATTGCGGGCGCTGGGATCGTGGACCACCTGCACCTGCACGTCGTGCCGCGGTGGAGCGGCGACAACAGCTTCATCTCGGTCGTGGGCAACACGCGCGTCCTTCCCGAGGACCTCGAAACCACGTACGATCGCCTCAAGGGCCGGCTTGGTGGCTGATCGCGACGACCTCACGCCGATGATGCGCCAGTACCGCGACCTCAAGCGGCGCTATCCGGACCACGTGCTCCTGTTCCGGCTGGGCGATTTTTACGAGACCTTCTTCGAGGACGCCGAGCTCGCGGCCCGGCTGCTCCAGATCACGCTGACGGCCCGCCAGGGCGCGCCGATGGCAGGCATCCCCCACCACGCCTCCGACGGCTACATCGCGCGGCTCGTGCACGCGGGCCAGAAGATCGCGGTGTGCGAGCAGCTCGAGGCGCCCGGCCGCGACAAGAAGCTCCTGCGGCGCGACGTCGTGCGCATCATCACGCCGGGCACCTTGACGGACACCGCCTACCTCGAAGGCGCCGCGAACAACTTCCTCATGGTGGTGATCGCCGGCCGCGATGCGACCGGTGTGGCGCTCGTCGACGTCTCGACCGGCGAGTTCTGGGCGGGCGAAGACGCGGGGAAGGGCATGGAGGTTCTGGCGGCGGCGCTCCTGCGTCGGCCGGCCGAGATCGTGGTGCCCGACTCCGCGCGCGAGAACCCGGCCTTTCTCGCGCGTCTTCAGGCCACCGGCGCCGCGCTGACCTTCTTCGAGCCGCAGACCTTCGCGCCCCGGCGCGCCGCGGCGGACCTCTGCGCCCACTTCCGCGTGGAGTCACTCGCCGCCTTCGGCGTCGGCGATATGACGACGGGGCTCGGCGCCGCGGCGGCGGCGCTCGCGTACCTGCGCGCGACCCAGGGCGACGCGCTCGGCCACCTCACGCGCCTGCAGCGTCTGACGGCCGCCGACGCGATGGCGCTGGACGAGACGGCCGTCGTGACGCTCGAGCTCTTGACCTCGAGCGGCGGCAGTGCGCGCGAGTCGCTCCTGGGCGTGCTCGACGAGACGGTCACGCCGATGGGCGCCCGTCTGCTCCGCCAGTGGCTCCTGCGTCCGCTGCTCGATCCCGCGGCGATCGCCGCCCGTCAGGACGCGGTGGCCGCTCTGGTCGAGGCGCCGGCCGAGCGGACGCGACTCTTCACCTCGTTGCGTCGCATCGGCGACGTCGAGCGGCTCACGAGCCGCGCGACGCTCGGCCAGGCGCACGCCCGCGACCTCGTCGGCCTCCGCGGATGTCTGGCGCCGTTGCAGGACATCCGACGGCTCGCCGCCTCGATCGCGGCGCCCGCGATCGCCGAGGCCGTCGGCGACCTGGCGGAGCTCGACGACCTCTACGCCGTGCTGGCCGCGGCGCTCGAGGACGAGCCGCCCCTCGCGCTGCACGACGGCGGGCTGATCCGCGAGAGCTGGCACGCCCAGCTCGCGGCCATCGTGCGCGACGCGCGCGAGGCGCGGGCGTGGATCGCCGGGCTCGAGGAGCGTGAGCGCGCGCGCACCGGCATCTCGAGTCTGCGGGTGCGCTTCAACCGCGTGTTCGGCTACGGGATCGAGGTGACGCATTCCCAGAGCGCGCGCGTGCCGCCCGAGTACGTGCGCCGCCAGACCTTGACCGGCGCCGAGCGGTACGTGACCCCCGAGCTCAAGGAATACGAGGCCAAGGCGCTCGGCGCCGACGAGCGACGCCGGCGGCTCGAGTACGAGCTGTTCGAGGAGGTGCGCCGCCGGGTGGCCGCGCGGGCGGACGATCTCCTGACGACGGCCCGGGCGCTGGCGCGGCTCGATGTCTTCGCGTCGCTGGCCGAGGTGGCCCACGGCCGCGGTCACGTTCGGCCCACCGTCGACGGCGGCGACGCGCTGGCGATCGTCGAGGGCCGCCACCCCGTCCTCGAGGCGCGCGCCGGAAGCCCGGTGACGCCCAACGATCTGGCGCTCGACCACGAAGCGCGCATCGTCATCCTCACCGGCCCGAACATGTCCGGGAAGTCCGTCTACCTCCGGCAGACCGCTCACATCGCGATCATGGCGCAGATCGGCGCCTTCGTTCCCGCGCGCCAGGCGCGTGTGGGCGTGGTCGACCGCGTGTTCACGCGCGTCGGCGCCCAGGACAACCTGGCGCGCGGCCAGAGCACGTTCCTCGTGGAGATGATCGAGACCGCGACGATCCTGAACAACGTGACGCCGCGCAGCCTGGTGCTGCTCGACGAGGTCGGCCGCGGGACGTCGACCTTCGACGGCCTGGCGATCGCGTGGGCGGTCGTCGAAGCCCTGCACGACCGCGGCCACGGCGCGAAGATCCTGTTCGCGACGCACTTCCACGAGCTGACGCGGCTCGCGGGGCGGCTCGGCGGGGTCCGCAACTTCCACGTGGCCGTCCGCGAGTGGAACGACGAGATCGTGTTCCTGCACAAGGTGCAGCCCGGCGGCACCGACCGGAGCTACGGCATCCAGGTCGCGCGGCTCGCGGGGCTGCCGGCGGCGGTGATCGCGCGCTCGAAGGCGCTCCTGGCCGAGCTCGAGGAGGCGGGTCAGCTGCGCACCGACGCGAGCGATGCCGTCCAGCTCGGGCTCTTCGCGCCCGCCGGGCCCGATCCGCTCCTGGCCGAGCTGGCGGGCCTCGACCTGGCCCATCTCACGCCGCTCGAGGCGCTGAACATCCTGGCGAAGTGGCAGGAGGAGCGGCGCCGATGAGGACGGGTATGTCGGCGTCCCGCATCAGATCGGGCGTGTCGGAGCCACACGCTTCTATCGCAGGTCACCTTCGGTTCACGCCGGCCACGAGGCCCCCGCTACAATGGCCCCCGCTACAATAAAAATCCGTCGACTCCCGGACCACCTCGTCAACAAGATCGCCGCCGGCGAGGTCGTGGAGCGTCCGGCTTCCGCGGTGAAGGAGCTGGTCGAGAACGCGCTGGACGCCGGAGCGCTGACGGTCACGGTCGACCTGCGCGATGGCGGCTCCGCGCTCATCCGCGTCACCGACGACGGCATCGGGATGACGGCGGACGAGCTGCCGCTGGCCCTCGAGCGTCACGCGACGTCCAAGCTGGCGCGCGACGAGGACCTCGACGCGATCGCGACCCTGGGGTTCCGCGGCGAGGCGCTGGCGGCGATCTGCGCCGTCTCGCGCTTCACGCTCACGAGCTGTCCGCGCGGCGCCTCACAGGGGCTGCGTCTGGCCGGCGAGGGCGGCATGGTCAAGCAGCGGCTCGAGGTGCCCGCCGACTCCGGCACGAGCGTCGAGGTCCGCGACCTCTTCTTCAATACGCCGGCGCGGCTCAAGTTCTTGAAGTCGTCCGCGACCGAGCTGTCGGCGAGCCTGCGCGCGCTGACCCAGCTGGCGCTGGCGCACCCGCGGACGCACCTGCGGGTCGCGAGCAACGGGCGCGCGGTGCTGACCACGCCTGCCGCGGCCGAGCCGCGCGCGCGTGTGGGCGCCGTCTGGGGCCACGACGTCGCCGAGCGGTTGCTGGCCGTCGACCGGACCGAGCACGGCGTGAGCGTGCGCGGGCTGATCAGCCCGCCCGATCTGGCCCGCGGCAACCGCGACGAGATCGTCCTCATCGTGAACGGCCGGCCGGTGCGCGATCCGGCGCTGCTCCAGGCGACGCTCGACGCGTACCGTCCGTTGCTGCCGCGCGACCGGTTCCCGGTGGTGCTGCTCGCGATCACGCTGGCGGAGACCGACGTGGATGTCAACGTCCACCCTACGAAGGCGTGGGTCCGATTCCGGCATCCGCGGCTGATCTACGAGATGGTTGCGGCGGCGACGCTCGGTGGGCTTCGCCGCCCCGCGGTCGTGCCCGAAGTCGGACCACGCGGCGACGGTCGTCTCGACGAGCCGGCGCCGGGCGGTGTGGCCGAGCAGACAGCGCTCTTCGGCGCGGCGGCCGCGGTCGAGCCGCGAGCCCTGTTCGGGCGCGTCCTGGGTCAGGTGCAGGACACGTTCGTCGTCTCGACCTCGGACAACGAGGTGTTCTTCCTCGACCAGCACGTGGCGCACGAGCGCGTGCTCTTCGAGCGTCTGCAGCGCGAGCTTCGCGAGGGCACACCCGCCGCGCAGGCCCTGCTTTTCCCGGAGCCGCTCGAGCTGCCGCCGGCCTCGTGCGCCCTGCTCGAGCGCTGGCGCGCGCCCCTCGAGCGTCTGGGCTTCGCGTTCGAGGGGCTCGGCACCGCGACGGTCGTCGTCCGCGCGGTGCCAGCGCTCCTGAAGGGCAGCGAGCCGAAGCGGCTCGTGGAGGCCGCCGTCGACGAGTTCGGCGGCCCGGGCGCGGCCGAGCCGACGCTCGACCGGGCTCTCGCGTTCCTGGCGTGCCGGGCGGCGGTGAAGGCGAACATGCCGCTCGGGCGCGAGGAGATGGATCGCCTGGTGGCCGAGCTCTCCGTGACCGAGACGCCGTACTTCTGCCCGCACGGCCGGCCGATCGTCAGCCGCGTGTCGATGCACGACATCCGGCGAGAGCTGAAGCGCACATGGTAGCTCGGTCGTCGGTCTCGACTCGTCGGAATACGCGGAAAACGGGCTGATACACTGAGGCTAGTGAGCGAGGGCTTGAAGGCTCCCCTGGTCGTGATCGCCGGGCCCACCGGTGTGGGGAAGACCGCGGTCGCGGCGGCGCTGGCGCACCGGGTGGCGATCGAGGTCGTCAGCGCCGACTCGCGTCAGGTCTATCGCGGCATGGACGTCGCGACGGGCAAGCCGACCGCCGAGATCCGGCGCGCGGTAGCCCATCACCTCGTCGACGTGGTCGATCCCGACGACCGCTATCAGGCCGCCCGCTTCCGTGCGGACGCTGCGGCGGCGATCGAGGCGATCCGCGAGCGCGGCCGGCTGCCGGTCGTCGTCGGGGGCACCGGCCTCTACGTCCGGGCGCTTCTGCGGGGGCTCGATCCGGCACCGCCGGCCGACCCGGCGTTCAGACGCGAGCTCGCATCGATCGCGACCGCCGAGGGCCGCGCCTCGCTCCACGCGAGGCTGAGCCTCACCGCCCCCGCCGTCGCGCGCCGACTGCACCCCAACGATCACGTGCGTGTGGTGCGAGCCCTCGAGCTGGCGCGCGCGGGGGCCAGCACGCTCGAGCAGGAGCGCTGGCGCGAGCCGGTCGAGTCGTACGACGTGACCTACTTCGGCCTCACCATGAACCGGGACGCGCTGGCCCGGCGGCTGATCGGTCGGGCCGCCGCGTTCGTCGACGCGGGGCTGCGGGGCGAGGTCGAGCGCCTGCTCGCGCGGGGCTACGATCCGGCGCTGCCGTCGCTGCAGTCGATCGGCTATCGCGAGTTCGTCCGGGTCGCGCGCGGCGAGCTCGAGCCCGCCGAGGCCCTGCGGCTCATGCAGCGCGACACGGTACGCTACGCCAAGCGACAGTGGACCTGGTTCTCGCGCGAGCCGGGCATCGAGTGGATCGACGTCGAGAAGGCCGGCGGCGCCGACGGGACGGCGGAGCGGATCGCGGCGGCGTTGGCCCGACGAGGCGGGCTCGGATGAAGCGAGCGGCGACCCGTACCCGGGCGACGCGGGAGCGCGCGGTGATCGCCGCGCTGCGCCGACCCACGCAGCGCCGGTTCCAGGTCGACGAGTCGCTGGAAGAGCTGGCGGGGCTGGTGACCGCGGCCGGCGGCACCGTCGTGGGCCGGATCACGCAGGACCGGGCCGCGCCGGCGCCGGGGCTCTTCTTCGGCCGCGGCAAGATCGACGAGATCGGGCAGGCGGCGCGCGAGGCCTCCGCGGTGCTCTTCGTCTCCGACGATCCGCTCTCGCCGATCCAGGAGCGCAACATCTCCCAGGTGCTCGGCATCAAGGTCATCGACCGGACGGCGCTGATCCTCGACATCTTCGCCCAACGCGCGCGCACGAGCGAGGGCAAGCTGCAGGTCGAGCTCGCGCAGCTCACCTACCTGTTGCCGCGGCTCGTCGGCCAGTGGTCGCACCTCGAGCGGCTGGGGGGCGGCATCGGCACGCGCGGACCGGGCGAGACCCAGCTCGAGTCCGACCGCCGGGCGATTCGACGGAAGGTGATGCAGATTCGCCGGCAGCTCGACAGCGTGCAAGTGCATCGGCGGCTGCAGCGTCAGGGGCGGCGCCGCGCCGGCGTTCCGGTCGTCGCGCTCGTCGGTTACACGAACGCGGGAAAGACGACCCTGCTCAATCGCCTGGCGGGCTCGCAGCTCACTGCGGCGGATCAACTCTTCGTGACCCTCGATCCGGCCGCGCGTCTGGTGGAGCCGGAAGGCGGCCGCCGGTTCGTCCTGACCGACACGGTCGGGTTCATCCGCAAGCTGCCGCACGAGCTCGTGGCGGCGTTCCGCGCGACCCTGGAGGAGCTGGCCGACGCCGACGTGCTGCTACACGTGGTGGACGCGAGCCACCCGGCGATCGACGACCACATGAAGGCCGTCGACGACCTCCTGGGCGAGCTCGGCGTCGCCGATCGCCCGACGATCCTCGCCCTGAACAAGGTCGACCGGCTGGAGACCGACCCCGCAGTCCTGGCGGCGCGACGGGACGCGATCGCCGTCTCGGCGGCCGACGGCACCGGGATCGGCTCGCTCCTCGCGGCCATCGAGCGCGCGCTGCCGCCGGTCGGCAACCTGACGCTCCGGATTCCGCACGGCGAAGGCGCCTCGCTGGCGCTCTGCTACGAGCGCGGGCGGGTGCTCTCGCGCCGCGACACGCCGGGTCACGTCGAGCTGGACGTCGATCTGCCGGTCGAGCTCCTCGGCGCGCTCGGGCGCTACCGCGTCATCGAATCCGGGCCTGCCGCCGGAATGGTAGACTGAGCGCCCCATGGGCATCGCCAACTGGCTGACTCTGCTCCGGATCCTCCTGATCCCGGTGTTCGTGACCTTGCTTGTCTATCGGCGTCCGGGTCCGGCGCTGATCGTGTTCGCAATCGCCGCGCTGACCGATCTGCTCGACGGGTGGGCGGCGCGCCACTGGAAGGACGAGAGCTCGCTCGGCGCGTTCCTCGACCCGATGGCCGACAAGCTCCTGCTCACATCGTCGTTCGTCACCTTGACGTACCTGAAGGCGCTGCCGTTCTGGATAGCGGCGCTGGTGATCAGCCGCGACGCGATCCTGGTCTTCGGCGCGCTGCTGATCTACATGCTCGGGAGCCAGATCCGGCCGCGTCCGACGTGGGCCGGGAAGGCGGCGACCCTGTTCCAGGTGCTCGCGGTTCTGAGCGGCTTGCTCTCGCGCTTCTTCCAGGTGCATCTGGCGCCTCAGGCCGTGCTCTGGCTGGCGGCGGGATTCACGGTGATCTCGGGGCTGCAGTACATCGTCCAGGGCATGCGGTTCCTCAACGCCTCTCCAGCCACCGCGCGGGACGAGTCCCCTGAAAACGCCCTGTACCGCTGAGCCGGCCGGCGTGACCGTCGCCGCGGTCGCACCGCGCTCGCCCGCGGCCGCGGCGGGCCTGGCTGCCGGCGACCGGATCGTCGCCGTCAACGGCCATCCGCTGCGCGACGCGATCGACTTCCAGTTCCACGCCGGCGACGAGCGGCTCGACTTGACGATCGAGCGGGCCGGCGTCGTGGCCGGGCCGATGCGGCTTCACCGGCGCGGGCCGGGGCTCGGGCTCGATCTGGCCCCGCCGCGCCCGGGCGACATCGCGACGTGCGCGAACAAGTGCGTGTTCTGCTTCATCCACCAGCTGCCGAAGGGCATGCGCCGGAGCCTCTACGTGAAGGACGACGACTTCAGGCTGTCGTTCCTGCACGGCAACTACATCACGCTCAGCGACCTCGACGAAGCCTCGTTCGAGCGGATCATCGAGCAGCGCCTGTCGCCGCTTTACGTCTCGGTGCACGCCACCGACCCGGAGCTCCGCCACGCGCTGCTCGGCCGGCCGCGGCACTCGGCCGAGATCCTGCCGCGGCTCGAGCGGCTGGCCAAGGCCGGCATCCGCATGCACGCCCAGATCGTGCTGTGTCCCGACCTGAACGACGGCGAGCACCTCGCGCGCACCGTCCACGAGCTGGCGCCGCTCCATCCTCACGTCGCGACGACGGCGATCGTCCCGGTCGGGCTGACCCGACATCGCCAGCGGCTCCCCGCGCTGCGCAGCCTCACGCCCGACGAGGCGCGGGCACTCGTGACGACCGCCGATCGGTGGCAGGGCCGCTGGCTGGGCGAGCTCGGGAGCCGGTTCGTGTTTCTCGCCGACGAGATCTATCTGCTCGCCGGACTCCCGCTGCCCTCTGCAGCGGCCTACGAAGGCTTCTCGATCGCCGAGGACGGCATCGGCCTCGTGCGAAGGTTCGAGGACAGCTTCAACCGATCGAACGCGCGGCGGAAGCGCCGCGCGGGGGGCGACGTCGTGACGGTCGTGACGGGCGAGCTGTTCGCGCCGCGCCTGCGCGCGCTGCTGGCCCGCGGCGGATTCGAGCCGGCGGCGATTCGCGTCGCGGCGGTGCCCAACGACTTCTTCGGGCCGGCGATCGGCGTTGCGGGGCTCCTGACCGGGCGCGATATCCAGCGTCACCTCGCCAGGCAGTCCGAGCTCGGACGCGCGGTGCTCGTGCCGGCCGTGGCGGTGCGCGACGGCGACGGGATCTTCCTCGACGACCTGACGCCGGCCGACCTGGCGCGCGACCTCGGCGTGCCCGTCAAGGTGGTCCAGCCAACGCCGGGCGCCCTGCTCAGAGCGATCCGCGATTCCTGACGGAGGCGCGACCCGGATGATCCGCCCGATCATCGCGATCGTCGGCCGCCCGAACGTCGGCAAGTCGACGCTCTTCAACCGTCTCGTCGGCCGCCGTCAGGCGCTCGTCCGCGACACCCCAGGCGTGACGCGCGATCGGCTCTACGGGCTCGTGAGCTTCGAGCGCTGGCAGGCGACGGTGATCGACACGGGCGGCTTCGATCCCTCGTCCGAGGAGCCCTTGATCGAGGGCGTGCGCCGTCAGGTGCTCGCGGCGGTCGAGGAGGCTGACCTCGTCCTGTTCGTCGTCGACACGCGCGACGGCGCGACCGCGCTCGATCTCGAGATCGCGCGGATCCTTCGGAAGGGCAACCGCGCCGTGGTGCTGGCGGCGAACAAGGTGGACACCGACACCCAGGAGAGCAGCCTGGCGGATCTCTACCGTCTCGGCGTCAGCGATCCGGTGCCCATCTCGGCCGAGCACGGGCGGGGGGTCGCCGAGCTCCTCGAGATCCTGCGCGCGCGCTGCCCGGCCATCCCGGCGGCGGCGTCTCGGGCCGACTCGCCCGTGCACGTCGCGGTCGTGGGGCGCCCCAACGTCGGCAAGTCGTCGCTCGTCAACGCGATGGTCGGCGCCGAGCGCGTGCTCGTCCACGAGGCGCCCGGCACCACGCGCGACGCCGTCGACACGACCCTCGTCTACGAGGGCCGCACCTACGTCCTCGTCGACACTGCGGGGATCCGGCGAAAGGGGCGGGTGCAGGAGCCGCTCGAGAAGCTGGCGGTGGTCATGGCGCTCAAGAGCCTCGAGCGGTGTCAGGTCGCGCTGGTGGTCGTGGACGCTTCCGAGGCCATCACCGCGCAGGACGCGCACATTGCCGGCTACGCGAACGAGGCGGGCCGCGCCGCCGTCATCGTCGTCAACAAGTGGGATCTGGTACCCCGCGCGATGGTCCGCAAGGCCGAGGTCGTCGAGCAGATCCGCGACCGGCTGCCGTTCCTCGACTATGCGCCCGTGTGCTTCACGTCGGCGACGCAGTCCGAGGGCATTCCCGAGCTCTTCGACACGATCGCGCAGGTTGCCGCCGAGGCGCGCCGGCGCATCCCGGGCGGCGCCGTCACGGAGGCCTTGCGCGCCGCGGTCGCTCGGCGCCCGACGTCGTTGCGCGGCGACCCGCTGACGATCCAGTCAGCGACGCAGGTCGCCGTCGAGCCCCCGACCTTCGCGCTGAGGGTCAACCGGCCCAACGACATCCATTTCTCGTACGAGCGTTATCTGGTGAAGTCGCTCCGGCACGCGTTCGGCCTGGCGGGCTCTCCGATCCGGCTTTCCTTGAGGAGGGCCACGGGATCGCGGACTCGCCCGAGGCGCGTGCGGCGGTGAGCCTCAGGGACGGGTTGGCGCGCCTCGGCCTCTGGCGTCTCTCCGTCATCGTCGTCGTCCTGGCCGGCGCGATCGCGATCGTCGCGCTCCCGGGCCTTCGGGCGTTCTACTTCGGGCAGGGGACGGCGCCGGTCGAGCGGGCCGCCGCGGTGCTCGCGCGTGTGCCGACGCAGCTCGCCGTCGGCGCGAGCGCCCCCGAGTCGACCGGCAAGACGCCGGTCCGACGGATTCTCCACGATGGCGAGGGGCGGATCCGGGTCCGGGTCAGCGACCGGCCGCCGACTCGACTCCCGGCCGAAGGGATCCCGGCGGGCTGGACGGCCAAGGAGTTCGTGGGCCATGCGTCGGTCGAGCTCGTGCGGGACGACACGCGCCTGGCGCTCCGGCTCCGCAGCGAACGGTCGTCGTTCGCCCTCTACCGCGACGTCGTTGTGGATCTCAACGAGTTCCCGTTCCTCTCGTGGTCCTGGAAGGTCGTCCTTCTGCCGCCCGACGGCGACGTCCGCGTGCGTGCTGCCGACGACCAGGCCGCGCAGGTCTACGTGATCTTCCCGCGTTGGCCCGCGCCGACCCGGAACAGCGACGTGGTGGGCTACGTCTGGGACAGCCGGGCGCCGGTCGGCACCCGGGTGACAAGCACGCAGGCCGCCAACGTCAAGATCATCGTGGTCGCGTCGGGCCGAAGCCAGGCCGAGACGTGGCGCGTGGAGCAGCGCGACGTGGCCAAGGACTACGCGGCGCTCTTCGGACGCCCGGCGCCGCGGGTCGGCCAGGTCGCCGTCATGATCGACACCAACGACACCAAGGGGACCGCCGAGGCCCTGATCGGCGACCTGACCTTCGCCCGGACGCGCGCTGAAAGCATGGAAACCCCAACGTCTATGCTAAGATGACGCGCATGGCAGAGCCTGAGCGCCCGCGCGACGAGCACGACTACGACGACGAGCGCTTCGAAGACGAAGGACGGCGTTCGATTTTTTCGGCGCTCTGGTTTCGCGCGATTCTCGTCGTGATCGTGCTCGGTGTCGTCGTGGCTGTCGCCGTTCCGTACGTGCTCGAGCTCGCGAATCAGCCCGCGCCGAAGACGGCGACGCTCGGAAAACCCGAAGCACCGGCGGTGCCCGTCGCGCCGCCCGCGCCTCCGGTCGCGAGCGTGCCCGCGCCGCCGGCGCCCGCGCCGGAAAAATCGCCGGCGCCCGAGAAACCGTCCGCTGCGGAAAGGCCCGCGGCCGGCGAGAGCTCCGCGCCGACGGCGATGACGCCCGCGACCGAAAAGCCCGTCGCGAAGAAACCGGAATCGAGCAAGCCCGTCGTCGCGAGCAAGAGCGCGGCCCCGAGGGAGCCGGCACCCGCCCGCGCCCCGCGCGCGTCGGCGACGCCGAGCCCAACCGGAGGGAGCGGCGACTACTTCGTCCAGGTCGGCGCGTTCAAGAATCCCGACACCGCCAGGAAGCTTGCGACTCGGCTGCGCGAGCAGAAGTACAACGTCGAGGAGACGTCGGCGAGCGGCGCCAAGCCCGCACGCGGCGCATCTGCGAGCGCGCCGCCGGCCGCCACGGCGCCCTCGCCGAGCGATCGCTACGACGTGTACGTCAGCGGGGGCGCGCCCGCGGAGATCAACGCGAAGCTCTCGGCGAAAGGGCTCAGCGCGGAGCCGTCGGGCGCGGGTGTCGTCGTACGGCCGAGCATGCCGCTGCGCGACGCGGTGGCTCTCTCGAAGGATCTCGCGGTCGACGGCCTCAAGGTGCAGGTCCGTCGCGCCGCCGGCAGCTCGGCGCCCGCGCCGGCCGCGGCGAGCAGCGCCCCGACCGCGGTGAGCGACGGCACCGTGTATCGCGTGCGCGTCGGGCCGTTCGACGACAAGACGACCGCGACGTCGACCCTCCGCGAGCTGGAGCAAAGGGGCTACTCGCCCTTCATCGCGCGAGGCGGGCAGTGACCGCCGGGGACGCCCGGGCGCATCGCGCCGCGTCCCCAGGGGGAGGTGATTTCCAACCGTGACGAAGAACGATCTGGTCAATGCCGTGGCCAACCACGGGCTCTCGAAGCGGCAGTCGTCCTCGGTGGTCGAATCCGTGTTCGACATCATCTTCCGCTGCTTCGAGAAGGGCGAGGACGTGAAGATCGTCGGCTTCGGGCATTTCCGCATCCGCCGCAAGGCGTCGCGGCGCGGCCGGAATCCGCAGACCGGTGAATCGATCGAGATCACGGCACGCAAGGTGCTCACCTTCAAGCCAAGCAAGGGGCTCAAACAACGGATCAACGTAACGGCGTGACCACGGAAGTCGCAGAAAAGCTCTACTACCGGATCGGTGAGGTGGAGTCGATCACCGGTATCCCTGCCTACGTCCTGCGCTACTGGGAGTCGGAGTTCAAGCTGCTTCGGCCCAAGAAGAATCCCGCGGGCCAACGGCTGTATCGCCCGCGCGACCTCGAGCTCGTGCAGCGGATCAAGACCCTGCTCTACGAGGAGCGGCTCACGCTCGAGGGTGCAAAGAAGCGGCTGATCAGCGAGTCGCGGCGCACCGATCAGCTCGAATTTGGGATGAAGGAAGCCACGTACGCGGAGGTGCTCAAGCGTATCCGCGATCGTCTCGGCGTCCTGCGCGCGCGCCTCGGTCCTTGAAGGGCCCCGGGATATCTGCGACAATTCACCCCTGACGGTCGGGGCGTGGCGCAGCCCGGTAGCGCACATGACTGGGGGTCATGGGGTCGCTGGTTCAAATCCAGTCGCCCCGACCAATTTCTTTTATAGTCGCGTTTGGGCCGGCGGGGCCCCAGCCCCGCGACGGCCTGCCGCGCGAAACGCCACATGTCCGTCGTAGTCCTCACCAACGATGACGGCGTCCATGCTCCGGGTCTCGCGGCGCTCGAAAAAGCGCTGGCCGAGCTCGGAGAGGTGTACGTCGTCGCGCCCGAGCGCGAGCAGAGCGCCTGCGGCCACGCGCTGACCCTGCACCGTCCGCTGCGGCCGTTGCGGCTCAGCGAGCGGCGGTTCTCGGTCAACGGCACGCCGTCCGACTGCGTGAACCTGGCCGTCCTCGGCTTCCTGCCGGAGACGCCCGTGCTGGTCGTCTCGGGCATCAATCACGGCGCCAACCTCGGCGACGACGTCACGTATTCCGGCACGGTCGCGGCGGCGATGGAGGGCACGATCCTCGGCGTGCCGTCGATCGCGGTGTCGCTAGTGGACGGCGGTGACTTCGAGACGGCCGGTCGGGTGGCGCGTCTGGTGGCCATGCGCGTGCTGGTCGGCGGGCTCCCCGGCAACACCCTGCTCAACGTGAACGTGCCGTCGCAGCCGCCGCGCGGCCTCCGGATGACGCGCCTCGGCCACCGCGTGTACAAGGAGAAAATCGTCGAGCAGGCCGATCCTCGAGGACGCAGTCACTACTGGCTCGGTGGCGGCGAGGCCCGGTGGGACGACCTGGAAGGCACCGACATGGGCGCGGTGCACGACGGCTACGTCTCGCTGACGCCGCTTCACCTCGACCTCACGAACCATCGCGCGCTGGCGCAGCTCGGCGACTGGCAGGGCGGTCTCAACGCCCAGCTCCTGAACGAGACTCGCCGCTCGCCCCGTGCAGGGGCGGCGCCGAAGAGGAAGCCACGGAGCGGGTAGTGGAGCGGACGCGCGACCCGTACGAGACGGCCCGCGCCCGGATGGTCGAGGAGCAGCTCGTGCAGCGCGGGGTCACTGACGAGCGCGTCATCGCGGCGATGCGGCGCGTTCCGCGCCATCTCTTCGTCGAGGGGCCGCTGCGCGACCGCGCTCACGGCGACCACCCGCTGCCGATCGGCGAGGAGCAGACGATCTCCCAGCCCTACATCGTCGGCTTCATGACGCAGCTGCTCGAGCTCCGGGGCCAGGAGAAGGTTCTGGAGGTCGGGACCGGCTCCGGGTACCAGACGGCGGTGCTGGCCGAGCTCGCCCGGCGCGTCTGTACGATCGAGCGATTGCCCCGCCTGGCCGAGCGCGCCCGGGCGCTTCTCGAGCAGCTCGGCTACGACCGCGTGTGGGTGCGAGTGGGCAGCGGCACGCTCGGCTGGCCCGACGAGGCTCCGTTCGACCGGATCCTCGTCACCGCCGGCGGACCGTCGATCCCCCCGCCGCTGTTCCAGCAGCTCGACGAGGGCGGGCGCATGGTGGTGCCCGTCGGGGACGTCGCGAACCAGACCCTGACCGTGGTGGAGAAGGTCGGCGGCGAAATGAAGACCCGGCCTTGCGGCGACTGCAAATTCGTCAAGCTTGTCGGCAAGTACGCCTGGGAGGTTTGACGACCTTGTACAAGCCCGACGACCTTGTACAATAAGGCGCGTCGCGTCGGGGCGTAGCGCAGCCTGGTAGCGCGCACGGTTCGGGACCGTGAAGTCGGAGGTTCAAATCCTCTCGCCCCGACCATCTCTCCGACCGTCCGGCGGGCCGAGGCCCGGCTTGCCGGACGGTCGCGTGAAACCCGAGCCACCATCAGTGAGCGGATCGAAATCGGCCGCCGAGATCGTCGTTGCCGGGCGGGTCCAGGGCGTCGGCTATCGCAACTATGCGCAGCGCCGCGCCTCGAACCTCGGACTGGCCGGCTTCGTCATGAACCTCAAGGACGGCCGCGTGCGCGCGCGCGTCGAGGGTCCGCGTCCGGTCATCGAGAAGTTCATCGAGGAGCTCGGCAAGGGGCCGCCGCTCTCCCGCGTCGAGAACCTGACCGTCCGCTGGCTGCCGGCCTCGGGCCGCTTCGCCGCGTTCGGGATCCGCTACGCGGAGTTCGAGCAATGACACGCCTGGCGATTGCTGCGCTCGGCTTGATGGTGGCGCTGGTACCGGCGGTGAGCTGCGCCGAGCCCGCCGCGGGGCCGCGCGCGCCGCAGCGCGTGTACGAGGTGAAGCCCGGCGATACCCTGACCTCGCTCGCGAAGCGGTACGGGGTCAACGTCGTGATGCTCGTGAAGCTGAACAAGCTGCCGAGCGCCGACGCTCCCATCAAGGTTGGGCAGCGTCTGGTCATTCCCGGCTCGGACACCGCGGCGCCGACGGCTCAGCAGACGAGCGCCACCCATCCGGGCGCGGGCGCGCCGGCGCGGAGCGCGGGCGCCTCGGGCTCTCAGCCTCCCCCCAGGCTCGCGCTGGCCGTGCCGGACTTCGACAGCGACACGCTGCCGCTCGTGTGGCCCGCTGAGGGGCCGGTGGTCTCGACCTTCGGTCATCGCCGCAGCGGCTGGCACGGCGGCATCGACATCAAGGCGCCGCTCGGGACACCCGTGCAGGCCGCGGCGCCCGGCGTCGTCGTGGCGGCCGGTGTCGAGGCGCGCTACGGGCTCGTCGTGAAGATCGAGCACAAGGCCGGCTTCATGACCGTCTACGCCCACAACGATGTGAATCTGGTCGAGGTCGGCGACCGGGTGGAAGTCGGCGACCTGATCGCGCTCGTCGGCAACACCGGCCGCGCGACGACCTACCACGTCCACTTCGAGGTGCGCCGAGGCGGGCTCGCCTACAATCCGCTCTACCTCCTGCCGATGCCGCCGCGGATCGCCCAGGTCGATGAGACGACCCAGCGACCCCATGAGTGAGGAGGCCGAAGTTCCGGACGAGCCGCTCGACACGCTCGTCGACGAGGCCGACCACGAGGTCCGCGAGGAGACGCGGGCCACCAGCCGCGAGAACCTCAGAGTCTACTTGAAGGAGATCGAGCGCATCCCGCTGCTCACGCGCGAGCAGGAGGGCGAGCTGGCGCGGCGCGTACACGCCGGGGACGCCGCCGCCAAGGCGCGCCTCACCGAGGCGAACCTGCGACTCGTCGTGCAGATCGCCCGCCGGTACTTGAATCGCGGCCTCCCACTGCTGGACCTGATCGAGGAAGGCAACATCGGGCTTCTCCGCGCGGTCGAGAAGTTCGACGGCGACCGCGGCACCCGGTTTTCGACGTACGCGACCTGGTGGATTCGCCAGGCGATCGTGCGGGCGCTCGCGAACCAGGCCCGGACCATCCGCCTGCCGGTGCACGTCGGGCTGCTGCTCGCGCGCTACAAGCGCGAGCAGCAGCGGCTCACCCAGGAGCTGGAGCGCGCGCCGACGATGGAGGAGCTGGCGGCCGCCATGGGTACGACCGTGGACCAGCTGGAAGAGCTCGAGGAGATCCGCCAGCAGCCCGTGTCACTCGAGACCCCGATCGGCGAGGGCAAGGGCCGCGTGAGCGACCTGATCGCCGATCCGTCGGCCGACCCGCGCGCCGCACTCGTGTCGCTCTTCCGGGAGCGGGCCGACCTGGTCTCGGTGCTCGACGACCTGGCGGCCAACGAGCGGACCGTGCTCCGCCGCCGCTTCGGCCTGGAGGGGGATCCGCCCGAGAAGCTCGAGGCGATCGGCCAGCGCCTCGGCCTGACCCGCGAGCGCATCCGTCAGATCGAGGCGGCCGGGCTTCGCAAGCTCCGCGCCCTGCTGGGAGCGCGCGGGATCGACGCGTCCGATCTCTTCTGACCGCAACGGATCGCGATCGACGAGCCGAACGGCCGCCGAGTCAGGAGTCGGCCTGCGCGTTAACTGTGGGCAGGGTCACGATCGCGAACGAGGTGAGGCGGAGCTCCGTGTCCACGTGAGGCCGCGATCGGCGATCGGCCCGGCGCCGATCCGGGGCGATGTTCGCGCTCTGCTGCCGCCGCTCGCCGTGCCGTCGATCGACGATGACCTGCACGGTGGCATCGCCGCTGAAGTGGTTCTGGAGGTAACTCGCCAGCTTCGCGTTGCTCCGCGACACGATGCACAGGAAGCGATCCGGTGGTCTCGTCAGGGCCGTGGCACCCCCACCGATCGGATCGCGCGGCGCGGCATCCGCGAACACTATCGCACACGCTCGAGCCATCAACGCACTTATAGCGAGATCGACCGCGCGTGATAGGCTCGGTGTAGGCGCATGGCATCGCGGAAGCGCGGCAAGAGCCGAGAACGCGGTCACCGTTCCGCCGCTCAGTGGCTGGCCCGGCTCAAGGGCGGTGAGGGGAAAAGCGCCCTGCATCTGCCGCCCGACTTCGTCCTCTGGGTGCTCGCCGGGCTCCTCGCACATCTCGATCGTCAGGGCGACGCGTACGTCGCCGATCTCGCCGAGGGCGCGCTCGTTCACGGCGGTGGGCTCTCGGTGCACGACGGCACACGCTGGCAGAGCGCCGGACCCGCGCACGACGCGGCGCTTCGGGCGATCGCCCAGGCGTTCGCGGATCTCGATCTCACGCGCGGCCGGCGCCAGGACCACGGCGCCTGGGAGATGCTCGATCGGGTCGAGGCCGCCTACACGGGTTTCTGCGTCGGGCTTCGACCCGACGGCACCGAATCGGATCGCGACTACCTCGACGAGGAGATACGCCGCCTCGGCCAGGGGAGCCTCAACGACTCGTCGGTCCGCAGGAAGTTCAGGGCGAACCTGCGCCGCCGCCTGCTGCGCGCCGCGCTCGACGACGTCGCCCGCCGCCACCTCTCGGCCCGCGCGACCAAGCGCCAGATCCGAACGCGCGGCGACGAGATCCAGCGGCATCTGCAGCGCGCTGGTCTGCTGAAGCTGGTGGGCGGCTCGGTTCCCTTCCTCGGCGCCTGAGAACTATCTCGCGCGCTGGCTGCCGCCGGTCACGCCCAGGGTTCGCTGTCCCTCGCCGATCGCTCCGCGTCCCAGATCTGAAAGCAGTCGGCGTGAAGCCGGATCGTTCTCCAGTCGTCCGCGCAGATTCTCACGGTCATCCGCTGATCCGGCTCGATGGCGGTGCCGCAGGCGTCGCACTCCTGTCCGATGCCTGAACCGTATCCGAGCTCGACCACACGGTTGCGCGGCAAGCGGCCATCGCGGATGCGCTGCCGGATGAGCATGCGAATCACGTCGTCGCTCATCCTTTGGCCGGCGTGAGCGTCGTCACGAGACTTGCTCGCGCGAGGACTCGACCGCGGTCCGCGCGCGTCACTTCGTCCCCCCGGGCTGTCAGGCGGCATCGGCGGCGGTCTTTTCTTCTGACGGGTGGTTACTCACCCGGTCAGATACTTGCACGCACAAGGAGGCCGTTCCATCAGGGAGACCCCCGATATTTGCTGCGGGGCTTACCTGAGGACAGTTCCTGAATAGGCGGTGGACTGGCGGAGCACCACGAAGTTCCCGGACAGGCGATGCGACCGCTATCGAGCCGTCTCAGAGATCTCTGCGCCTGGCGAGCACGATGACTCCAAATGCCGTCAAGCAGATGCCGGCAAGGAGAGCGGGCCATGGGTCGAGCGCGGGCGCGTTGGCCGCGATGACGAACGAAGCGACCGCCAGCAAGATGCCGGCGACGACGCAGACCCAGGCAAAGGCGCGCACCAAAGACGGCTGAGGGCGATCCATCGACACCGACCTATAGGCTATAGCCGCTTAGATAGGGATAAAGCATATAATGTCTCGGCCACATGGACGTCGACATCCTGCGGCAAGTCATCAGGCGACGGCTCGAAGAGGGCCGTCTGCCACATGGCCAGATGATGGAGCTAGGATACGGACAAGGCGTTGGCCAGCTCTGCGACGGGTGCGGCGAGTCCATCACGTGGCATCAGAGAATGACCGTGCGCATCTGCCGCGATGACTGGCGGACGGTGCGGCTTCACGGCGATTGCTTCGAGATCTGGGACGCGGAGAGGCAGGCGAGGGACGAGCCGGCGCGATAGCTGCGTCGTGGCCCGCGCCGCGTCCACACCTGCGCGGAGTGCTAGAATCAGCCGTCGGCGTCGCGTAAGTCCTTACGCCCCCGTAGCTCAGGTGGATAGAGCAGCAGTTTCCTAAACTGCGTGCCGGGTGTTCGAGTCACCCCGGGGGCACCAATTCTACGCAGAGTTAGCGGTTACCCTTCCACGTTGCGGCGGTTGGCGAAATCCGTCGCATAGTGCCGATTCACGCCGGGTTTGAAGTGCCCGTAGAAGCGAACCGCACCTGCACCCGGCATCGGTCTTCGGCGACACCTGGTTCGGCGAAAAGGCCGAGGCGTTTGCGCGCTTCTTCGGAACGCCGACCTGCGGGATGAAGTGGCGCCAAAGTACCCACGCGCTCTGGGCGTAGGCGGTCGCAGCCGAGGTGACCAGGAGAGGGCGAGGAGCAATGGGGCCCTGCTCAGGAGTCCCATGATCCACCTACCTCTTGCTTGTCCTTCGGGGCGGGGTGCTTCGGGGGGCCACTTGCGGCGGATCTTCACCGGGTGTGGTCGAGTGAGCCTTGCGCATCTGATACTGCGGAACCGTTTTGCTGACGGCGGAGCATGAACGGGTGTCCGTCGGCTTGCGCGGATGGGCCCCGTAAGTTGCGATGGCCAGCCCAAGATCGCCATCCGCAAACAAGGACTGTTTCCCGTAAAGCGGTCGAGTGATCGGGGCTTCCTGTCCACAGTCGTAGCATCTGGCACGCCACGCCATGGCGGGATGATAGCGCCAATGCAGTTCAGGCTCGCTTCACGCTGGCCTTCTCGTGCGCGCCCCACGTCCGTAGATGGTGGCAGCAGGGCTCGGCGACTCGCTGACGCGAACGCGCGCGTTCTTGCCACCTGCCGTCGTATATGGCTGTCCGACTACTTCCCATTCGCCGGTTGCATCGGTCAGGCGGTCGCCGGGCTTGAGTCGCATGAGGCGGCGGGACCCTGAGTGGGGCGTGTTTTCGCGGGCCGCCACTTCTTGCGAGGCCACTATGAACCAAGAATCGCTCCGTTTTCTCATCCGGCACAAGATCCAAGTTGGACGCCTGCCGCACGACAGCACCGGACGGGTCTGGACAAGTACACGCGACGGGCAAGAAACGTGCGACGCCTACGACACGATCTTTTCGATGGAGCAGTTGCTGATGGAGCGGACGACCCTGATGCTAGGCGGGCAGCCCATTCACTTCCGCGCCCGATGTTTTCAAGTCTGGGATGAAGAAATCAGCGCCGAATAACAATTGCGGCTAACTGGTCTCAACGCCTCCGACGCCGCCTGCTGCGGTGCGTGTCGCCCTTCATCCAGAGCCCGAGGACCACAGCGGCTGTGATGGCCACCACGAGGCCAACCAGCACGACTCCTGAGTCCAACAGCGGGGTCATGGTCATGGGGCCATTCTATCCGGTGCTTGACGGAACGCGTTCCACGCCGCACTCAGCACCGCCCGCCACGGGGTGCGCTCCCACCCCGGTCGTGCTCGTGGGTGAGTATTCCATCCCGGTCGGGTAGTCGCGCACGGCGCTACTGGATGACCTGATCCGCCCGCAGCAGCAGCGACTGCGGGATCGTGAGCCGCGACGGGACGCCACCGTTGTCGTGTAGTACTGCGTCTGCTCAGGCCGACTTACACCGACCCATCAGCCGCTGCGACCGCGGCCGTCGGGTCCTTCACGGCCACAAGGAAGATGATGGCCACGAGCGCCATGAAGGCCGCGATCAGCCCGAACGCGGGCGCGTACGAGAGCGAGGCGATCAGCACGCCCGCGAGGATCGGTCCGGCCGCCTCTCCGCAGTCCCAGATCGTGCCGAACACCCCCATCGCAGACCCCATGCGGCCAACTTTGACGAGATCAGCCACGAGGGCTGTGGTCGAAGGGGTGACGATGGCAACTCCCAGTCCGAAGAGCGCTGAGACCGGGAAGAGAAGCCAGATCGAAGTGACTGCGGGGACAGCGGGGAGCATGAGCGCGCACAGGAAGAGGCCCGCCAGGATCATGGGTTTTCGCCCGACACGATCGGAGAGCCAGCCCCCGAGCGGCTTGGCGACCATGGTGGTGGCGAGCTGGGCTCCCAGGACCAGGCTGATCTGGGCGTCGTTGAGCCCGATCCCCTGAGCATATGGCGGAAAGAAGCCGAGGAAAGCCCCGTACCCCACATACATGGCCGCTTCGAGCACCGATGCGATCACCACGGCGCGGCTCGATGCGACCTCACGGATCCCCATCCAGAACCGCTGGGAGCTGGCGCCGAGCGTGGAGCTCGCTGGGCGAGGGGTCCGATCCTCAGGTAAGCGGAGGATGATCGCTAGTGGGAGCAGCCCGAGCACTCCGACGGTCAGGTAAGTGATTGGGTAGCTGGCGGTGAAGAATAGCAGGAGCCCTCCAAGCAGAGGCCCTAAGGTACCTCCGAGGTCATTTGCGGACGCGAACCACCCGAGCTTCTGCCCGCGTCCCCGCGCGAAGAGGTTGGCCACGAAGGCCGACGCCACCGGCGAGAAGATGGCGGTAGCGAAGCCGTGGAGGAAACGCAACGCGAGCAACGCGCCCGGAGAACGGACGAAGGGGTAAAGGAACGGGGGAGCGGCGAAGAAGAGACAGCCCAGAAGCATCATGCGCTTGCGTCCGAGTACGTCGGAGAGCGCTCCGGCAGGGAGCTTGATCACCACCCCGGTGATCGTCGAGGCAGCGAAGATCAGACCGAGCAACTCGGGAGAGGCGCCGAGGTCCTGGGCAAAGCGCGGGAGTACTGGGCTCCGGGCCATCTGATACCCGAAGCGAGCCAGGAAGCCAGCCAGCACCAGAGTGATGAAAGGCGTCATATCGGCCCAACCTTGCTCCCGTCTTTTTGCCCGTACTCCCAATTTTGCTCCGCGCAGGCGATTCTATGCTGCCGAGAGGGATGTTCCTCAGTTCCCTCGGTGGAGATATTATTGCAGCTCCGCGGCGCCGGCCGGCGAGACCATTGTGTGACTACTGCCGCGACGATGTCGGAAGGGAGAAGCCGAACGTCAGACCGATCGTGAACTGCCAGTCCGGCGCCGCCCGACTGATGCCGCGCCGGACCCCAGCGTCGAGAAACACGTTGTTCGACATCGGTTGCCAGATGACGCCGAGAAGTGCGGAGTTGTTCGGTCGCTGGCCCTGCGTACTCTCGCCGTTCACCTCGCCAACTAGCCGGAGCTTCGGATGCACCGGCAGCTCGCCGATGACCCCCCAGATCGCAAAGGCGTGTCGGTCGTCTCGATCGAGGCCGCCGCCACCGTTGACGTGCACCGTGACCGGCGCCACCTTTCCGCTCACGATACCGATCGCCTCGACTCCGACGCCATGCTCGTGAGGAAGAGTCGACGGCAGCAGCGGCCCGGCTTCAATCGCAAAGCTCACGCCTGCCTTTTCTTGGAGCACCCCTTCCTTCAATACGCCCTTCAAGAACAGTCCCGGGTCGGTGATCTCGAGCTCAGGGCTGGCCTCGACGCGAAACTCTCCGACCGCCTCCCAGTTCTTCGCAAAGCCATAGTTGAGCACCACGCTCGGCGTGGTGATCGTGTTTTCCTGGCGCGTCCGCTCAAGATTGAAATAGCCGAGCTCGAGCTCGACTTCCCTCGGATCGGCGACGGCCGCGTCGGTAGAGACGAACGGGCGGTATGCCAGCGCTGATGCCGGGATGAGCAGAACGGCGAGCAGTGTTACGAGGATCCTAATTGGTCACGGCCTCGAAGACAAACATCTTCGATGCGGGCCGGCCCTTGTCTTGTTCCGCCGGCGCGTACAGGCGGTGGGTCCGCGGGTCGACCGCGAGGCTGTGAATCTTCGGCTCCACCGGGAAGTCCTGCAGCTTTCGGAAATGGGCCGGATCGTCCATCTGAAATACGGAGATTGCACCACTCGAGCACGCCACATAGATGCGGCCGAGCCCGGGATCGAACATCACGACGTCCGCGCCCTTGGCCATCGGCAGGTGGGCGATCGCCTGACGCGTGTCGAGGTCGAACACCGTGAGGGTGTCGTTGCCCTCGCAGGAAAGGAACGCGCGATGGTGCTCGGGGTCGACCGCCATGCCATGATTGCCGCGGCATCCCTGGACGGGATACCGGCCCACCACCGCGTCCGTGGCGGGATCGATCACCGCGAGAATATTCTGGTCTTGAAGGTTGACATAAATCTTGCGCGAGATAGGGTCGTACTGCGGCACACCCGTTTCGCTGTCAAAGCGCAGCACCTTCACGATCGTATCGGTCCTGACGTCGATGACGCTCTCCGCCTTCGCGCTCGTTCGACACGTACGCTGTGTGAAATGGCACGGCGTAGGCGATGCCGTCGGGCTTGGCTTCCGTCGGAAGCCTCTTGACGACCGCCATGCGAGTGACATCGATGACGCCGATCTTGTTCTCGCCCGAGTTCGCAGTGTAGATCTTCTTGCCCTCGGCGATGTAGGCGACGCCTTCGATGCCGGGCACATCGGGGACGGTCTTGACCACCGAGCTTGCCCGAAGGTCGACCACATGCAAGAGTCCTGCGCCGAGATGCGCGGACAGCAGGTAGTTGTCATCCTCGTCGATGGTCAGATAATCGAAGCGCTTGCCTGGAGGTCCTGGAAGCTCGAACTCCACGATCTGCCGCAACGAAGGATGGTCTGCTGCCGGCTGCGCGCCGCCACGACCGAACTGCGTCCACAGACCAACCCCGATCGCCGCCACGAGCGTCACGACTAGGGCATACGGTGGAATCTGACGAGACCGAAGCTTTTGCGACATAGCTGTCACATCCCCTAGAACAGGAACGTCGGCTGCTTGTCGATAAATCGGCTGATCAGCCAGGGACACGCGGTACGATCGACGCGCGCTTTTTCACGGGTGACCCACTTCATGCGTCCCTCCTCTACTTGCGGCTGTTGATCTGTGACTCGGCTCGGGTGCCGCCCGACCCTGCGAGCCGAGATAGCGCCCCAGCAAGATGAGCACGGCGAGCATGTCCACGGCGCCGCCAAGGGCCCACATGACGAGACCGCCAAGGGACTGGTCCTCGGCGCTCG
>WNEQ01000231.1_pt1 | contig 39599 bp, 43 predicted proteins | sample 5399971 | NCBI WGS metagenome assembly WNEQ01 (sample SAMN13153330, study PRJNA577476) | soil metagenome | isolation source: 20 cm grassland meadow soil 2 days after 1st rain plot 5 | place: USA:California | collected 2015-09-18
CGCGAACCACCGCTCGCGAGCGGCGTAGCGCGCGACCGTGAGGAGTACACCGAGAAAATCCTCGCGGTCCTCGAGCACCGGGTCGCGGACTCCGCATCGAGGGTGAAGGCGGCGGAGAAACTCGCGACGCTGAACGACCGCCAACTTCGGCTGATGGCCGCCCTCTCGGACCGCGTCGCGCTCTTCGGGAACGGGCCAGCCGACGGGCTCGCCCTCTTCTTGATCACGGCACTGCTCATCCTGTCATGAGCCCTGGCGGGCGTTCCTTCCCCACGCGGCCGGCCCGAGCCGTGCGTACGTGGAGCGTGGTGGCCGCGCGGCGCCTCGCCGGCGTGGCTGCGGGCGCCGTCCGAGTCGTCACCGGGCGCCTCTCGCTCTTCTACCACGTCGCCGTCATCATCCTGGCCGCCGCGATCGCCGCGACCCTTCCCTTCACGTTCGCCTTCCTCGCCCGGCGTCTGCTCGCCTCCTGGTCCGCGATCGAAGACGAGAAGGTCTTCCTCGTCTCGACGGAGCTCGCCGTGGCACTGGTGCTCGTGCTCGTCCTGAGCCGCGCGCGGACGAACTGGCGGAACCGGCGGTTGTCCAAGATCGCGCGGGCGGCGGGGTTGGTGCATCTCGGTGCGGCGAACGGCATTCTGTCCCGGCGGGTGGCTCGGCGGCTGAAGGAGCGACACGCCTTCGCGCGGGACATCATGATCATCGGGTCCACGGGGTTTCGCACACTCGTCGAGCCGAGGGGCGACCTGCGCGCGGTGATCGAGAACTGCCGGAGCGCGAAGATCATGCTGCTTGACCCAGAGAGCCGCGGGGCGATCGAGCGTGTGCGGACGATCGGCGATCCCGAGATCACCTGTGAAAGCCTGCGGACGCAGGTCGAGCAGACGATCGCGTTCCTCCGCGCGCTCCCGGCCGCGCACCAGCGGATCCACCTGAAGCTCTACTCCGAGCCACCGCTCTGGAAGCTGGCCATTCTCGGCGACCACGCCTGGGTGCGGCACTATCCTCCGGCGCTCGACGTCCGCGTCTTGCCCGAGTACGTATTCGTGCACGGCCAGGATCCAGCGGGCCTCTACACGGCCTTCTACCAGTACTTCGTCATGCGCTGGAACGATTCCGCGATCCCCGAATACGACCTGCTGGCGGGCGCACTGGTGTACGCAGGTGGAGCGCGACGGGCGGTCGGCGGAGCCTCATCGAGGTCGTGAGCGCGGCACGCCGACGACGCGCCTCACGCCAGGATGGCGACCTTCCTCAGGAGCGGCAGGTCGTCGAGCGCCCTCCCGACGGCGAGCGCCGCGCAGGTGAGCGGATCCTGGGCTACGCGCACGGGCAGCTGCGTCCGGTTCTGCAACCGTCGATCCAGCCCGCGCAGGAGGGCGCCCCGCGCGTGAGCACCACCCCGTCTCGACGATCTCGTCGCGGGGACGAAAGAGCCGGCCAGCGAGCATCACTCTTCGTCATCGTCAACCTGCTCGCCCGGGTGATGTCCTTCGGTTCAAGGACTGTCAGCTCGGACAACTGCCACGCCATGTGAGGGACCTCATCGCGGCGGAGGCCGAGCAGCTGCGAGACGACTTCGTTAGCCTCCAGGATTTTGCCGCGGAGGTCGGAAACGAACACCGGGTCGGGAGCGGCGGCGACGATTACGTCAGCCGCGAGCGTGCGGCGGGCGTCACCCGCCGCGGAGGCAGTGAAGTCATTGATCGTCCTTGGGGTCGCGGCGGGAGCCGCGACGACCGGTGACGAAGCCGATACCCCCGACGCCCGCGCTGAGCCGAAGTCCCAGCCCCCCGATAATGACGCTGAGAACATATTCGGTGTTCGGGATCCGCGGTCTCCGCTTTGGGGAGGCTGCCGCGCGCTGGCGACGGCCGCGGGTTGCACGGTCGTACAGCCGTCGGCGAGTGGGGTTCGAGAGGACCTCGTATGCCTCCTGGATCTCGATGAACCGCTTGGCGGTGTCCCGACCCGGCGCGACATCGGGGTGGAATCTTCGGGCCAGTCGCCGGTAGGCCGCCTTGATCGCCTTCTTGTCAGCGTCCTGGCCGACCCCCAGGATCTTGTAGTAATCCCTCACTGTTGCGAGCATGCTCGCAGAGGGCGGGTTGGTGCGGTGCGCCCGCCGACGCCCCGAACCTCAGGTACCCTGCGCCTCCTCACGGGCTTGGCGCCACGGTTGTCGATCGCTTCATTCGCTTTCTCCTTAGCCGCGTCGTAGGTCGTCGAACCCGTCATCGAGATTCATCCTGATACCGCCTAAAATCATCTTCTCACTGACGCCATAGACTTGCGCGGCCTGCGTCAGTTGAAGGGACGGGCTGGCGTCAATGACTTGGCCCAGGCCTTCATTTCTCGAGCTCATCCAGCAGTTTCCTGAGCCACTCTTCATCCGAGTGCTGGAGGTAGGTTGCGATGGAGGCCGCTGTGATGCACGCCTCGACCGTGATCAGGTCAGGTCGATGCCGACCAGCGAGACCCGGGCCGACGCGTCGATGACGATGCCCTTATCGAGGACCCGGTCAAGCACCTCAATCTCAGATGCACGGAAAATGCCGAGGGTTTTCCGCCACTTGGTCCGAAATAATTACAAGCGCGTTGACCGTAACATGTGGCTCCGAATTTGTAGAAATTACGCTCGTGGCGCACATTGTCAGCATTACAACCAGCTGGTACGGGCGCCGAAGGCTCGTCTCCGCCAAAACACAAAGTGGCGGAGGAGCCGCTGGCCGCGACCGATGTTTCTTCCCGCCTCGCCATTCAGGATGGTGCTTCCGCCCCCGCTGGTCCTGCGGCGGGGACAACACAGCGCACACGATCAATCTGCGTTCGCTTCGTGCGCGCCAGCTCGTGTTCTAGCTTCGAACGCTTACCGATCTTCACTTCGAGAGCCCGCTCAACTCCATCGCCGTGGACTGCGCGATGCCTGCGCCGCGGCGAGTGTCGGCCGACGCGTTCATGAGCACGGAGTGACTTCGTCGCAGGCGCCGGCCGGAATGACCAGGTCAGAACCGAAATGTGAATCCCAGGGAGCCCCCCCAGTCGGCCGATCCGTTCGACAATCCTCGGGTCACCGCTCCGGTGAACTTCAGCGCCCTCGTGAGCCTGTACTCCGCTCCCACGCGGAGCTCGAGAGGATCCGACTGCCCCGGCGAGATGGCGGTCGAACCGTCGAGGAACGTGAACAGGGACAGAGGTCCGATCGAGTACGCCGGACCGACGCTCCAACCGAAGGAGTCGCGGAAGTTTGTGCCCGGAGGGTCGCCGACGAACGTATATGACAGGGTCACAAATCCGAACAGGCCGTCGATGAGACGCTTGCTCAGATCCACGCCGATCGTCTCGTCGAACTCACCCGTGCCGAGACCGCGGTCACTATCGGCGGTCGGAAACTTGATCTTCACGTAGGGCGCGATCTCGGGGACGAAGTCCCGTTCCTCGAGGACGGTATAGGACACCTTCAAGAGCAGGTCGCCGACGCCGCTCTCGCTGGTGGAGCGCTCCGGCCGCGCGAACTTCCCGCTGCCGCCCTTCTTTCGCACCGCCACGCCGCCGGCGGTGACGACGACGTTCTCCGAAGACTGGTAGATCCACGGCAGCGTGAGGCTGATCCAAAGCTGATCGACGGGCCTCACGCCGAAGGTGACGGGCACGGAGACGATCGTGGTGTCCTTGTTTGTCCCGTAGTCGCCGACCGAGTAGTTGACGGAGGTCGACAACAACCACCGCGGATCGTCTTCGGCCAGCGCCGGCGTGACACCGGTGATGATCAGTACGAGACCGATCAATGCTCCGCGAGTGCTCATGCCGTCTCCCCCATTCGCCGATTGATGAACGGGTCGCTCACAGTGCTGAATCCAGAGTAGAGGGCGCCGGGCGCGAGACGCGAAGAAAAAGCAGCGCGGCGGAGGTCCGCCGCGCTGGGGTGTGGCATTCGCGTCAAATTCGCCCTGAAGCCCAGTGCCCGGTCAGCGGCTGGGTTTTTCCGGCTTGGCCGGCTTCTCCATCTTCTCCATCTTCTCCGGCTTCTCGGCCTTCGCGACCTTGTCCGCCTTGTCGGGCTTCCCCGCCACACGGTCGGTGGCCTTTTCCGCCCGTTTCACGTCGCTCACCACGTGCCCGAGCTTCACGCCCAGCTCATGGGCGAGCTTCACGCCCAGCTCATGGGCGATCACGCCCCACCCTTTGCCCTCCTGTCGGAGCGCGACGATGTGGTCGAGCGCCGCCTGCTGGCTCAGAGTCTTGTCTTGCTTCATCAGCTCCTGAGAAAGCGCCAGTGCGATCGTCGCCTGACCGTAGCCGCCCATACGACTGTGGAGATCGGTGACGACCGACGGCTGGACCTTGAACTCCTTGGCGATCCGCTCGGTCACGCGGCGCTGTCCGTCGGGCGTGTTCGAGGCGCGCGTGGCGTCGGCGTCGAGCTGCTTGGCGTCCGCCTGGAGCTGTCGCTCGTGCTTCTGGTCCTTGACGTCTTCGGCCGCCACAGCGACCGGGAACGTCAAGGCGACTCCTGCCATCAGGAGACCTCCGACGAACCACCGCGACATGGTTTCCCGTCTCATCGCTTCCTCCAGTCAATCCTTCCCGCTCATGCGGGCACAGCTGGTGCCCGATTCCTCGTAGCAGGCTTCGTGCCGGAAACCGTGCAGCAAAAAGCCGTTCGCTGACGGACACATAGGGACGATCGGCGTGGAGCCTGGTGTCAGAATGGAGGCCGCCCGCGTGCTTCGTGACAGTGGAGCGCGGTCTTCTACGCGGGCCTACCGCGGTCGGACGCTCGGCTTACCAGCACGGGTTCGATTCCCCAGTCCGCGCAAAATGGGGCGCCGCCACACGCGACGCCCCACGCTTGCGTTCGCTCGATGACGCCTGTCCCGTGCTCGCGCTCACACCTTCAGCTGATCGCGGATCGGCAGGCGCCGGATTCGTTTTCCCGTCGCCGCGAAGATCGCGTTGCACAAGGCCGGCGGGATCGGCGGCACGCCGGGCTCGCCCACGCCGCCCATCGGCTTGCTGTAGTCGCCGGGGATGATGTGCACGCGAATCTCCCGCGGCGCCCCGGACATCCGGGTCACCTCGTAGGCATGGAAGTTGTCCTGTTCCACGCGGCCGCTCTTGAAGCTGATCTCACCGAGTGTCGCGGCGCCGACGCCCATCACGCAGGCGCCCTCCATCTGGGAGCGCACCCGGTCCGGGTTGACCGTTGCGCCGCAATCCACGGCGATGTCCACCCGCGGGATCGTCAGCTGGCCCTTGTCGTCAACCGCGGCCTCCACGACCGCCGCGATGTAGCTCACGAAGCTGTAGTGTCCCGCGATGCCCAGGCCGTGGCCCTTGGGCAGCTTCCTGCCCCATCCGGCCTGGCGCGCTGCCGTCTCGACGACGCGCCGCAGGCGGCCGGTGTCGACGGGGTACCGCTCGGGGGATTCGCCGTGGTTCCAGGTATCGCCCAGGGTCTCCGGGCTCACCTGGCGAGCCGGGCCGATCACCTCCAGCAGGAAGTCCTTCGGGTCCCGGCCGGCGGCCGCGGCCAGCTCGGCGACGAACGACTGGACCGCGAACGCATGGGGAATGTTCGAGACCGATCGGAACCAGCCGATGCGCGTGTGGGCGACCGCCTCGGGGTTCTCGATGCGAACGTTCGGAATCGCGAACGGCACGTTGATGACGCCCATGCCGAGCTCGAACGGCGCCTCGTTCTTCGCCGCGGGATTGAACGTGGAGATGATGGTCGGCGCCACGCTCCGGTGCAGCCAGGCCACCGGCTTGCCTTGCGCGTCGACGCCAGCCTCGAGGTGCTCGACCGACACCGTGTGGTAGTAGCTATTGTGCAGGTCGTCCTCGCGCGTCCAGGTCACCTTGACCGGCTTGCCGTCCACCGCTTTGGACAGGACGGCTGCCTCGATGGCGTAGTCGGGCTTCGACTTGCGTCCGAAGCCGCCGCCGAGCAGCGTGACGTGCACGGTCACGTCGTCCGCTGACATGCCGAGTCGCTTCGCCACCAGGTCACGGGTGGCCTGGGGAGACTGGAAACCGCCCCAGACCTCGCACTTGCCATTCGCGATCCGCACGGTCGCGGCCGGCGGCTCCATCGTGGCGTGCGCGAGATGCGGGACGTAGTACTCGGCGTCGAGGCGGCGCGCCGCCTTGGCCACGGCGGCATCGAAGTCTCCGTCGTTGCGCACGACCTTCCCGGGCTTGCGCGCGGATTCCTCGAGACTGGTCTTGAAGGCCGACGAGTCGTAGCTCGCATTCGGGCCATCGTCCCAGGTGATCTTCAGCGCCTTGCGGCCCTGCATCGCGGCCCAGGTGTTGCGCGCAAGGACCGCGACGCCACCGACCGGATTGAAGTGGGCAGGCGGCGGGCTGTCCTCGATCTGCACGACGCGCTGCACCCCCGGCACCTTGAGCGCCTCGGCAGGGTCGAAGCTCGCCACCTTGCCGCCGTAGACCGGGGGACGCGCCACGACCGCGTACAGCATTCCGTCCAGCCGGGTGTCGATGCCGTACTGCGCCTTGCCGGTCGCGATGTCGCGGCCGTCGACCAGCTTCAGCTGCCCCTTGCCGATGTAACGGAACTGCTTCGGATCCTTGAGGCGTAGCGTCTCCCGCGCCGGGACGGGCTGACCGGCCGCCGCCTTGGCGAGCGATCCGTACCCGGCGCGCCGCCCCGTCGGACGATGCACGACCTCGTGGTTCTTCGCCTCCACCTCGCTGACGGGCACTTTCCAGCGTTCAGCGGCCGCCGCTTCCAGCATGGTGCGCGCCGCCGCGCCGCAGCGGCGCATGGGCTCGAAGAAATGCCGCGTGCTTCGCGAGCCGTCGGTGTCCTGGTTGCCGAACTTTTTCTCGTCACCGGGCGCCTGCGCGACGCGCACGCGCTTCCAGTCCGCTTCGAGCTCGTCGGCCACGATCATCGGCATGCCGGTCCTGACGCCCTGTCCCATCTCGGAACGATGGCAGACGATCGTGACCGTGCCGTCCTCGGCGATGGACACGAACGCCAAGGGGCTGTCGACCCACCCGTTGGGCATCCCGTCGGCGCCGTACTTCTTGGCCTGGGCACGCGCGGCCGATGGATACCCCACCGCGAGCACGAGCCCGCCCAGTGCCGACATCCCCTGAAGGAACCGGCGCCGGCTCAGGTTGACCACGACCAGCGGTCGGTCCAACGACGCATCGCTCCCCGCACTCGAAATGCGATCGACTGGCGCGTTCATCGCGTCCCTCCCTGCTGAACCGCCGCCTGCTTGATGGCGGCGCGGATCCGCGTGTAGGTCCCACAGCGGCAGATGTTGCCGCTCATGGCCTCGTCGATCTCGACGTCGCTCGGCTTCGGCTTGCGCTTCAGCAGCGCGGCCGCGGACATGATCTGGCCGGCCTGACAGTAGCCGCACTGGGGCACGCCCGTGTCGACCCACGCCGCCTGCAACGCCTTGCCGACGGCGTCCGCGCCGACCGCCTCGATGGTGACGACCTTCTTGTTCGCCACCGCCGAGATCGGCGTGATGCACGAGCGCACGGCCTGCCCGTCGACGTGCACCGTACAAGCGCCACACAGCGCCATGCCGCAGCCGAACTTGGTCCCCGTGAGACCGAGCTCGTCGCGGAGTGTCCACAACAGCGGGGTCTCGCCGGGCAAGTCGACAGTCTGGCGCTTGCCGTTGATGTCGAGTGGGATCATCGCGATTCTCCTCTCATCCTCGAGACTTCAGGGCCAATGCGGTTCGTGGCCGACCACCCTCACTCTGGGCGCGCCGCACAATCGAATCACAAAACGAGCGCAACATAAAGACGGCTGATGGCGAGCCCTCCAACGTTCATCGGAGGGGGCGCCGCTTGACATCACGTGTGGCTCGCCGCCAGAATCGCGGCCGGCGACGCTCCGATGTCCTCGCGTTCCGGATGGCCACGCCGCGCAGTGCTACGAGCCGCTCTCGGCGCCGGCGCCTTCCTCTGCGCGCCTCGCCGCGCCGGCGCCCAGGCCGGTGACCTCCGAACGCAGCGTCCCCAGGCCGGAGATCGCTTCGTGTTCGCCGGCGGCGAGCGAATCGGACAGGTCATCACCCCCGGTGATCTGCTGGCGGGCAAGCCTCCGGTCATGGTCTATCCCATCGACCCCAGCAGCCGTGTCGTCCGCGACGGCTCGCGCCTGAACCAGATCCTGCTCGTCCGCCTTCCCCCCGACGAGCTCGACGAGGATACGCGCGCCCGGTCCGCCGACGGCGTCGTGGCGTATTCGGGTGTCTGCACGCACGCCGGCTGTGACGTGACGCTGTGGCAAGCCGAGACGCGACGATTCCGATGCCCATGCCATGACTCGGAGTTCGATCCGCGGGAGAGGGGCCGCGTCGTCGGCGGCCCCGCGCCGCGCCGGCTCCCGCGGCTGCCGGTCAAGGTCGTCGATGGCGTGATCGTCGCCGACGGGAGCTTCATGAGCCGGCCCGGCTTCCAGCCGGGCTGAACGGGGGCGGCGCCGCTTCACCCTTCACCACAAGTCGGAGGAGAACGACGATGACAACCGCGAGAGCACTCGTCGGAATCGGAAGTCTTCTGGTCGCGACGACGGTGCCAGCAACGCTGCTGGGCGGGTGCACGACACAAGGCATGGGGACGAGCACCGTCGGCATGGCGCAACCTGCGCCGCGCGCGCGCACCACCACCGGCACCGCCAGCTACACACCGGTGACCGATCAGCGGCTCGTGAGTCCCGAGGCCGAGAACTGGCTGATGTACCGGCGAACCTATGACGGCTGGGGCTACAGCCCGCTCGAGCAGATCAACACCGGCAACGTGAAGGACCTCGTGCCGGTCTGGAGCTTCTCGACGGGCGTGGCCGAAGGCCACCAGGCGCCACCCATCGTGAACAACGGCATCATGTTCGTGAGCACGCCGCAGAACCAGGTGCTCGCCCTCGACGCCAAGACCGGCGAGCTCCTGTGGCGGTACAAGCGCGAGCTGCCCGACGATCTCTTTCAGCTGCACCCGACCAACCGCGGGGTCGGCCTCTACGAGGACAAGGTCTATCTCGCCACGCTCGACGCCCACGTCGTCGCGCTGGACGCCAAGACCGGCAAATTGCTCTGGGACAGGACGGTGGAGGACTACAAGAAGGGTTATTACATGACGCTGGCGCCCCTGGTGGCCAAGGGGAAAGTCATGGTCGGCGTCTCGGGCGGTGAGCTCGGGATCCGCGGTTTCGTCCAGGCGCTGGATGCCCGCACGGGCGCGCCGGCCTGGAAGACGTTCACGATACCGGCGCCGGGCGAGCCGGGCTCCCAGACCTGGAAGGGCGACTCGTGGAAGACGGGTGGCGCGTCCGTCTGGATCACGGGCAGCTTCGATCCCCAGCTCAATCTCACGTACTGGGGCACCGGCAACGGGGCGCAGTGGATGGGCGATCAACGCCCCGGCGACAATCTCTACTCGACCTCGGTGATCGCGCTGGACGCCGACACGGGCAAGCTGCGCGCGTTTCACCAGTACCACTGGAACGACTCGTGGGACTGGGACGAGGTGTCGGCTCCGATCTTGATGGACGTCCAGCGCGGCGGACGGACGATCAAGAGCCTGGTACACCCGGGCCGCAACGGATACCTGTGGGTGCTGGAGCGGAAGGCCGACGGCATCGGCTTCGTCGACGCCAAGCCCTACGTCAAGCAGACGGTGTTCACGAAGCTCGACCCGCGAACGGGCCGCCCCGAGTACGACGAGACGAAGAAGCCGGTCACGGGTAAGAAGATCCCCTTCTGTCCGTCGCTGTGGGGCGGCAAGGACTGGCCGCCGGCCGCCTACAATCCGAAGACCGGATATCTGTACATCCCGACCAACGAGAACCTCTGCGGCACGCTCCTGGGCACGGCGAAACCCTACGAGGAGGGCAAGCTCTGGCTGGGCACCGAGATCAAGGACATCGGGATGGTCGTCGCGGACGGCTCGAAGCACATCGGCGAGATCCAGGCCTGGGACATGAACACCGGTCAGAAAGTGTGGATGCGTACGTTCGAGTCACACAACTGGGGTCCAATCTTGACCACGGGGGGCGGGCTCGTCTTCGCCGGCGGAACCAACGACCGGTACTTCCGTGCCTTCGACGCGAAAACCGGCGAGCCCCTGTGGCAGTGGCGCACGAACTCCGGCATCACCGGCGTCCCCAGCTCCTTCGCCGTCGACGGCGTGCAGTACGTCGCGGTGCAATCCGGCTGGGGCGTGGATGCGCAGCGGATGCAGGGCGCCCTCGACGATATTCGCGGCGCGAAGACGGACGTGCCTCAGGGCGGCGTGATCTGGGTGTTCGCCGTGAAGCGGTAACGGCCAGGCTCGGCCCGAACGGGCACTCCGGCTGTTACCGGGTGCCAGTTGGTGGGGCAGGGCGGGACTGAACATCCTGGTGTCGGCGGTTCAATCCCGTGCCTGCCCACCAATCTTGCCTACACGACGCGCATCGACTCCCGCAGCTCGCGCGTGAAGATCTCCTTCGGGATCATCGCGTGGACGCCCTGGTTGACGTCGACGACCTGGGTGATACGAAAGTGCACCGCCATGCTGGCCAGCCCGTAGGCGTCGTGACGGTTCAGGCCCGCGCGGCCGCTCAAGAAGTCGATGGTGTTCCGTAGCGCGATGCGGAACGCTTCGGTAAGATCGCGGTGCATTCCCATCGCGATCCAGTGCGTGTCGTTCTCCGCGAACGGCCACTGCCATCCTGCCCGCTCATGACGCTGGACCTGCACACGGACCTCACGCATGCCGGTCTCGAGCGCGGTGAGGTTGACCTCGCCGTCGCCCTGCAGCGCGTGGGAATCGCCCGTGAAGATTTTCGCGCCCGGCCGCCAGACGGGGATGTAGAGGATCGTCCCCTCCTGAAGCTCGCGCAGGTCCATGTTGCCGGCGTGCTGGCCGGGCGGGACGGAGCTCACGACGCCCGGACCGATGCGGCCCACGACCTCGCGGTCTTCGGGAGCCGCCACGCCGAACGTGCCCTGGAACGGTCCCAGGGGCAGCGTGATCGATGGGGAGAACTTCGCGACCTTCCGCGGCACGTCGATGTCGATGAATCGGATGCTGCCCTCGGGGAACTCGTCGGGTAGCGCGCCGGTCTTGAGGTCGCCGGGGTTGTTGAGGTTGGCACCCCAGTCGAAGGGCGTGAGCGTGAGAAAGCGCACGCTCAGCATGTCGCCCGGCTGGGCACCCTTGACCCCGACCGGCCCGACGATGGAGTGCGGGCCTCGGCCCGGGTTTTCACGGCGGAACTGCGCCAGCTGTTGAATCGTGACGCCCCGCTGGAAGCGGTTCAGGAAATGCGTCCACGTGTTCGGATACACCACGGTGTCGCCGGAATCGATCTGGAGAATATCCGGTCGTGTCGCGTCGAACGCGCCCAGCCGCACGGTTTCCGGAGTGGACTCCACGACGTGGGTCCGTCCACCCGGGGCGGCGGTGGCGCCGCGGCGGAGGGTCGCGCATGCGGCGAGGAGGCTGCTCGGCGCCACCGTCGCCAGCAAGCCAAGGACGCCGCTGACACCGACGAGCCGCCGGCGGGACACGCGGTACGTCGCCAGATGGGGCTCGAGGGCGTCCTGGTTCAACTCGTCCATGTGCTGCAGGCGGTCACGGGTCGGCGGTGTGAGCGCCGCCTCGACCACATCGGGCTCGACCATGTATTGCCGCCCGCCGTCGTCACCGCAGCCGAGCAATCCACCGCACGGTCGACCGCGCTGTTCGTCCCCGTTTTCCATGACCGTTCTCCGAGGCGTCCGAGCATTTTCTGCCGCGTGTGGCCCGGCGCCGTTCGCCGGCACTCATGCGACGGCATTAAGGCACTTCGACGCTCAAGTCAAGCGGGCCCGCCGGGTGCTACGCTCCTCGCGATGGCGGCGCGCTATCGCATCCTCTCGCTCGACGGCGGAGGCACCTGGGCGCTGATCCAGGCCCGCGCCCTTCGCCAGATCTACGGCGACCTCCGGGGGCGGGACGTGCTCGCGCAGTTCGACCTCGTCGCGGCGAACTCCGGCGGCGCCATCGTCGCCGCCGCGCTGGCGTGCGACTTCACGCTCTCGGAGATCGATGCGCTGTTCGGCGACGAGTCGGCGCGGGACGAGATCTTCGTGACGCTGGCGCCCTGGGAGCGGATTCCCAGCGCGCTGCTCGATCTCGGCCCGAAATATCGGGCGTCGGCGAAGCTGGACGGCTTGAAGGACCGTCTCGCGCCGACGGGCGACACGCCGCTCGACCGGCTCGCGCAGGCGATCCAGCGGCCCGGCGGACCGAAGCCGCCGGACTACCTCATCGTTGCCTTCGACTTCGACACGCTGCGCGCCGTTTTCTTTCGCTCCAACGTCGAGAGCAACGCGCGCAGCGGGCCGGTCGGCCCCTCGCCGACCCTGGCGGAGGCGGTGCACGCGTCGTCGAACGCCCCCGTCAACTACTTCGACGCGCCGGCGACCTTCGACACGCCGGCGTACCTCGGCCGGCGGTTCTGGGATGGGGCCCTGGCCGGCATGAACAACCCGCTCCTCGCGGCCGTCGTCGAGGCGCGCGCGAACGACGTGCGCGCCGAGGACATCATCGCGCTGAGCATCGGCACCGGCAGCGTCATCCTCCCGCCGGAGGCCGACGACGTGCGGCCTCCGCTCGCGGCACCGCGCGGGGCGTCCGGCACAGTGCACGACCTCAAGGCCGTCGCCGGCGCCATCCTCGACGACCCGCCCGACGCGGCGACGTTCATCGCGCACACGCTGCTCGGCCAGCCCCTGGGTCGCGACCCGGAGCATCCGGTGACCGGCGGCGCGCTCGTGCGCGTGAGCCCGCTGGTGCAGCCGGTGCGCGGTGCCGACGGGGGCTGGACCCTGCCGCGGGGACTCGGCGAGGACGAGTTCGCACGGCTGACGGAGCTGGAGCTGGATGCCATCGACCCCGGCGACATTGCGCTGCTCCAACGCTTCTGCGACGCCTGGCTCGCCGGACACGTGCCGAACCAGCCGATCCGGGCCAACCGCCAACTCCAGTGCGAGATCGGCTTCGCGTCGTTCCCGCTCGCGGCCGAGCACTGGAAGAAGCTCGCGGGCCTGTGACGTCATGGTGAAACTCACCACGCGACCGGCAACCAGGGAGGACGCGGCGGCCATCGCCGCCATCTACAACGAGGGCATCGCCGACCGCGTGGCGACGTTCGAGACGGAGCCGAGAACCGCGGAGCAGATCGCGGGGCAGCTGGCCGACAAGGGCGAGCGCTACCCGACGGTCGTGGTCGAGCGCGACGGGCGCGTGATCGCGTGGGCGTCGGCGGGCGCGTACCGGACCCGGCCCGCGTACGCAGGGGTCGCCGAGCACTCGGTCTACGTGGCCCGCGGCGCGCGCGGCACCGGGGCCGGGCGGGCGGCGCTGAACGCGCTCTGCGACGTCTACGCCGCGCGCGGGTTCTGGAAGCTGGTCTCGCGCATCTTTCCCGAGAACGCCGCGAGCCTCGGGCTGCACGAGGCCTGCGGATTCCGCGTCGTCGGCGTCTACGAGCGGCACGGCAAGCTCGCCGGCGAATGGCGCGATTGCGTGATCGTCGAGAAGCTGCTGGACCGATGACGCGGCTCGCTCTCCTTCTCGTGTCGGTGGCGGCGTTGGCCGCGCCGGCGCTGGGCGCCGCGCAAGAGACCACGAAGGACGCGCAGGAGGCCGAGCCCGAGTCGCCCGCGCGCGCCGGTCTCGAGCGGCGCCAGACGCTGCCGCCTCCCGGGCCGATCCCACCGGCCTTCTCCGTCAACGGCGCGCTGCGCGGCGGCGTGCAGTGGATCGTGAACCCCGCGCGGGCGAAAGACGACGTCTTCGGCTTCGGGGCGTTCGACCTCGTCTTGATCGGGCGCCCCACGCCCAACGTGACGCTGCTCGCGGACGTCGAGGCCATCGTCGGGCCCGGGCCCGACGCGGCGCTCGGCAGCCTCTCGCGTGTGAATCAGGACGCCGAGCGGCTCGCCGGCGGCGACACGAGGGTCTTCCTGCGCGAGGCGTGGATCCGGCTGCAGTCCGCCGACGCGTCCATCCGGTTCAACGTCGGCAAGCTCGACGTCCAGCACTATTTCGACCGCAACTTCTTCGCGGAGGACGAGACGCGGCAGTTCCTGAGCGCCGCGCTGTCCGGCAACCCGATGCTCGCGCAACCGCCGAACGGTCCGGGGACGTCGCTGCGGATCAGTCAGGACGACTGGCGCTATGCGTTTGGCGTCCACGCGCCGGGCGACGTCGACGACGACCTCTCCGGGCTGCCGTACGTCATCGCCGAGCTGGGCCGTCGTCGCATCTTTTCGTTCGCCGGGCACTACCGCTGGTGGGCGCGCGTCGGCTCTGTCCCCGAGCGCCGCGACGACGTCACCTGGGGCACGGGCATCAGCGTCGATCAGCTCGTCGCCGCCGGCACCGGCGTGTTCGTGCGCGCGGGGCTCGCCCGGCGCGAGGGCGAGTCGCTGACATCACACGCGTGGTCGGCGGGCGTGCAGCACACGCCCTCGTGGCTCGGCCGCGCGAAGGACCTGATGGGCGCCGGCTACTCGTTCGTGCGCCAGCCCGAGGGGCGCGAGCACGTGGCCGAGGTCTACTACAACGTCTCGCTGGCGGACTGCTGCGCGGTCATCGCGAACGTGGAGTGGATCGTCTCCGGCCCGAACCAGGTCAGCGGCCGCCGCAATCGCGACGTGGTCGTCCCCGGCCTCCGCGCGCTGATCCTGTTCTAGAGGAGGTTCAGGAGCCGCGGCAGCACGAGCGTGATCCACGGCACCAGGATCACGATGATGAGCCCGAGCGAGAGCACGAACACGAACGGCAGCATCGCGCGCGTCGCCCGGTCGACCGAGAGCTCCGCGATGCCGCAGGCGATGAAGAGGCCCACGCCGATCGGCGGCAGGAAGAGACCGATGCCCACCGCGGCCACGATCACGATCGCGTAGTGGATCGGATGGATGCCGAGCCCCGCGGCCACCGGCAAGAGGCTCGGCAGCAGGATGACCACGGCCGGCAACCCTTCGATGACGGCGCCGAAGAACACGAAGACGGCGGCGGTGGCGAACAGGAAGACGAGGCTGCTGCCCGGCACCAGCGTCATCAGCGTGATCAGCGTCGCCGGCAGCTGCTGGACGGTGAGGAACCACGAGACCACGCCGGCCGCGCCCAGCAGCAGCCCGACGGCCCCGGTGACCACCGCCGACGAGATGACGATGTCGGGCAGGTCCTTCCACTTGATCTCGCGGTAGACGAAGACGCCCACGACGGCGGCGTAGAGCACCGCGATGACCGACGCCTCGGTGGGCGTCATGATGCCGCCGAGGATGCCGCCGAAGATGATGACGGGCATGCCGAGCGGGATGAGCGCATCCCAGAACGCCCACGCCAGCTCGCCCGCGCTCGGCCGCGTCTCGGCGGCGATGCCCGCGCGTCCCGCGAGCCGCCAGATGTAGACCATCAGCACGAGGGCCATGACGACCGCGGGCAGGAAGCCGGCGGTGAACAGCGCGGCCACCGAGAGGCTCGCCACCGAGCCGATCACGATCATGAGGATGCACGGCGGCACCAGGATGCCCATGGCGGAGGCGGACGAGACGATGGCGACGGCCAGCTCCGGGCTGTAGCCGGCGCGCACCATGCCCGGGATCGTCGTGGCGGCCACCGCCGACACGTCGGCGACGGTCGAGCCCGAGATCCCGGAGAAGATGTACTCGGCGGCGACGACGGCCATGCCGAGGCCGCCGCGGATCCAGCCCACCAGGGCGACGGCGAGCCGCACGAGCCGGCGCGCGATGCCGCCCGTCTCCATGAGGGCGCCCGCCAGGATGAAGAGCGGCAGCGAGAGCAGCACGAACGAATCGATCTGGTGGAGGATCGTCTGCACGGTGACGGCGAGCGGGGCGGGGGCCGCCAGGAGCGCGCCGGCGTAGCCCGCCATGCCGACCGTCATCGCCACCGGCACGCCGAGGGCGAGGAGCGCCAGAAAGACCAGGGTGACGAGGGTCATGGGCGGCGAACGAGGCGCCAGAGCTGCGGGAGCGAGTAGAGGATCATGAGGGCGCCGCCGACGGGCAAGGCGCCGTAGAACCACAGCATCGAGATCTCGAGCGCGTCGGTAACCTGGCGGCGGGCGATCGGAGCGATGGCGAGGCCGCCGGTCACCAGCACGCCGCCGAAGGCCATGACGATCAGCGTGACGAGGACGTCCACGGCGCGCCGCGGGCGTGCCCCGACGCGGTCGATGAGCAGGTGTAGCCGGAAGTGCGTGCCGCGGCGCACGGCCACCGCGGCGCCGAGAAAGACCGTCCAGACGAAGCAGAGCCGGGCGACCTCGTCGTACCACTGGAAGGTCGCCTGCAGCACGTAGCGGCTGAAGACGCCCAGGAATACGTCGACCACCAGCGCCACCATCAGCGCCAGGCAGGCGAGATCGACGATCACGCTACTTCGCCGCGCGCGCTTCCGCGATCACCCGATCGAAGAGCTCCTTGCCGACCTTGCCCTCGAGGAACTTCCAGACCGGCTGCGCCCGTTCCTGGAACGGGCGCAGGTCCTTCACGTCGTTGACCTGCATCCCCCGGGCCTTCATCTGCGCGAGCCCGTCGGCCTCGGCCTTCACCTCGTCCTGTCGGTGCTGGACGCAGGCGACGGCCATCGTCTCGTCGACGACCTTCTTGAGATCGGCCGGGAGCGCGTCGTACTTCGGCTTGGCCATCACCCACACCGCGGCCGGGTACGAGTGGAGCGTCCGCGAGTAATACTTCGTGATCTCGTGGAACTTGTCGGACACGGCCGTGGTCACGGGCAACTCGAGCCCGTCGACGGTGCCCTGCTTGACCGCCAGGTACACCTCGCCCCAGATCATCGGCACCGGGTTCGCGCCGAAGGCCTTGAAGACCTCGACCAGCGTGGGAATCGGCGGCACGCGGATGGTCTGCCCCTTGAGGTCGTCGGGGGCCTGGATGGCGCGCTTGTTCGAGAGCACGCCGCGGAAGCCCCAGCCGCCGCCGTAACAGAAGGGCTTCGCGCCGAGCGGCTCGAGGCGATTCATGAGCTCCTTGCCCAGCGCCCCGTCCATCACCTTCCACACGTGCTCGCGGCCGGTGTAGAGGAACGGCACGTCGGTGGCGAGCAGCTTGGGGTCCCACTTGCCGCCGATCGAGGGCAGCGACACCGCCGCCACGTCGACGGTGCCGAGCTGCATGCCTTCCAGCTGCACGATCTCGTTCTTCGCGAGCTGCCCGGCGGGATAGACCTCGACCTTGATCCGGCCGCCGCTCCTGGCCTCGGCCACCTCCTTGAACTTGATCGCGGAGGTCGTGAACGGGTTGTCGTTGCCGACGATGGTGGCGAGCTTGAGCGTCACCGTCTGGGCGAGGGCGGGCGACGCGACGCCGAGCACGAGCGGCAGCGCGAGGAGGAAGCGCATCATGGCGGGCCTCCAGCAGGTCGAGAGGCGACCGGATTTGCGGCCGGTTCTATCCCAGCGGCGACGGCCATGCAAGCGCTTCGTACTTCGACGACCTATCGGTATACTTCGCGCGGACACGGAGGCCCTTCGAGCCCATGCCGAGCGGGCGGCTGCTGGTGGTGGACGACGAGGTCGAGATCACCGCGCTGGTCGAGGAGCACTTCACGTCGCTGGGCTACCACGTGGACGTCGCCCACCACGGCGCCGCCGCGCTGATCCTGGCCGCCGCGCGGCGCCCTGACGCCGTCCTGCTCGACATCGACATGCCCGAGGTGTCGGGCGAAGAAGTGCTGGACCGCCTGCACGCGCTCGACCGCAGCGTCCCGATCGTCATGCTCACCGGCAACGCCGACGCGGACCTCGCCCGGCGTTTTTTACGGAAGGGCGCCTTCGACTACGTCGCCAAGCCGTTCCAGCTCGACGTCCTCGAGCGCGTGGTGGCCACCGCCGTCGCCGTCGGCCGCCGGTAGGGCACGCCGGGATACTTAATTGACTTAACTGTTTAGCGCATGCACCATCATGCTCGTGGCCTCGAGGCGACACGGGACACGGCGTGGGCACTGGACGGCGCAGGCCGAGCAGCTGCTCGACCTCCTCAACGCGCTCGGGAGCACGATCTTCCGGCAGTTCCTCTGGCAGCGCGCGGCCGAGCTGGACCTCACCTACGCGCAGGGCCAGGTTCTCTTCCACGTGGCCGCCCATCCCGGCTGCCGTATGGGCGACGTGGGCAAGGCCTTCGGCGTCACGCTGCCGGCGGTCACCCACCTCGTCGACCGCCTGGAGCAGAAGGGCTTCGTCACGCGCGCCGGCGACCCGGGCGATCGCCGCGCCTACGTGCTCGAGGTGACGCGCCCGGGCGGTGCCCTCGTGGACGAGCTCCACGCGATGCGGCTGCGCGGCCTCGAGTCGGTGCTGGCGCGGATGTCCGCGGACAACCGCACGCGCGTCGTGCGCGGGCTCGAGGCGCTCGTCGAGGCGTCGCTGGAGGTCGCGGAGCGATGAGGCGCGCGCTCGCCCTCGGCGCCGTGCTCGCCTCCTTATATACGACGGCCGGGTGCAGCGACCGCGCGTCGGGCACCCAGCGCGCGGCGGCGCCGCCCGCCGTCCCCATCCTCGCCGCCGAGGCCGTGCGCAAGGACGTCCCGCTCGACGTCGGTGTCATCGGCACCGTGCAGGCGCTCACCACGGTGGGCGTCAAGGCGCAGGTGGCCGGGCAGGTGGTGCAGGTGCACTTCAAGGAGGGGCAGGACGTGAAGGCGGGCCAGCTGCTCTTCACGATCGATCCGCGGCCCTTCGAGGCGACGGTGGCGCAGGCCGAGGCCAACGTCGGCCGCGACACGGCGCAGCTGCGCCAGGCCGAGGCCGCCCTGGCCCAGCGCCAGGCCGAGGTGCAGCAGGCGCTGGCGAACCTCGAGCGCGACCAGGCCCAGCTCGAGAACGCGCGCGTGCAGGAGCGCCGCTACAAGACGCTGGTGGAGAAGGAGCTGGTGGCGCGCGAGCTCTACGATCAGTTCCGCACCAACCTCTCGGCCCTGGGGGCCACCGTGAACGCCGACCGCGCCGCCATCGAGAACGCGCGCGCGGCCGCGCTGGCGGCGCAGGCCGGCGTGGACAACGCCCGCGCCGTGATCCGCGCCGACGAGGCGATGGTGCAGACGGCGAGGCTGAACCTCGGCTACACCACCATCCGGGCGCCGATGGAGGGCCGCACCGGCAACCTCATGCTGCAGGCGGGCAACGTCGTGAAGGGCAACGACGACAACCCGATGGTGGTCATCGCGCAGGTGCACCCGATCTACGTGTCGTTCGCGGTGCCGCAGCAGTACCTCGCCGCCATCAAGCAGCACCAGGCGGCGGGCCCGCTCACCGTGCGCGCGATCCCGACGGGCGCGCCGAAGCCCACCACGGGCCGGCTCACGTTCGTGAACAACACCGTGGACCCGTCCACGGCCACCATCCAGCTCAAAGGCACGTTCGACAACGCGGAGAACACGCTGTGGCCTGGACAGTACGTGGAGGTCGTGCTGACGCTCACCACCGAGACGGCGGTGGTGGTGCCGTCCCAGGCCATTCAGCCCGGCCAGCAGGGGCCGTACGTGTTCGTGGTGAAGCCGGACCTCACCGTGCAGCCGCGGCCGGTCGAGCTGGGCCGTCGCCTCGCCACGGAGACGATTGTCACCCGCGGCGTGGCCCCGGGCGAGCGCGTCGTCACCGACGGCCAGCTGCGCCTCGTGCCCGGCTCGCGCGTGGAGATCAAGCCGCCCAAGGCGTCGTGAGCCCGTCGTGAACACCGAGCTCTTCATCCGCCGTCCCGTCCTCACCACGCTCCTGATGGCGGCCGTCCTCATCTTCGGCGTGATGGCCTACCAGAAACTGCCGGTCAACGACCTGCCCAACGTCGACTTCCCCACGATCCAGGTCATCGCCAACCTGCCGGGGGCGAGTCCGGAGACGATGGCCTCCGCGGTGGCCACGCCGCTCGAGCGGCAGTTCACCACGATCGCCGGCATCGACTCGATGACGTCCACGAGCGCCCTCGGCGTGACGCAGATCACCATCCAGTTCACGCTCGACCGCAACATCGACGCGGCGGGGCAGGACGTGCAGGCCGCCATCACCAAGGCCTCGCCGCTCCTGCCGCCGGGCATGCCGACGCCGCCGTTCTACCAGAAGGTCAACCCGGCCGACCAGCCCGTCCTCTACATGGCGCTGAGCTCGCCCACGCAACCGCTCTACACGGTGGACGAGTATGCGCAGACGTTCCTCGCCCAGCGCATCTCCACGGTCAGCGGCGTCGCGCAGGTGACGATCTTCGGCTCGCAGAAGTACGCGGTGCGCGTGCAGGTGGACCCGCGCGCGCTGGCCGCGCGCGGCATCGGCCTCGACGAGGTGGAGGCGGCCATCTCGCGCGCCAACGTCAACAAGCCGACCGGCACGTTGTGGGGCGCGAGCCAGGCGTACAACGTGCAGGCCACCGGCCAGCTCATGGACGCCGCGGCGTACCGGCCGATGATCGTGGCCTACCGCAACGGCTTCCCGGTGCGCCTCGAGGAGCTGGGCCGCGTCGTGGACGGTGTGCAGACCGACAAGGTCGCCGGCTGGTTCAACGGCGAGCGCGCCGTGGTGCTGGCCGTCCAGCGCCAGCCGGGGACGAACACGATCGAGGTCGTCGACGCCATCCGCAAGCTGCTCCCGGTGTTCCGCCAGCAGCTGCCTGCCTCCGTCAACCTGAACGTGGTCTACGACCGCTCGGTGGCCATCCGGGAGTCGGTGCACGACGTGCAATTCACGCTGCTGCTCACCATCGCCCTCGTCGTGATGGTGATCTTCCTCTTCCTGCGCAACCTCTCGGCCACGATCATCCCGAGCCTCGCGGTGCCCCTGTCCATCGTCGGGACCTTCGCCATCATGTTCGCGCTCGGCTACACCATCGACATCATCTCGCTCATGGCCCTCACGCTCTGCGTCGGCTTCGTGGTCGACGACGCCGTGGTCATGCTGGAGAACATCGTCCGCCACATGGAGCACGGCGAGGACCGCATGACGGCCGCCCTCAAGGGCGCGCGGGAGATCGGCTTCACGATCCTGTCCATGACGCTGTCGCTGGCGGCCGTCTTCATTCCCGTGCTCTTCATGGGCGGCGTGGTGGGCCGGCTGCTGCACGAGTTCGCGATCGTGATCGGCGCCGCCGTGCTCGTCTCGGGCGTCGTCTCGCTGACCCTCACGCCGATGCTGTGCAGCCGCTTCCTGAAGCCGCCGGGCGAGAACCGCAACCGCCTGTACCAGGCGTCGGAGCGCTTCTTCGAGAGGATGCTGCACACGTACGACGTCTCGCTCCGGTGGGTGCTGGGCCACGGACGGCTGACCATGGTCGCGCTGCTCCTCACGTTCGTCTTCACCGCCTATTTCTTCGTGAAGCTCCCCAAGGGATTCATCCCGAGCGAGGACAACGGCTCGATCTTCGCGTTCACGGAGACGGCCCAGGACATCTCGTTCGACGCGATGGTGGAGCACCAGCGGGCGGTGGCGGACGTGATCCGGCAGGATCCCTCGGTCGTGCAGCTCATGTCGTTCATCGGCGCCAGCGGCTCGAGCGTCGTGCTGAACAACGGCCGGGTCTTCGCGCTGCTCAAGCCGCGCCACCAGCGGCCGCACGCCGAGAAGGTCATCGAGGGGCTGCGGCCCAAGCTCGGCGCGGTGCCGGGCATCCGCGTGTACCCGCAGATCCTGCCGACCATTCGCATCGGCGGCCAGCTCACGAAGGCGGTGTACCAGTACACGCTACAGGACACGGACACGGCGGAGCTCTACTACTGGGCGCCGATCCTCTACGACCGGCTGCGCGGGCTGCCCGGGCTGCAGGACGTCAACACGGATCTGCAGATCACGAGCCCGCAGGTGACCGTGGAGATCGACCGCAACAAGGCGGCCTCGCTCGACGTCAGCGCCGACCAGATCGAGAGCGCGCTGGGCGCCGCCTACGGCGCCAAGCAGGTCTCGACGATCTACACGCCGGCGAACCAGTACTGGGTGATCCTCGAGGTCGATCCGCAGTTCCAGCGCGATCCGACCGCGCTCGGCCTGCTCTACGTCCGCTCGACCAAGGGCACGCTGGTGCCCCTGGCGTCGGTGGCCACGGTGACGCCCGGCGTGGGCCCGCTCACGGTGACCCACCTCGGTCAGCTGCCCGCGGTCACGATCTCCTTCAACACGAAGCCCGACGTCTCGCTGTCCGATGCCGTCGCCCAGGTCGAGCGCGTGCAGCGCGAGCTGCGCGTGCCGGCCACCGTCAACGGCACCTTCCAGGGCACCGCGCAGGCGTTCCAGGCCTCGCTGCAGGGGCAGGGGATGCTGCTGCTGATCACGATCCTCGTGATCTACCTCGTGCTGGGCGTGCTGTACGAGAGCTTCGTCCACCCGCTGACGATCCTCTCGGGGCTGCCGTCGGCGGGCGCGGGGGCGTTGCTGACCCTCTGGCTCTTCGGCATGGAGCTGAACGTCTACGGCTTCGTCGGCATGATCATGCTGATCGGCATCGTGAAGAAGAACGCGATCATGATGATCGACTTCGCGATCGAGGCCGAGCGCGGCGGCATGGCGCCGCGGGAGGCGATCTACCAGGGCTGCCTGCTGCGCTTCCGGCCGATCATGATGACGACGATGGCCGCGCTGCTCGGCACGCTCCCGATCGCGCTCGGCATCGGCGCCGGCGCCGATGCGCGGCGCCCGCTGGGGTTGGCCGTGGTGGGCGGGCTGATGGTCTCCCAGCTCCTCACGCTCTACATCACGCCGGTCCTCTACCTCTATATGGAGTCGGCACAGAAGTACCTGGCCAGCCACCCGATCTCGCGCGTGTTCTTCTGGCGCCGACCGGCGCCACAGCCGTCCTGAGCGGTTACTTCGGGACGGTGACGCTGTAGCCGCGCTCGCGCATGCAGCGATCCACCGCGTCCCGGTCGACGGCGAGGGGGGTCGCGGCGCGCGCGCCCGCCGTGTCGAGTGCAGCCTGCACGCACTGCGCCTCGTCCTTTTTCTGCTGCTCGTCGGTGACGCCGGGCTTCTCGTAGACGGTCTTGCCCCGCGGCGTCACGCAGCCGCCGAGGAGCGCCGCCACCAGCACCGCCGCCAGCAGGATTCGCACGTGCCTCAGCGGGCGACCGGATGGAGCTCGTATCATCACCGTACAGCGTTTTGCACCACCCGCGCGATCCTGGCGAAGTTCGACGCCTCGTAGCTGAAATCGAACGACCAGCGATAGCGCACGCCGGGGCCGTCGTCGGGCATCGCGATGCCCGCCCGGGGCGGCTCGGCGTGCAGCTTCACGCCCTCGCGCGTCTCGAGCGAGAAGCCGGCCCACCAGTGGTCGGGGCCGTTCCTCCGGGTCGTGTACGTCACGCATTCGAAATGGGCGCGGCCCCGTGACTCGAGCGTCAGCGTACCGTATTCGAGGTGGAGGTCGCCGATGGTCCAATCCGACCAGGTCCAGCATTTGAAGCCGCGCCGGCCGCCGACTGACGGGAAGATTGCCATGGTGCCTCTCCTGCTGCGTGGGATTGACTTTGCAGCGTCTCGCACTATATCTTATATAAAACATGTAAGTTATATAAAGTGAAGGTGCCGAGTGGCTGACTCGAATGCGCGCGTTCTCCTCGTGCTGTCGCAGGGCGTCCTGGATCGGGCGCGGTCCCTGGCGGGCACCATGACGGCGGCTTGCAAGCTGCCCGTGAGCCTCCAGGTGGTCCTCCGCGCGCTGATCGAGGAGGGCCTGAAGCGCGAGGATCATCCGGGCCTGCTCGCGAACATCGAGCGTCAGGCCCAGGCGGTTCGCCAGCGGCGGCGGATGGCGCGCGCGGTCGAGGCACGGGGAGGCGCGCGGACCACTCGCTCCGCGCGCTGAGACAGAAAGGACGTCCGTGATGCAGAGGAAGATCTACGTCGGCGGCGTGTCGTTCGCCATGTCAAACGACGGACTCCGGGCGCTCTTCGCCGAGGTCGGCGTCGTCGAGTCCGCCGCCCTGGCGACCGATCGCGGCACCGGCCACTCGCGCGGCTACGGATTCGTCGAGATGGCCTCGGCCGAGGCGGCGGCGGCCGCCGTCAAGAAGCTCCATCGGCTCGAGGTCGACGGCCGCCGGCTCACCGTCCACCTCGCCAGCCCGTCGCCGGGCCGCTGAGCGTGGGACGGATCGTCACCGCGGCCAGGATCGAGGTCGCCTCGAACCAGATCGAGCCGGCCCTCAAAGCGTTGAAGAAGCACATGCTGAAGGAAGGCATCTTCCAGGAAATGAAGCGACGGGCATTTTACGAGAAGCCCTCGGTGAAGCGGAAGCGCAAGCAGGCGCAGGCGCGCAAGCGCAGACGCAAGGCGATGAAGCGCGCGGACAGCGCGGGCGATTGGGATCGATGATGCTGTCGATGGTGTTCGCGCCCATCGTGGGCGTCACGCTCACCCAGGTCGCCGTGCTCGCGACCTCGATCTACCTGCACCGGGCGCTGGCCCATCGCGCGCTGCGCGTGCATCCGGCGGCGGACGTGCTGTTCCGGACGGTGCTCTGGCTCACCACCGGACAGCAGCGGCACGAGTGGGTGGCCGTCCACCGCAAGCACCACGCGTTCACCGACCGCACGGGTGATCCGCACAGCCCGCGGCTGCTGGGGGTCTGGCGCGTGTTGCTGCTCAACGTCTATTACTACGCGCGGGAAGCGCGGAATCCCGAGACGCTCCGCGTCTTCGCCTCCGACATTCCCCGCGACCGGCTCGATCGCCGCGTGTTCCGTCACGGCTGGATCGGCCTCGGGCTGGGCATCGCGTTGCTGTGCGCGCTGCTCGGCCCGTGGGCGGGCCTGTTCGCGGCGGCGCTCCACACGCTTCTCTACGTCTTCGTCGTCGCGCCCCTCATCAACGGCGTGGGGCACTGGCGGGGCAGCCAGAACTTCGACAACACCGCGTACAACTCGCGCGTCCTCGCCTGGCTCACGGGGGGCGAAAGCCTGCACAACAATCACCACGCCCACGCGCGCTCGCCGAAGTTCAGCGTTCGGCGCTTCGAATTCGATCCGTCGTGGGTGATGATCCGCGCGCTGAAGGCGCTGGGGCTCGTCACGCTCCTTCGTCCTCCGGCTCGTCTTCCTCTCGACATGCAAGAGTATCGACAACCACAAGGAGTGCTCTGATGGCGATCAAACTGTTCGTCGGCGGCCTCGCCTTTTCCACCTCCACCGAGAGCCTTCGCTCCGCGTTCGCGGCCATCGGCTCCGTCGAATCCGCCAGCGTCGTGACCGACCGCGACACGGGTCAGTCGCGCGGCTTCGGCTTCGTCGAGATGGCGACCTCGGAGGACGCCGAGCAGGCGATCAGCAAGCTGAACAATACCGTCCTCGAGGGGCGCAGCATCAAGGTCGAAAAGGCCAACGCGCCGGGCGGCGGCCGCTCCGGCGGCGGCGGCCGCGGCCGCTGGTAGCGTCGGACGGGGGTCGGTGGTAGGGGCAACCGGGGGGCGTCCAGCCCCCCGTTGTCATTTGATGGAGCCGATGTAGTCGGCGAGCGGCTCGATGTCGGCGTCGGCGACGGGCTGCGCCGCCTGCGTCATGGCGCCGTCGAGGTCGCCGCGCGTGCGCGCCTTGAAGCCGCGCATCTGGGCGACGAGGTACTCGCGCGACAGCCCGCGGAGTCGCGGCGCGTACTCGCGGCCGGCGAAGTCGCGCCCATGGCAGTCGTCGCAGTGGTACGTCGCGGCGAGGCGCTGTCCGGTCTCGGCGCGCGCGGGGTCGGGCGGCCCGGCCGCCGGCGGCGCCGGGCGCTGGGCCGCGAAGAAGGCCGCGAGGTCCGCCATGTCGCTCTCGCTGAGCGCGGCCGCGATGGGCGCCATCTGCGGATCGACGCGGCGCTTGTCGCGGTAGAGCAGGAGCTGCCAGTGGAGGTAGATCCCGACCTGGCCGGCGATCGACGGGACGGTCGGGTTCGTGGAATTGCCGTCCAGGCCGTGGCAGGCGGCGCACGCGACGGCCTTGCGACGGCCCGCTTCGAGATCGGCGGCGAGCGCGGGGACGGGGCGAGGCGCGAGCACGGCGAGTGAGACGGCGACGGCGGTGGCCCAGCGCGCGAAACGAGGGGCCAACGGCGAACGGGTGTCGGTCAACGCGCGAGCGAGGGGCACCCGGGGGGGCCGTCCGGCCCCCCCGGGTCTCAGAGGATCAGCGCCCGTACGTGACGCGATAGATCGCGCCCGCGTAGTCGTCGGAGATCAGCAGCGACCCGTCCTTCATCTGCCGGGTGTAGACCGGCCGGCCCCAGACCTGGTCGCCCTGCAGCCAGCCCTCGGCGAACGGCTCGTACCTCGGCACGTCGCCCTGCCGCAGCGTGACCATCATCACGCGGAAGCCGATCTTCTGCGAGCGGTTCCACGAGCCGCGCTGGGCGAGGAACATGCGGTTCCTGTACTCCGGCGGGAACATCGAGCCCGTATAGAACTCGACGCCGTTGCCGGCCACGTGCGGTCCCGTCTTGATCAGCGGCGCCGCGAACTCGCCGCACGCGCGGCCCGAGTGGAACTGCGGATCGGGGATGTCGCCCTGGTGGCAGTAGGGGTACCCGAAGTGCAGGCCCTTCTTCGGCGCGACGTCGAGGCGGTCGCTGGGCACGTCCTCGCCCAGCCAGTCGCGCCCGTGGGTCGTGAAGTAGAGCTCCTTCGTCACGGGGTGCCAGTCGAAGCCCACGCTGTTACGCACGCCGTGCGCCCAGTACTCGAAGCCGGTGCCGTCGGGATTCACCCGCGAGATGTTGGCGTGCGTGTCGGGCGGGATGCAGATGTTGCACGGCGCGCCGATGTTGAAATAGAGCTTGCCGTCGGGCCCGAACGCCAGGTACTTCCAGCCGTGCGGCGCGTCCTTCGGGAGCGTCTCGTACACCACTTTCATCTCGGGCGGGCTGTCGAGCTTGCCCTCGATGCCCTCCATCCTCGTGATGCGGTGGATCTCGGCGATGTAGAGCGTGCCGTCCTTGAACGCCACGCCGTTCGGCAGGTTGAGGCCTTTGGCGATCGTCTTCACCTCGCGCGACCCGCCCTTGTCGGTCACCGCGTAGACGTTGCCGGCGACGCGGCTGGAGACGAACAGCGTGCCCCGATCGCCCCACGTCATGACGCGCGCGTTGTTGATGCCGCTCGCCCACAGCTCCACCTTGAAGCCCGACGGGACCTTGATCTTGTCCACCGGGATCTCGCCGGGCGCCTTCGGCGCCGGCGGTTGGGCGATGGGGGACAGCGTCGAGCTCTCCATTTCCTTGGGCTGTCCCTGCTTCCACGACGGCGGCGCCTGCTGGGCGGCGACCAGGCCCGTGGCGAGCACGAACGCGACGACGACGGTGAGCGCCAGCGCATACCGGAACGGGCTAAGCCTCATAGGGTGGTCCTCCGGCGCAGCGACGATGGTGTGAGTTGGATGGCGCCAGACCGTAGCGCGCGCGCCACGCCTTGTCAACGCCGGCCCGGCCGTGTACGGTCCCCGCGTGATCGGCCGCCGAAAACTCCCTCGACCGCACCGAGCGCAGCGCCGGCGGGAGGGCGCGATGCCAGCGGAACAGAACAAGGCCCTCGTGCGCCGGCTCCACGCCCAGCTACGGAACGGCTGGACTCCGGCGGTGATGGAGGAGTTCTTCTCACCGGGGTATCGGCGATATCTCAATCCGAGAGCCGTCCCCCTCACCCCCGAGGATCAGCGACAGCGCGCGACGAGACTTCGCAACGCCTTCCCCGACGCCGAGGCCACCCTCGAAGACGTCGTCGCGGAAGGCGACCGCGTTGCGTACCGCTTGACGATTCGTGGCACCCATCGCGGCGAGTTTCTCGGCGTTCCGCCGACCGGCAAACAGGTGGCGGTCTCGTTCTTCGCGATCGTGCGCATCGAAAACGGCAAGCTCGCCGAGGAGTGGGGCGGGCTCGACGTCTTCGATCTGCTGCAGCAGCTTACGCCGACGTCGCCCTAGGTGGGCACGTCCACCCACACGCGCCGGGCGGCCGCCTCGCGCGCGGCCTCCAGCACGAGCTGGGCGCGCAGGCCGTCGGCCAGCGAGGGATCCGCCGGCCCCTCCCCGCGAATCGCCGCGAGCAGCCGCGCGGCGAGCGGAGTGATCGTGGCGCGGCCCAGCACGTCCATCGGGTCGCTGCCCTCGACCGCGGGTGGCTCGACGTCGACCGGCCGGAAGGGGCCGCCGCTCGCCGCGAGCCAGAGTCGGCCCGCGTACCAGCGCGGCTCGTCGCGCGTCAGGTGGTAGGCGAGCGCGCCACGCGTGCCGGAGATCTCCAGCGCGTGCTCGTTGCGCCCGTGGGCGGCGCGGCTCGCGAGGAAGGAGACCTGCGCGCCGGAGACCAGCTCCCCGACCAGGCTCAGGTAATCCTCGGCGTCGGTCGCGCGTCCGGTGCCGGCCACGGGCCTGGCCGGGTACGCGATGCCGGCGTGGGCGGTGACACGCGCGAACTCGCCGCACGTCCAGCGCACGAGATCCACCATGTGGACGCCCATGTCGCCCATGGCGCCGTGGCCCGCCTGTTCGCGGTCCATGCGCCACGTGGTCGGGCTCGCCTCGTCGGCCCAGCGCGCGCCGAGCCAGCGCCCGTGCACGTGCAGCACGCGGCCGACGACGCCCTCGGCCATGAGCGCGCGCATCCGCTGCATCGCGGCCGGGAAGCGCCAGTTGAAGCCCGTCATGCCGACCCGCTTCGCGCGCGCGACGTCGGCCACGATCGCCTCCGCGTCCTCGCGCGACGTCGCCAGCGGCTTTTCGCAGAGTATGTGCGCCCCGCCCGACGACGCGGCGCGAGTGATCACGCGGTGCAGGTGCGGCGGCGTGGCGACGACGACGATCTCCGGGTGCTCGGCCGCCAGCATCTGCTCCCAGAGTGGGTAGACGTGCGGCACGCCGTAGGCCGCCGCGACCTTCCGCGCGGCCGCCTCGTCACGCTGGCAGACGGCGACCACGCGGGCGCCCGCGGCCTGGAACGCCGGCACGTGGGCGCGGCCGAAGCCCAGGCCAATCACGGCGACGGACGGCGCCGGGCTCGTCCGACCGGAGGGAGGGCTCACGACAGCAGCCACCCGGCCACGCCGCCGAGGAGAACGATGAGCATCGCCGGCACGCGGCCGTGATAGAGCACGAGGCCCGCCACCACCGCCAGCACGATCGTCGTCACGTCGTGCAGCGCCGAGCGCGCGAGCGTGTAGACGCCCGCCGTCGAGAGCCCGATGCCGATCGGCAGCAGGGCGCGCTCGGCGGAGGCCGCCCAGCGGTGCGCGCGCAGCCGCTGCCACTGCGCGGCGACGAGGACGACGATGAGGGAGCTCGGCAGGAACATCGCGACGGTCGCGAGCCCGGCGCCGAGCAGGCCATGGGCGCGATAGCCCACGAACGCCACGACGAGCATGGTCGGGCCCGGGGTGAGCTGCGCGAGCGTGTAGCCGTCCACGAACTCGCGCGCGGTCACCCACTGGTGGTTGGCCACGACCTGGCGCTGCATCTCTGGAATGACGCCGAGGCCGCCGCCCACACAGAGCAGGCTCAGCCAGAGGAACGTCCACGTCATCAGCAGCAGGTCGCTCATGGATGGCCCTCGGGGGCTATGGCGCGGGCTCCGGACGGTTCAGCCAGAGGCCGAGTGCGGCCATGACGACGATGACGGCGGGCGTGTTGAGCTTGAGGAGCCCGACGGCGGCGAACGTCGCGGCCGCGATCGCGATCGCGCGCGCGCTCACGAGGGTGGGGCGCGCCATGCGAAGCGTGGTGACGGCGACCAGCCCCACCACGGCGGCGCTCATGCCGCGCATCAGCGTCGCCACGTCGGGCGTCAGCCCGCGCGCGATGTAGAGCGCCGCGAGCAGGACGAGGACGACGCCGCCGGGGACGATCACCGCCGCGAGACCGCCGAGGGCGCCGGCCACGCCGGCCAGGCGGTGACCGAGCGTGATCGAGAGGTTCGAGAACGTCGCCCCGGGCAGGAGCTGCGCGAGCGTGAAGTCCTGGAGGAACTCGTCGACGCGCATCCAGCGCCGGCGCGTCACGAGCGCCTCGTAGAAGAACGCGGCGCGGCCGCCGCCGACGGAGAGGATGCCGGTCAGCGCGAAGGCGCGCACGACCTGCGCGACGGACACGGGCGCGGTCACGCGCTCACGCGAGAAAGCGAAGGAGCGCCGTCGCCAGCCCGAGGAAGATGGTGACCCCGAGCACGTCCTGAAGCGCCGTCTCGAAGGGGCCCGCCGTCAGCGCGGGGTCGAAGCCGAGGCTCTTGGACACCATCGGGATGGCGGTGCCCGCCGCCCCCGAGAGGTTGACCGAGATGAACATCGAGACGGCTACCACGAGGCCGAAGGACACCGTGCCGTGCCACACCGCGCCGAGGATACCGACCACGACGCCGCACACGGCGCCGATGATCGACGTCGTCTGGATCTGGCGCAGCAGCGGCTCCCACCAGCGCGCGAGCTGCACGTGGCCGGTGGCGAGACCGCGCACGACCATCGTCACCGACTGCAGCCCCGTGTTGCCGGAGATGGCCTGGATGACCGGCATGAAGGAGGCGAGGAGGATCACGCGGCTGAGCGTGGCGTCGTAGTAGTGGATGACGATGCCCGCGCCCAGCTCGATGAGCAGGGTGGTGAGGATCCAGGGTAGGCGCATGAGCGCGATCTCGCGCGGCGAGCGGCGGTCGAGCTCGGAGGCGTCCGAGCCGGCGAGCCGGAAAATGTCCTCCGACGCCTCCTCGCCGAGGACGTCGATCACGTCCTCGACGCTGATGGTGCCGAGCAGCCGGCGCTCCTTGTCGGTCACCGGCACCGCCACGAGATCGTACTTGGCCACGAGCCGCGCCACCTCTTCCTGGTCGGTCTCCGGCGACACGCTCACCACGCTCGGATCGCGGATCGCCCACATCGGCGTCGTCGGCGCCGCGGTGAGCAGGCGCCGCAGCGGCACCACGCCGACGAGGTGGCGGTGGTCGTCGACCACGTACAGCTCGAAGCCGCGTCCCTCGGGCGCTGACTTGCGGATCTGCTCGATGGCCTCGGCCACGGTGGCCGACTCGCCCACCGCCACCGCGTTGGGCGACATGAGCCGGCCCGCCGTGTCCTCGGAGTACTCGAGCAGCTCCTGGACGTCCTCGGACTGCTCCTCCTTCATCATCTCGAGCAGGCTCTCGGCCTGCGCGGGCGGCAGCTCCTCGACGACCTCCGCCGCGTGGTCCGGCGGCATCTCGTCGAGGATGCGCGAGACCTCGAGCTGATCGAGCGCCTGCACGAGCTGCAGCAGCGTCTGGTCGTCGAGCTCGGAGAGGACTTCGCCCGCGCGCTGCGCGGAGAGCAGCCGGAACACGGTCACCTGCGCCTCGAGCGGCAGGTCGCGCAGGAGCGCCGCGACGTCGGCGGGATGCGCGGCCGTGAGCAGATCGACGAGCCGGCGGCGGTCGCCGCGCTCGAGCAGCGCCTGGACGGTCTCCACGCTCCGGGCGGTCTCTTCCATCGCGCCTATCGTTCTCACAGGTGACACCCATCGCACAAGCGGGATCGAGCCTCTGCGGGCGGGGACGGTCAGCGCGTGGCGGAGATCTCGGCGAGCGCGCGGCGTCAGTAACGGCCGTCGGCCGAGTGCGCGTCGTAGAACTCGAGCGCGGCCCGGGCGCGCGCCTCCGCCTCGCCCCGGCCGTATGTGCTCAGCATCCACGCCGCGGTGGCTTCCTCCGGTGCCGACGGCGCCGGCGGCACCGCGGGGGCCGACGCCAGCGCGGGCGCCGTCGCGCGGGGCGGTCGGACGCGGCGCGCTGGGCGGACCCGACGAACGGTCGTGACGGCAGCTCGATCATCGGGGAGGGCCGGTCGGGCACGCCCGGTGGGGACGTGGCGGGGCGCACGGGCTCATCGACCGGCGCGCTCGCGCTCCACGGCTCGGCGTGCTCTCGTCGCTCACGGAGAAACTCCTCGAAGCCCTCTGTCATGGCGCACCAGAGGCGTGCAATAATCCCACCATCGAAACGAGGAATCCGCCTGTCACGCGTCTCGCTCGCGCGGTCCTCGCCGCGCTGATGGTGGCGGCGCTCGCGGGGCCTGCGGCCGCGCAGGACCTCACGCCCGAGGAGCGGCGCACGATCGGCCTCTTCACGCTCGACGTGCAGCAGATCCCGTCGGGGACGGGCAGCGGCTTCGTCTGGGACCGCGAGGGTCACGTGGTCACGAACTTCCACGTGATCCAGCAGGGCGACGCCTTCTCGGTGACGCTCGCGGACCAGTCGGAGTGGGAGGCGCGCGTGGTCGGCGCCGCACCCGAGAAGGACCTGGCCGTGCTGAAGATCCGCGCGCCGCGCGAGCACCTGACGCCGCTGGCGCCCGGCACTTCGCGCACGCTGCTGGTCGGCCAGCACGTCTACGCGGTCGGTAACCCGTTCGGCCTCGACCATTCCCTCACCACGGGGGTGGTGAGCGCGCTCGGGCGCGAGCTGCGCTCGCCGAGCGGGCGGCGCATCCGCGACGTCATCCAGACCGACGCCGCCATCAATCCCGGAAACTCGGGCGGCCCGCTGCTCGACTCCGGCGGCCGGCTCATCGGCGTCAGCACCGCGATCTTCAGCCCGAGCGGGGCGTCGGCCGGGATCGGCTTCGCGGTTCCGGTCGACACGGTCACGCGGCTCGTGCCGCAGCTCATCGCGCGAGGGCGCGCCATCCAGGCGGGCATCGGCGCCTCCTTCATCCCCGAGCGCTTCAATAAGGCCGTCGGCGTGACGGACGGCGTGGCGCTGGCCGAGGTGCAGCCCGACGGCCCCGCCGCGAAGGCCGGGCTCGCCGGCGCGCAGCTGACGCGCTCGCGCCGCGTGGTCCTGGGCGATCGCATCGTCGCCGTGGATGGCAAGCCGGTACGCTCGGAGGACGACGTCCGGGACCTCTTCGAGGCGGCTGGTGTCGGCGCCACCGTCACGCTCACCGTGGCGCGTCAGAGCGCGCGGCGCGACGTGCGCGTCGCGCTGGCGCAGGACTAGGAGGATGGACATGCAGGGCGTCAAGGATTCGAGCGCACTCTACGAGGTGGAACGCCGCGCGCGGCACGCGGAGCGCCCGGGCTTCCGTATCAACGAGCTGCAGATCTCGCCCAAGCAGCAGGTGCCGTGGCACTTCCACACCAACATCCAGGACACCTTCTACGTGCTCGAGGGCGAGCTGCGGCTCTTCCTGCGCGAGCCGAAGGAGGACGTGCGGCTGCGCCCCGGCGAGACCTACAGCGTGCGCCCCGGCCGGCCGCACCTCGTCACCAACGCCGGGCAGAGCTCGGCCACGTTCCTCGTGCTGCAGGGCATCGGCGAGTACGACTACGTCCCGCTGACGTGACACTCAGCGGAACGCGCGGAAGAACGCGCGCACGTCCTCGGCCAGCGCGGCGGGCTCCTCGAGCGCGGCGAAGTGTCCGCCCGACTTCATCTCCGTCCAGCGCCGGAGATCCGTGTATACGCGCGACACCCACGCGCGCGGCGGGTGCAGGATCTCCTTCGGGAAGGCGGCGTAGGCCGCCGGCGCCGTCACGGGTTGCTTGGCCGTGATCGGCCACGGCGAGTGGTTGCGCGCGTAGTAGGGCCAGAAGGACGAGTTGATGGCGCCGGTGACCCAGTAGAGCATCACGTTCGTCAGCAGCGTGTCCTTGTCGAAGCGTCGCTCGACGTCTCCGTCGCAATCGCTCCACGCGCGGAACTTCTCGACGATCCACGCGGCGAGCCCCACCGGCGAGTCGGTCAGCCCGTACGCCAGCGTCTGCGGCTTCGTGCCCTGGATCGCCTGGTAGCCGGTCTCCTCGCGCAGCCAGTGATCCAGCTCCTCGAGGTACGCGCGCTCGTCCGGCGCCGGTGTCGCAGCGGGCGCGCCGCGGTCGCGCGGCACCGCCAGGAGGTTGACGTGGACGCCGACGAGCTTGTCGGCGTGCGCGGCGCCCAGGTACGACGTCACGAAGGCGCCCCAGTCACCGCCCTGCGCGGCGAAGCGCGCGTAGCCGAGCACGTCGGTCATGAGCGTGGCGAAGAGGTCGGCCATCTGCGGCACGCTGAAGCGCGTCTGGTTCGGCTGGAACGAGAACGTGTAGCCCGGCAGCGAAGGCGCGACGACGGTGAACGCGTCAGCCGGATCGCCGCCGAAGCGCGCCGGATCGGTCAGCATCGGGACCAGCCGCCGGAATTCGACGATCGAGCCCGGCCAGCCGTGCGAGAGCAGCAGCGGCATCGGGCGCGGCCCCACCCCGGGCTCGTGGATGAAGTGCAGGTCGATGCCGCCCAGCGCCACGGTGAACTGCCGGCGCGCGTTGAGCTCCACCTCCTGCGCGCGCCAGTCGTAGCGGTCGCGCCAGTAGCCGACGAGCGACTTCATGTAGGCGAGGTCGGTGCCGTAGCGCCACGGCTCGCCGGGGATCTCGTCGGGCCAGCGCACGCGCGCCAGGCGCGCGCGCAGGTCGTCGAGCACGGCGTCGGGCACGCGGATGGTGAACGGGCGGGGCGTCACGGCCGGAGATTATAGACGTGGGGGGCCCCGAAATGGCCGTTCGATAAACGTGGGGGGCCCCGAGATGGCCCCCCACACCCCCCAGCGCTCGTCACGCCCCGGCGAAGCCGTGGCGCGCCTCGATGACGCTATCTCGCCGGCGGGCAGCTTCCGAAGTTCGAGCCTGCGGCCGGTGCGTAGGCGCCCTGGCACCACGGGATGATCAAGGCCGCGGGCAGCGCCGCCGGCGCTGGAACGGGACCGAGCACGACTTCCGAGTTCACCTGCCGCGCCAGCGCGAGGTGGTCGCGCAGCATCGGCAGCGACCGCGCCGCCCACGCCTTGAGATCCGGATCCGAGGAGATCTCCGCCGCGCGCTCGAAGAGCGCGATGTCCTCCGTGTGGTCGCGGACGATCTCCGACATGTAGGCGCGATCGAAGTCGGGGCCGCTGAGCCCGCTCAGCCGATCGCGCATCGCCTGCTGCGACGGCTCGAGCGCCGTCGGCACGTCGAGACCCTTGCGGCGGGCGAGCGCCGCCAGCTCCGCGTTGGCGCGGCCGTGGTCGGCCACCATGCGCTCGGCGAAGGACCGCACGGACGGCCGGACCGCGCGCTGCGTTGCGACGCGTCCGAGCTCGACCTCGGCCGTGCCGCCTGTCGCGGCCTTGCTCACGAACTCACGATCCGCCTCGTTCACCAACTGGATTTGAGCCGCCGCCGGACCGGTCAGGGCGACCAGCGCCGCGGCGACGAGGCTGATGATGGTCAGCACCTTCATGACACTCCTCCTCGGGGGGCCACCCCGGCGTCGCTCGCCGCAAGACGAGTGCCACCGAGGTGCGGTACAGTGGCCCGGGCGTATCCGCCCGAAGGGAGAGCACCGTGCGAGAAAACCGCCTCAAGACGATGTGGAAGCGCGGCGAGACAGCGGTCAACGGGTGGCTGTCGATTCCCACGGCCTTCACGGCCGAGGTCATGGCGCACCAGGGCTTCGACTCGCTGACCGTCGACATGCAGCACGGCGTGGTGGATTACCAAACCGCCGTCTCCATGTTCCAGGGTATCTCCACCACGGGCGTGATGCCCTTCGCGCGCGTGCCGTGGAACGACCCGGCGTACCTGATGAAGATCCTCGACGCCGGCGCGTACGGCGTCATCTGTCCGATGATCAACACGCGCGCGCAGGCGGAGGCGCTGGTGGCCGCGTGCAAATACCCGCCCCGCGGCTACCGCTCCTTCGGTCCCGTGCGCGCCTCGATCTACGCCGGCAGCGATTACGTCGAGCGCGCCAACGACGACATCGTGATCATGCCGATGATCGAGACGGCGGAGGCGCTCAAGAACCTCGACGCGATCCTCTCGACACCGGGGGTGGACGCGATCTATGTCGGTCCCTCGGACCTGAGCCTGGCGCTGGGCTGCAAGCCGAGGCTCGACCAGACGGACGCGCCGGTGGTGGAGGCGCAGCAGCAGATCGTCGAGGCCTGCAAGCGCCACGGCGTCATCGCCGGCATCCACAACGCCACCGCCGCGTACTCGCTCAAGATGATCGCCGCCGGCTATCGCTTCGTCACCCTCGCCAGCGACTCGCGCCACCTCGCGCTGAAGGCGGCCGAAGAGGTGGCGGCCGTGCGCAAGACCGTGGGCGGCGGCGTGGTGCCGGCCTATTAGATGGGGGGCCCCGACATGGCCCGGCCGTCTGATTTGGGGGCCCCGAGATGGCCCCCAATCCCCCAAGCGCTCGGAGCGCCCCGGGGAACCCGTGGCGCTCCTCGAATTGCGTGAGCGGGCGGTCGCGCATCTCGCGGCGTTCGAGCGGCGCGGGCTGCCGGTCGACGGGCGGCGGCCGGCTGCCGTCGCCGTCGTGCTGCTGAGCGACGACGCGGGCCGCGCGTGCTTTCTCCTCACGCGCCGCGCGGCCGGCCTGCGTAAGCACGCCAGGCAGTGGGCGTTGCCGGGGGGACGGCTCGAGCCCGGCGAGTCGGCGCTCGAGGCCGCGCGGCGCGAGCTCTCGGAGGAAGTCGGCCTCACGCTCGGCGCCGACGCGGTGCTCGGCCTGCTCGACGACTATCCGACGCGCTCGGGCTTCCTCATCACCCCGGTCGTCTTCTGGGGCGGCGCCGACCCCGTGCTGGCGCCGAACCCCGACGAGGTCGCCTCCGTGCACCGCGTCCCGCTCCAGGACCTCGACCATCCCGACGTGCCGCGCCTCGTGACGATTCCCGAGAGCGACCGGCCCGTCATCCAGGTGCCGCTGCTCTCGACGCTGGTGCACGCGCCGACGGCGGCCGTCGTCTACCAGCTGCGCGAGGTCGTGATGCACGGCCGGCCGACGCGCGTCGATCACTTCGAGCAGCCCGTGTGGGCGTGGGGATAGCGATGACATTCACGCTGATCGATCAGGGCCGCGTGGGCACGGTGCCGGCGAGCGTCGAGGGCGGTCGCGTGCGGCTGTCGGCGGACGCGCTGCGCGCCGCGCTGGGCTGGGAGCTGCACGACGCGACGCTCTGCAACGACGCGATGTGCGTGCCGTTGCCTGCCGGCTCGCGGCTCGGCGAGGGCGGCGTCTTCGACCTCGGCGAGGTGGCGGCCACGCTCGACCGGCCGCTCGCCCTCGACGCCGACGAGGGCGCGGCCTACCTGGGCGTCTCCGCCGGGGAGCGCGCGCAGGCGCTCGGAAGCCTGATCGCGCCCGACTTCACGCTGCCCGATCTGGCGGGCCGGCCGCACACGCTCTCGTCCTATCGCGGCAAGAAGATGCTCCTGGTGGCCTGGGCCTCGTGGTGAGGCTGCCGGCTCGACCTGCCCGTGTGGCAGGCGCTCCACGAGGAGCTGCGCGACCGCAACTTCGTCGTCATCGCCGTCGCGCTCGACAAGAGCGCGGAGGACGCGCGCCCCTGGATCGAGAAGGCGGCGCCGACCTATCCCGTTCTGATCGACACCCAGCACGTCCTGCCCGACCTCTACAACATCGTCAACGTGCCCACCGCGCTCTGGATCGACGAGCGCGGGCGCATCGTGCGGCCCAACGACGTCGTCTTCGGCACCGACACGTTCAAGCACATCACCAACCTCGAGTCCGCGAAGCCGCTCGCCGCCGTGCGCGCATGGGTGCGCGGCGAGACGGCCGGCTTCGCGCCGGCCGAGACGCGCGCGCTCCAGACGCTGCCGACGGCGCTGGACCAGCAGGCGCGCGCCGAGTTCGGGCTGGCGGAGTGGCTGGCGCGGCACGGCAAGCGCGACGCGGCCGAGCGTCACTTCGTGAGGGCGGGCGAGCTGGCGCCGCACGACTTCACGATCCGGCGCGGCTCGATGCCGATCCGCGGCATCGATCCCATGGGTCCGCAGTTCCGCGAGATGCTGCAGACGTGGGTCGGCGGCGGCCGCCCGTACTATCGCCCGCTCCCCGACACGCGTGGCTAGGACGGTGCTCGTCGTGTGTCAGGCCAACACCTGCCGCAGCGTGATGGCGCACGCGCTGCTCGAGAAGATGCTGGCGGCGCGCGGTCTCGACGGCAGTATCCGGGTCCGCTCCGGCGGCATCGGGCCCCACGCGCGTGACGGCATGATCCCCTCGCTCGACGCCCGCCTCGTGCTGCGCGAGGACGGCATCCACCTCGCGGAGGACACGATCGTCTCCACCGACCTCAAGGCCCACGGCGACGTCCTCGCCGCCGCCGACCTGATCCTGACCATGACCGAGGAGCAGAAACGCCTCGTACGTGCCCAGGTCGACACCGCGGAGGGCGCGGTCTACACCCTGGGCGAGTTCGCCGGTGACGGCGGCGACATCCGCGATCCGGTGGGCCAGGACGAGGCGCGCTATCGCTCCACGCGCGACGAGATCAAGCGCCGGCTCGAGGCCTCGCTCGAGCGGCTGCTGCGGCTGCTCGCCTGATCGGCCGCCGCGCGTTCGTCGCCGGCCTCGCCGCCGGCCTCGTCGCGCGCCCGACCCCGGCGCCCGCGGTCGTCCCGCGCGTCGGCGTCCTCACCGACGACACGGCGCTGACGGCCATCTTCGTGCAGGGTCTGCGCGACGCGAACTGGGAGATCGGCGAGGACGTGCTCGTGATGCGCCGCGGCGGCGCGGCCGGCGCCGACCGCTGGCGGTCTGCCGCGCGCGAGCTGGTCGGGCTCCGCGTGAGCGTCCTAGTCGCCGGTGACCACGCGGCCGCGCGCGCGGCGCGCGCCACGACGGACGCGATCCCGATCGTCGCCATCGACTTCGAGCGCGACCCGATCGGCAGCGGCTTCGTGAAGAGTCTCTCGCGACCCGGCGGCAACGTCACCGGGTTCTTCTGCGACTTCAGCGAAGGGATGACCCGGCTGGCGACGGCGCTCCAGGACGCGGTGCCGACGGTGCGGCAGGTGGTGGCCCTGACGGACGGCGAGTCCACCGAGATCCAGGCGCGGACGCTGCGCGACGCCGCCGGCGCGCTCGGCCTGGAGGTGAGCACGCTCGACGTCGGCGCTGCGGCGCCCGACGCGCTGATCGACCGCCTCGCTGCCTGGCGCGCGACGTTCGTCGTGCTGGCCTCGCCGCGCCTCGAGAGCGAGGCCACGCGGCTGGCCAAGCGCGCGCTGCGCCGCAGGCTGGCGTCGGCGGGCGCCTTCATCCGCTACGCTCACGCCGGCGGTCTGCTGTCGCGGGGACCGAGCCTCCCCGACGCGTTCCGGCGCGCCGCCGCGACGGTCGATCGCCTGCTGCGCGGCGCCCGCGCCGCCGACATCGCCGTGGAGCGCCCGCCGCGCTTCGAGCTCGTCGTCAATCTCAGGACGGCCGCCGCCCTCGAGCTGCGTCTGTCGCCTGCCTTGATGTCGAGCGCAGACCACATCGTCCGCTGACGCGCGCCTCGGAGCCGTCGGGATGACGAGGGCCGTCACGGCTGCGCCGGGGCGGCCCGAGCGCTTGGGGGGTTTGGGGGGCCATGTCGGGGCCCCCCATCACACCAGGGGCCTGTCGGAGTATCGAGGGGTGCCACGGCTTTGCCGGGGCGCCCCGAGCGTGTGGGGGTATGGGGGGCCCTTCGAGGCCCCCCATGTCACTAGGGTATGCTCGGGCGGTGGTGGCGGTGCGCCGCTGGCTCGACCCGTGGATGCGGAACCGGCTGTTCCGCAAGTACGTCGTGCCGTTCGTCGCCGTGGTCT
>WNEQ01000097.1_pt1 | contig 39308 bp, 47 predicted proteins | sample 5399971 | NCBI WGS metagenome assembly WNEQ01 (sample SAMN13153330, study PRJNA577476) | soil metagenome | isolation source: 20 cm grassland meadow soil 2 days after 1st rain plot 5 | place: USA:California | collected 2015-09-18
AGAAGGATCGCCTCGAGGAGGCATCTGACCTTCATCCATGCATTCGACGACAGGGACGTGGTCGCTGGCCACAGGTCCCTTGCCCAGCGACCACGTCCCTGTCGTCGAATGCATGGATGAAGGTCAGATGCCTCCTCGAGGCGATCCTTCTCGCGCTTAGGTAGGTGTCGTCGTAGGAGGCGCCGCTTCGAATTATCTCAGCACCCTGCTCCTCGATGGCCGCGACCTTCTGAGGGTTTGCCTTCGTCGGGACACAAACAGTCGCGTCGATCCCGAAGACCCTCGAGGCATAGGCGACCGCGAGCCCATGATTTCCCGAGGAGGCAGTAATCACCCCTCGTCGAACTGAACTGTCGGGGAGCGAGAGAATCTTGTTGAGGGCGCCCCTGATCTTGAAGACCCGGATCGGCTGGAAGACCTCCAGCTTGAGGTAAACTTCTCTCTTGATTAATTGCGAAAGCCTTGGGGAGAGCTCCAGGGGTGTGGGGGGGACGTACTTGCTGATTCTGCTCTCTGCAGCCTCAATATCCTTCAGTGTGACCTGTTGCTTCAGGCCTCTTCACTCCTGACGAGCGGAACAAAGACGCACGGACACACCGGTCGAGTCGACAAGTCGCCTGCACGGCCCTTCACCACTCTTGTAAGAATCTGAGCTGGAGAGTCTCCCAGGGGTAAGAGGAGGACTCCTTCTCGGCGGAGCTGACGAACTGGAAAATCCGGAATTCGCGATGTCGCCGCGGTGAGTACTACCCGGTCGTAGATCTCCTCCGCTTCGAATGGAGGCCAGCCCTTCGAGCCATCGCCATGGTGTATCTCAACTATCTTCTCGAGTCCGGCGCGCCTGATGTTTCTCGTCGCGAACTCAACCAACTCCTCGATCAATTCGACGCTGACCACACTTCCTCGAGCTCCCACGATACTAGCGATGCAGGCCGCGTTCCAGCCGCTCCCGCAACCTATCTCCAGTACCTTCATCTCCGCTCGAAGGTCGAGTTCTTCCAGCATCATCACGACCATGTGAGGTGCGGATATGGTCTGGCCTGTCCTTCCGAGGGGGAGGGGCCAGTCCACATACGCCTCGTCCCGGTAGCCGTCCCAGACGAAGAGCTCGCGTGGTGTTGAGAGCATCGCTTCCCGGACGGCGCCAGTGCGGAGAACTCCCTCCCGCTCCAGCCTGCTGAGAAGCGAAGCGTTGGTGGGTATCTCCCTGGTCAACCCAGCCACTTCTCCAATGATTCAGACCTGGTCGACTCGACCTCTACAAGCCTCTTCATCGCCGCCTCGACCCTCTCGAGGGAGAAGGAGTGCTCGTCGACGAGGAAGGAGATTACCTTCTCCCTGTTTACCCTCCCCCACTGCGGCTTGACTCCCTTCTGGGCGGGTGGCTCGAGGAAGATATTCCTTATCGAGTTGTAATCGATCGCAGAGATGGCTTCCTTCAACTCAGGTATCTCCTCGAGACGCTTGTACTGCCTTATGAACTTCAGTGCCCTGACTGGACCTACTCCCTGAAATCCGTCGGGGTTGAAATCGGTCCCGAGGAGGATGGCGAGGTCCACCAGCTGCTCACGAGTCAACCCGAGCTCGCGAAGAGCGTTCGAGAGGACTATCCGCTCGGGTTGGACGTTGATGAAGATTCCCTTGCTCGGCAGCTTTCGCCTTCCGGAGATGGTTATGTTCCTGATTAGGACGGGCGCACCGAAGATAAGAGAATCGTGGTCTTGAGACGCTACACCGTTCACGGTCCCCTCCGCCGCCATTACTGCTGCCTGCGCCTCACCCTCCGAGGGCGCGTCTACCCACGGAAGACCCATCGCATCGAGGAGTAACTTTGCCTCGGCGACCATATCGCGTCGAAGGGTGGTCGAAGCCTCAGCGTACTTCCTCGCCGCGGGAATATCCCCTGCTTGAATGGCCCTGACGTACTGCACCTGCGCCTCCCTCCGCTGATTCGACCTCCTCTCAATCTCAGTCGCCTTCAGCTCTGGCGGCTTGCCGTCAAAGATGTAGACCAGCTTCATTCCGAGCTCGAGTAGATTCAGGCTCCTGTAAAAGAGGCCGCTGAGGTGAGAGGTGACCCTCCCGCTCGAGTCCTTCAGGTGCTCCCCGCTCGCTCCCCTGATTATCGCCAGGAATTGGTAGAGGGTGTTGTATGCATCGACCGCGAGCTTCCAGCCAGAAAGCTGCTCCAGCTCCACCTTCTCTCTCGGAATAATCTCTCCAAGGTCGACACCCATGTCGCGACTTGGTCGACCCGAAGGCGGATTAATACGTTAACTGGCTCGGCTCTTCAGGGGATCCTCGGGGGGCTTCTCGACGACCTCGATCCTCCTCTTCTCTTTCGCAATCCAGCGTATGCTCACCAACCCGAGAATCTCGAGATGCATGAGGACCTTGTTCAACTCGTTTACAGAACACTTGTTCCCGTTCTTGTTCAGAGCCGCGAGTAGCTCTTCGTCACTGGCGCTCTTCTCCTCCTTTAACCATTCGTATGCAGTGAATTTTAGAGGTGCACGCATGCTTGATTCACGTTCTAAGAACAGACAGGAGTGGCGAGATGTCACTCGAGTGGTATAAAAGCTCTGCTCACGCGGGCTCTATTCGGAGCCTCCGGCGGGATTCCTATCGTCCATCTCAAAACGCCCCGGTAATTCGACGTCCTTCACGACGTACTTCACCTTCGACTCATCGACCAACCTCTTGATCTTTCTCTCGGGCGTCTGGAGCTGCGACCCCCTCTTCTTGAACTCTATGAAATGAAGTTCGTCCTCCTTCACTCCCAGCAGGTCGAGGGAGGCCTGCTTCGAGGTCGTCGATAGGAGAATGACTTGCTCGTACTCTTCGAGAGAAGCAAATGTGCCGAGAAGCTGGTACATGTCGCCCCGGACCTGCCTCCCTCCCATCTCGTAGGCCTTGGTCTGCCTTTCCTGCCACTTGCGACGGTAAAGAAGGGCGAGGTAGAACGCGAGGCCTGAGACAAGGATAAGGAGAAGCACGAATGTTGCAAGGAACACCTCGAGGGTGGTCATGGCAGAAGACGCCAGCCTGCGAGCTTATGGGGTTTCTGCAACCCCACGCCCCTCCCCTGCGGGCTAGCGCGGCGGCAGTCTGCTCGACATTCTGCTGACGCCGATCGTCTCATACTGTCCTACGAGAGGAGCCGAGGAGACGAGCCTCTCCACGGTTTCGATGCTCCCTTCTTTTTCGGGTGCGACGATGTCAAGGACCGCCGCAGAGATACCGAAGGCTATCGGCTCGACGCTCTTGCCCCTCAGTTGGGCTTCGGAGCCGAGGTTCTTCTTAACCGAGTCGACTACCTTCTCGATGTCCACGCTGGCGTCTGATGGGAGCACCTTGACCCTGATGACGTACGAGCCCATTCGGGTCACTAGGGGCCCTCGAAGCCGCAGTTGGTGCACTTGTACCTGCGGGTGAATTTTCTGCACTTCTGGCACCGCCAGATGAGAACCTCGTGGCAGTTGGGACAGGAGAACTTCACCGCCTTCTCTCCGGGGGTTACAGGCCTGTTGCAAGAAGTGCAGAGAGGTAGCGTGATACTTTCTTGAGACATTGTCCTAAGCCCTCGATGGCTTGAAGATATACGTTGCTAGGAGCGGGGGGAGAGAAGTTGCCTTACCTCGGCCGACGCAACCAGCCTCGCCAGTGTGAAAAGCCCCACGACCCCGAGAGCGGACAGAAAGGCGGTGGCGTGAAAATCGAAGTCTGACTTGCCAAGCCGCGCGAGGAGCTTTGGAGACGATAGAGTCGAAATGAGGAGGTCGACCTCCCTGTTCGACAGCCTCTCGAATACGCCCCTCAGCCTCATCATCGCTCTCATCTCTTTCTCGAAGGTCTCCCTCCATTCCCTCTCGTACCCCTCCAGCCGTGACGGGTCGTGTGAGTGGACCGACTCGGCAACCCACTTTGCCGCGATTACCCCGCCCCCAATAGAGGTCGTTATTCCTCCCGCAGTCGTGGGCTTGACCTGCCCCGCTGACTCGCCGACCCACACCTTCCGCCCTGAAACGAACCTCCCCGCAGGACCACCCACGTAGATAGGTGCGGCGACCCTTCTGATGACCTTGTGTGGTCTTGACTCCAACAGGGCGTCGAGGGCCTTGAACGGGTTGATCCCACGCCCGGCTGCCCCGACTTTTGCCTTGCGCACCCCATAGGGGATGGTCCAAGCGAAGAATCCGGGATATCTCGCCTGGTCGACGAAAACCTCCACTCTGCCCTCCTCGACCCAATCGGCTTCGACCTCGTACTTCGCCGCAGGGAGGATCCCGCCCGCTGGGGCGGAGGCCGGCCCGGTGGCGTCAATCAGGTAGTCGGATTCGTATGTTTGACCCGCATCAACAGTCACCAGTTCGCCTTTCTCCGCGGCGCGTTGAACTCTGAGGCCCGTCTTGATTATTGCCCCCAACTCGGAGGCATTCTCTGCGAGCTGCTTGTCGTACCGACTCCTGTCAATGACTACGACCTCGAGCGCGCGAGCGTCGACACTGCATTCGGGGCCAGAGGGAGGGTGAATCACACCCTCTCTCACGGAGCTCTGGATGGCTCCCCCCGAGGGAGCTAACCCGTACCTGCTCAAACCTCTCAGACTCACTAGCCCATCACACTTCTCCGGTTCGCCAATTTCATCGTGCTCTTCAAGCACCAGGACGCTCAGCCCCCGCTTCGCCGCCTCGCCCGCGAAGCTGAGCCCTCCCACGCTCCCCCCGACAACGATGGCATCGAACCTTGACAAAGTACGGGAACGCAACCCTTAACCCGAGCTCTAATAATCGTTGAATCGAAGAAAGATTCACCGTTTGAAGCAGGTGATCGTCGTGAGGTCAGATCTCAAGATGGGAAAGGGGAAACTCGCCGCGCAAGTGGCGCACGCTTCAATCTCAGCGGCCGAGGAGGCGATGACGCGGAGCGAGCGGTGGTACCGTGACTGGAAAGTGGAGGGACAGGCCAAGATTGTCCTGAAGATAGGAAGCGAGGCAGAATTGAAGGAGCTGCTTCGGAGGGCGAGAGCGATGCATCTTCCAGCGGCACTCATTCAGGACCGAGGCTTGACCCAGCTCGAGCCGGGGACGACGACCTGCCTGGGGCTGGGCCCCGCACCCGACGACCTCCTTGACAGGCTCACCGGGAATCTAAAGCTTCTTTGAAGTCGAGACCACCGGCGGTCGAGGTTCAGGTGGGAATGGGTGTCTACGCTACGGAGAGCCCCCCGTGCCGAGCCAGGATGCGGGTCTCTGACGACGATTTCAGGGTCACCGAACTGGCGAACTTGGAAGACCTCAAACCGGAGGAGAGCCCCGGGGCCCTCCCCGTCTACAGGCTTGAGAAGAGGGGGACTGATACCCTCCACGCGGCAAGGAGGGTATCGAGACACCTTGAGAGTCGCGTGAGCTTCGGCGGAATGAAGGACAAACACGCCGTGGCTACCCAGTACCTCAGCCCTACGAGCACTCGCTCCAGGAGACCGGAGCTGATTGAAGAGCCGTCATTCAAGGCGGAGTTGATTGGTTATATCGCTCGCCCGTTCTCTCGCCGGAGGGTTCTCGGGAACTCCTTTGACATCACTCTCCGCGATGCCTGTGATGAGATTAAGGCGAGGATTGAAGAGGCCTACAGCCTCTGCGGGCAACGCCGCCTCCCGAACTTCTTCGGGCTTCAGAGGTTCGGCACGAGGGACCCGGTCACTCATCTGGTCGGACACGCTCTGGTTGGCGGCGATTTCGAAGCGGGAATCCGATGCCTTCTCAGCGAGCCGAGGGCGGGGGAGGAGGCTGTCGTCAGGGAGGCGCGCGTCATGGCCGCGAGTGGGATGTACGCCGAAGCCCTCCGGGCGTTCACGGAGAGGCAAGACCTGGAGAGGATGGCCGTAAGGCGGCTAGTGGAAAAACCGGGCGACTTCCTGGGCGCCTTCAGGGCGCTTCCACTCGCGATCCGAAGGTTTTTCGTCCACGCCTATCAATCATACCTCTTCAACCGGTGCCTGACGAAGGCTCTTCTCGGCTCTCTCGACATCTCGACCGCTGTCGCCGGAGACAACTGGACACAGTTGGCCCCAGACGGTCTCACGGTAGGGGAGGTGCGCGGGGCGAGGGAAGAGCCCATCGCGGGCGCCCTCCCTCTCATCCAGCTCGTGGGGTATTCGTACCGCGACTATGGATCGAGGTTCGACCGGGCCGTGATGGAGGTTCTCGAGGAAGAGGGGGTCACCCCGCGAGAATTCTACGTGAAGGATGCGCAGGAGATAAGCGCGGAGGGAGGGTTCAGGAGAGCACCGCTGACCGCTAGGGGTCTGAGCTATCAGCTGTCAGGCATGAACGCCACCCTCTCTTTCACACTCGCGAGGGGAGAGTACGCGACCACCCTGCTGCGGGAGATCCTGAAACCGTCGGAACCATTTTCGACAGGATTCTGAGGCCAACGCTTTATTACCCTTAAAAATTCGCAGCACATCCGACGCCTCCTTGGATGCATATGACATCACGATAGTAGGCGCGGGACCCGCCGGTCTCTTTGCCACGTTCTACGCTGGCTTGAGGCAGATGAAGGTGAAACTGATCGACGCGCTTGAGGAGGTGGGTGGGCAGGTTGCCGTCCTCTACCCCGAGAAGTACATCTACGATGTCCCGGGTTTTCGAAAGATTCTCGCGAAGGAGCTGGTGAAGAGCATGGTGGAGCAAGCATTCCAGTTCAACCCCACCGTTGTCCTCGGGGAGAGAGTCCTCTCGATAAGAAAGGTCGACGGCGGTATCTTCCAACTCGACACAGACAAGGCTAGAAGCCATTACTCCAAGACGGTTCTGGTCACGGCCGGGGTCGGGGCCTTCTCGCCCAACAAGCTGGATGCCTCGGGAGTCGCCGAGTACGAAGGAAAGGGAATATTCTACTTCGTGAAAGACAAGCAGCTCTTCAAGGACAAGAGACTCCTGATCGTGGGTGGCGGAGACTCGGCCGTCGACTGGGCGCTCAACTTCAACAACTGGGCGAAGAAGGTAACTCTCGTGCACCGCCGCGACGTCTTCCGTGCGCACGAAGGGAGCGTCGCGGAGCTGATGAAGTGTGGGGCCGAGATTAAGCTCTTCTACGAAGTGAAGCAGGTCAGCGGTGATGGGAAGTGGGTGAAGAGGGCCGTGATCTACGACAACAGGACGAAGGAGGAAACGACGATCGATGTCGACTCGATTCTTGTAAACATAGGGTTCAGGGCAGACCTCGGCCCGATTCGAAACTGGGGGCTGGAGATCAGAGGACGAGAGATTAAGACGAACGGGAGGATGGAGACGAACATCCCGGGCGTTTATGTCGCCGGAGACTTGGCTGGGCAGGTCGATAGCGTCAAGCTCAACCTGATAGCAACAGGGTACGCACAGGCGGCGATGGCTGTCAATGTTGCGAAGAACTTCATCGACCCGACCGCAAAGATCTTTCCAGGGCACAGCAGCGAGATGAAGATGTGAACTACGCCTTGATACCGAGAACTCTTCTGTAATTGTAGTCGTTCTGGACCGAGGGATGAATTGGGTCGATCAAGACGCACTCGTACCAGACGTGCATCCCGTCCCTCCAGATCAGGTAAGAACCCAGGACTCTCATGTTCGGATACTTCTCTCGGACCCTCCTCTCGGCGACGCGCTGAGCTGACACAGAAGACTTGATCCGCAGGACGCCCAGGTGTTTCGGTCGTCTCCCCGCGCGAGGTCTCTCCCGCCGCATTCCCCCGCGCGAGACCTTTATCCGCACGACCGCGACGCCCTGCTTTGCCTTGTAGCCGAGCATCCTCGCCCTGTCAAGCCTCGAGGGGTGTTCGACTCTCAGAATGGTCGGCTCCCTCCTCAGTTGTATAGCTCTCGCCAGGATATCACCGGATTTCTCACGGAGGACCGTCTGCCAAGTCTTGCCTATCTCCCGGTACAATTCCGTCTTCGCCTCATCTTCGCTCGCCAGATAAAGGTTCGCCGACCGTACTTTTCTTCCTGAAGAACTGCGCGATCTTCTTCCCGACCGCCTTGGTCGCGTCGGCCTGGGCCTCAAAGGTCTGCCCTCCGATGTGCGGAGTGAGGACGATGTTTGGGGCAGATAGGATCGCACCGCTCGGGGGCTCGGTCTCGAAGACGTCCAGGGCAGCCCCAGCGATCTGACCCTCCTCCAGCGCCTCGACAAGCCTCCTCTCCTCGACGACGCCTCCCCGCGACGTGTTTATGAGGAAAGCCGCCCTCTTCATCATCGAGAGTCTTCGCGAATCGATGAGATGGCTCGTCTCGGGTGTCAGTGGTACGTGAATCGTAACATAGTCTGCGGAAGAGAGGAGCGTATCGAGGGGGAGGAGTTTGCACTCCAGTCTGCGGAGGATCTCCTCCGCAATCGGTACGATATCATAACCGACGATGGACATTCCGAACCGACCCGCGATCTCTCCGACCCGCCTCCCGATCCTCCCCAGGCCAACAATTCCGAGAGTCTTGCCATTCAATTCTGAGCCGGTGAGCGCGTCCTTGGCCCACCCGCCGGCCTTGACCGAGGAATCGGCGAGTACGAGCCTCCTCGAAAGCGCGAGCATCAGCAAGATGACGTGCTCGGCGACCGCCTCGACGAGAGACTCGGGGCTGTTCACCACTGCTACCCCCTTGGACTCGGCAGCCTTGACGTCTACGTTGTCGAGCCCCGTCCCCGGTCGGGCGATAAGCCGGAGCCTCGAGGCCGTCTCGATCACCTCCCGGTCAACTCGCGTCCTGCTCCTGACCACGAGCCCGTCGTAGCCGCCGACGGACCGCAGAAGTTCCTCCCTCGTGATGTCGGGCCTGTAGTCGACCTCGAAATTCTCGTCCAGGCCGAGCTCGGCGACGTCCACCCGATCGCAGACGAGCAACCGAACCTTCTTCTTCATGACTGCTTCCTCATTAGGAGACCAGTCTTTGCGGCCAGCGCGATCGGGGAGAGGTCGGTCGGCGACAGCGGTCCGAAGCTCGACTCCTGGTACGCGAGGTCTGGGAGAGTCATCCCGTTGGAGATTATCAAGGAGATCGCATCTTCATAAGAGGAGGCCCCTCGCCCGGCGACCTGTATTCCGCGAATTTCCGCGGAGGCCCGGTCGAAGTAGAGACTGCAGAATATGCGGTCGCCTCGAGCGGGCGTCGAGACTTCAAGGAGTCTGATCCCAAGCCTCGTCCCCTCGGCCGGGCTAAGGCCACCGTAGCAAACTTCGTAGCCGAAGAAGGTGTGAGAGGCGGCGCTGGCGAGCCTAGCAACCGCGCTCCCCCCCGCCGCATTCGCACCAGCCACCCTACCCATTGCCCTGGCGGCGGATTGATACATCATAGGCGAGGAGGATGAGGATGTGGAACCCAGCCTCACCTCAGCGCAGTCTCCCGCAGCATAGACGGCCGGGGAGCTAGAGCGCATCCTGTCGTCGACGAGAATTCCGCCGTTCAACCCGACCTCGACCGCGAGCCGAGGTGGGTTCGGACGCGGTGCTGGGAGGAAGATCAGAGCCTCGCTCGCATGGACTGAACCCGAAGCGACGACAGCCTCCACCCTCTCAACTCCCGCGACTCCGTCGAGGGGAGAGCGCAGAAGCACCAAGCCAGCTTCCTTCGCCCTCCGCTCCACCTCGCGACGAACAACCTCGCTAAGTTGGCTGAGGAGCCCGGTGTGAGAGAGGAGGAGCACCTTCGCCCCCAGTGAGCTCACCTTCTCGGCTATCGAGAGTGATAGGGGACCGCCTCCGGTCACGCAGACCCTGGCGAATCCGCGAACCTCATTCGCGAGTCGAAGATAGTCGGGGTAGCCCCTCATTATGAAGACGTTCTTCTTCCCAGAGCCGCGAAAGGTGGGGTCCGCGTGGGTGCTCCCGGTTGCTATCACTATCGAGTCATACTCGACCGGACCTCTGGAGGTCCTTGCGGTCCTCTCAGCGACATTGACTTCGGCCACGAGCGAGCCTATCTTCGAGTGCTCCCGAAGCTCGTAGTCAGGTCTCTCCGGGGGACTCAGTTGAGATTCTCCCGAGAGCAGAGAAGGCCACTCGCTCTTCGGGGGGAGGTAAGACTCCGAGCTTTCGAGGAGAGTGACCTCCGCGCCGAGGGAGTGAGCTTCAGATGCAGCCGCGAGACCGGCGACCCCACCCCCGACTACGACGACCCTCATGACTCCAATCCCGTCTTTCTTATTCGGTTATAACAACGTACTTGGGGGTGCAGAATTGTGCTCGTCGGAGTTATCGGAAAGCCAAATGTGGGAAAATCGACTTTTTTTTCTGCCGCAACCCTCCGCGAGGTTGCCATCGCAGACTTCCCCTTCACGACGATAAAGCCCAACGTGGGGGTCGCCTACCTCAGGACCCAGTGTGTACACCAGGAGATGGGCGTCGTCGACAACCCGAGGAATTCGACCTGCGTGAACGGGACGAGGTTGATACCGGTGAAGCTCGTGGACGTAGCAGGGCTCGTCGAGGGAGCGGCTCAGGGAAGGGGGTTGGGAAATCAGTTTCTGGACGAAATCAGGCAGGCTGACGCGCTCATTCATGTCGTCGACGCCTCTGGGTCGACAGACGGAGAGGGGAGGAAGGTCCCCCCGGGCTCTCACGACCCGCTGAAGGACATCGAGATGGTCGAGAGGGAGTTCGACTTATGGGTCCTTGGAATCATAAGGCGTGACTGGGAGAAGACTTCGAAGCTCGCGGAGCAGGCAGGCGCCAGGATCACCGCGAGTCTCGCGGCGAGACTTACTGGACTCGCTGTGGACGAGAAGGAGATCGAGGTGGTTGTTGCGCAGCTCCACCTGAAACCAGAGAAGCCGACCGAGTGGAGTGACTCCGACCTCCAGAAGTTCGCCACACATCTGAGGGAGAGGTCGAAGCCGAGCCTGATAGCGGCGAACAAGGCAGACCTCCCGAGCGCGATGGAAAACATTGAGAGGTTGAGGGCCACCGGCCGAAAGGTGATACCATGCGCCTCGGAGGCGGAGCTCCTCCTCAGGAGGGCGGCCGAGAGGGGATTTGTTTCGTACACCCCGGGAGATGAGACCTTCAGGCTGATTCAGACGAAGGCTCTGACGCGGGAGCAGCTGCAGGCGATTGAGATGGTGGATCGGAGGGTGATGAAGGTCTTCGGAGGGACGGGTGTTCAGATGGCGATAGACGAGGCGTACTTCTCGCTGCTCGGGGCGGTCGTCGTCTTCCCCGTGGAAGACGAGCGGAAGCTCTCCGACAAGAAGGGAAACGTCCTACCGGACGCCTACGTAATGAGGGGCGGCTCGACGACCCTCGACCTGGCGAGGGCGGTCCACTCTGACCTCGCGGAGGGCTTTCTCTATGCGATCGATGCCAGGACTGGGATGCGGCTCGCTGCAGACCACCAGCTGAAGAACCATGACATCGTAAAGATAGTGAGTTCGCGCTAGGGCGTCATGCGGCCGCGAGCACAGCCTCCTGCGGCTTTGGCTGTGCGCCCTCGGGCATCCTGATCAGCTTGCTCTTTCTCAGGCCCACGTGTCTGAGATGAGTCACCTTCTTGGCCTCGTTGTAGACGTCCGACGCGATCTTCTGCAGTACCATCTCCTGGGCGAACTGGTCGTAGGTCAGACTCGAGGCACGCTCTCCGATCACTCTGTCCATGACGGTTCGCAGGTCGTGTTTCTTTGAAGTGTTCATTCTGCCCTGTGAGAACGCGATGCAGTAGACCCGGACGAGGTATCCATCCTTCGTGCGGTAATCCTTGATGAAGTCCGACATCGAGGAGCCTCTTCTCACGAGGCTCCGGAGATACTCTCGTGAGTATTCATGTCCTCTGAGGACGGTGTGCGCCGTCTCTCCCTCCACCCTATCCACCTGGAAGTAGAGCTTGAAGCTGTAATGCTGGGGGTCCTGCTTCAGGATATCGTACAAAGTCGTCTCCACGACCCTGCCTCTGGCTTTCTCGGCGTCTGTCACCGGGATCCGCACGATGGGAGCACTGCCGAAGGAGGGAGAAGCGAGTACGGTCAACCACGACTTCAGCTTCCACTTGTCCCTGACCTTTCCAGCGACCTTCTTGGCCATTCTTCGTCTTCGTCGTTCCCTCCCACACCAATTTAAGAGTTCAGCCAGCGGCTATCAGGTCGAGGCCCATATGCGGGACGAGGGCCTTCGGAACGGCAATCGAACCGTCGGCCTGCTGGTAATTCTCCACGACCGCCACCAAGGCCCTGGTGGTCACCGCGGTCGAGTTGAGCGTGTGGACCAGCTTCGTCTGTTCACTCTGCTTATCGCGATAGCGTATCTTGAGACGTCTGGCCTGGTAGTCTGTCACGTTGCTCGCCGAGACCATCTCCCTGAACTTCCCCTGAGCTGGTAGCCACGCCTCCAGGTCGTAGGTCTTGGCTGCCGTCGCACCCGTATCGCCGCTGCAGAGGGTCACTACCCTGTGCGGCAGGCCGAGGTTTCTGAAGACCTCCTCCGCGTTCCCAATCAATTCCTCGTGGAGGCTCCGGCTCTCCTCTGGCCTACTGAAGACGACCTGCTCCACCTTGTAGAACTGGTGCGTCCTGAAGATGCCCTTCGTGTCCTTACCATGGGCTCCCGCCTCGACTCGAAAGCAGGGGCTGAAGCCGCAGTACCTTATGGGGAGCGAGGAACCCTTGAGAATCTCGTCCATGTGCCTCGCGACGAGTGGGTGTTCAGACGTGGCGATGAGGTGCAAGTCCTCACCCTCGACCTTGTATATGACGGGCCCGAAGGCGGCGAGGTCCACGACCCCCTCGTAGGCCCTCCTGCTCATCATAAAGGGAGGTTCGACGGGCTTGAATCCCTTCCTTGTCAGGAGGTCGATGGCGTAGCGCATGATCGAATGCTCCAGCCTCACCATCTCCCCTTCGAGGAAGAAGGTCCTCGCTCCTGCTATCTTCGCGGCACGCTCGACATCGACCATCCCCAGCTCCGTGAGGAGGTCGATGTGGTGCTTCGGCTCGAACTCGAATTTTCTCGGCTGTCCCCAACTGCGGAGAAGAAGGTTGTCGCTTTCGTCCTTGCCGTCGGGAACGGTTTCATCGAGAAGGTTCGGGAGAGTTAGCATTATCTCCTGCAGCCGCGAGTAGCTCTTCTCGGCCTCCGAGTCCAGCGACCTTATCCTCTCGGGGATGTCCTCAATCTCCTTCAGCTTTCCCACAATCGACTTGCCCTGTTTCTTGAGGCTTGCGACCTCAACCGTCAGCTGATTCTGCCTGTGCCTGAGCTCCTCGACTCGAGTCTTGAGATTTCTCCAATCCCTATCGACGCGAAGAGCCTCCTCGACGAGAGGCACCTTTAGAGAGAGGCTCCTCCTCTCAAGGTTTTTCCTGACGACCTCAGGCGACTCTCTGAGAAGCTTCACATCAAGCAATGATTCTGACCGGCCGGGCTCTCTCCCCTAACGCGATAAAAGCCATACCTCCTTGAAGAGGTTGATATCGTTCAGGAGGCTCTCGACCGAGGCGAGGGCCGAGAGAGGCCTGGGGGATTTCATCTCGAAGAGGAGTGTCTTTCCGCTTCTCCTCATCAGGAACCTCTGGTCCTGTGGGATTCGCCTGTTGTCTGGCCCGAGGACCTTCTCCAGCTTCGCCGCGACTTCCCCGCCGCTGCACATCACCTTCATCTCGAAGGCGACTGTCAAACCCCCGCCCTCTCCAGGACTGTCTTCGCGAAATCCGGGCCCCTTGAGAGTGGTATCTTCGCGCCCGCTGCCATCATGTGCCCGCCGCCGACGCCGCCCATCTTCTCGGCAGCCTCTCTCATCATGACACCCAGGTTTACTTCACGGTTGTGGGAGTCGCCCACCCTGCTCGAAATCTTGAGTTCCGAGTCTCCCGACTTCGTCCGCGCCACTATCACCCTGTCTTTGAATTGAGGAGCAGAAGCCAGGATCGAGGTGACCGGTCCGAGTAACTTCTCATCGACGAGGTCATCTCCCGTTACGAATGCGAAGTCCTCCCTGATCTCGACTCTACCCGAGTCAGAGAGAATTCCCTGAACGGACTTGTTGATCTCCGCCCTATATTCGCTGAGGAGCCTCATACCCTCCCTGAGCGAATCGCTTCTATCTCCAACGCAGATCGACAGGCCGAGTCCGGGCTTGCCCATTCTTCCACAGGAGTTCAAGAGAGTCGCAAACTCCCTCGCGTCTCGGAGGGGAGTGAACGCGTCCTCCATCCCGAGAGTATAGATATCGCCGACAAGCGCCCCGATGACTTCAGCTCCCCCTCCTCCCGCCGGGGCTAGGAAACTCGCCACTACCTCAGTCACCCTCTTCTTCTCTTCGCTTGAAAGTTCGGCAAGAGTCCTCCACTTCGCGGACTCCTTCATCCTGATCCCCGCCTTGATGAGGGCCGCGAGTGCCGCGTCCTTGCTCCCCGAGAGTCCCTTGATGAAGGGGGAAGATGACGACGCGATCGCCTCGTGCAGAGGGCGAGTCTCCCTGCCGTAGAAGAGGAGGTCCTTTGAGACTGTCAAGAGACCGCTCGACTGGGCCTCTTCGAGGGCTTTCCTGTTGAGGCCGGTTAGGGAGCGCCCCTCCCCCACGTCTTGTCGGTCAGCGAGCGCTCCGACAACAGAGAGGTAGGCGAGGTCCCTGTTTGAATAGTCGAGGGCGCGGGCAAAGTAGTACGCCATCGTGGATGAGCATGCCTCTGTACCACCGTCGTACCCGTACTGCCACGCGTTGACCACCGCAGGGTTTCTCGCGCTGACCTCGGGCAGCTCGTGGTGATCGAGCACGAGGAACCTGTTGCCAAGCGCCAATGCAAGTTCGTTGACAAGCGTTGATCCCAGGTCGGTGAAGATGTAGAAGTCGTATCTCTCTTCTCTCAGGACTTCGATCGTCTTCGGGTCAAGGTCGGGTACCGTACGCCCAGAGACGGTTGCTCCTCTCCTCGCAAGCGCAACGAACGTCATCGCGCCGCTACAGAGGCCGTCGGCGTCGATGTGCGTTACTACGACGAACTTCTTGCCATCCTTCATCGAGTTCATGAGATTCCGAGAGAGTTCGTCGTACCGATTGAGGAGCTCGTCGAAGTTTGCCATTCTCGATGGTCACCCGAGAGCTCAGGAGAGCTGGGCAACGATGGCGGTGTACTTGAAGTCCTTGGGGAGGGTGCCTATTCTCTTGTAATATTTAGAGAGGCGATATATCTTCGCCTCGATCAACTCCAAGGAGCGTACGTTCTTCCTGTCGCTCTTGTGTGCGTCCAGGTGCTTCTGGACCCTCTTCGCCTTCTCGACTAGGTTCTGAAGGTCTTCGGGCACCTTCGGAGCCATCTTTGCCTGAGTAAGGACTTCGCCGATAGAGATTCCCATCACGGGCTTCGCGAGAGGGATGCCGTATTCGTCCCTGAGCATCGTACCAATCTGACTTGGTGTCAAACCTTCCTTCGCGAGCTTGATCGTCAGCGACTTGAGCTCTTCCGCTCCCTGCTTCACCCACGTCCGTGTCTTGTTACCGATTGGCCTGGTTACGTGCGACTTCCCGTGTCTGTGCGAATGAATCCGTGCCGTCTTCCGTCAGCTCGTCGGCTGTCATTGAGGTTCGGCTGATAAACGTTCCCTACTAGCCGGACGTACCACTCGCCAAACTTCGTCACCGCCTCCGCCCGATGAGAGATGCGGCATTTCTCGTCGATGCTCAACTCAGCCATGGTGTGCCTGTGACCGGCGGGGATGAAGATCGGGTCGAACCCGAAGCCACCCCTCCCGGCTGCCCTCTTCGCGATCGCGCCGACGATGCTACCGCGGAATACCATTGGCACTCCTGCGGGCTCGCAGTAGGCGACGGCGCTCCGGAAGGTGGCTCTCCTCTCCTCCTCCTCCTTCCCTTTGCCCCCCAGCAGCCGCAGGATGGCCTCCGAACCAATCGACCGGAAGACGAATGAGGCGTAGGGGCCCGGAAATCCGCCCAGGGCGTCGATGAAGAGGCCAGTATCCTCGACGATCAGGGGGCGTCCATACTTTTTCGAGGCGTCGGCGGAGGCGAACCTCGCCACCTCCACAATGTCGTCCGACTGTATTTCGAGCCCTTTTCCACGCAACCGCCTCACCCCCACTCCGAGCCTGCGAAGAACGAGTTCCACCTCCCGAAACTTGTGGGAGTTCGACGTGGCGAAGCTGATGCTCCGTTCAATTTTTTCGTTCATTCAACCCTCGCGTATCGCCCCCTCCTTTCGATCTCGGCCACCTGCCTCGTCACGTCACGTACCTCCCCGGGACCCACCTCACCTCCATATCCCTCGAGGAGGGCGGCGTATGCCTTCGAAGCCACCTCCGAATGCGCCCCAGTGAGCGTCTCCTTCGCGAGCCTCAGGTCGACCGCCCGGTCCTCGAGCCTCGTGGTGCGGATGGCTAACCCGAAGTCGATCAGAGTCAGCTCCTTGTCGTTGCTCTTGTCGTCGTCGTTGTCGAGGAGAACGTTCGATGTTGTTAGGTCACCGTGCATGATTCCGGACGCGTGAAGACGCGCCACCTCACCCCCCAACTCGGCGAAGACACGCTCCAGCCCCTCTGGGGGAAGGGAGGAGACCGCCTCCTTCAGCCTTCGACCCTTCACCCACTGCATCACGATTAGCGCGTTTGCGGGGTCTACAAAGTAGAGGAGCGGTGTGCGAGCACCGGAGCGTTTCGCGTCGTGGATCATCTCCGCTTCGCGGGCCGTCCGCTGCCGCCTGATCGCGTCATCGAGAACCTTCAGGCGGTAGATTAATGGTCGTCGGAACTTGAAGACGGCATCCGAGCCGCACCACCTGCCGCGCAGCAGGTCGGCTTCCGCTCCCCTGTAGATCACCCGCATATCTCCCTCGCTCGCCGCCGACGGCAACCTAGTCCCTCCAGGGGACGTCGACCTGGTCGAGCCTCCAGGATTGCCTCGTCAAGGCTTCCTCCACCGGAGCGGTGACCCCCTTCGAGTGCGCGAGATGACCGGTCCACGCGATCTGCGAGCCGCAGTCTCCGCTGAAACGCAGGGGAACGACGTGAAAGCTGGCCGAGTGTCTCCTCGTCATCAACTCCATCATCCTCGCGAGCCTCCTGTTCGCCGCGACACCCCCCACTATCATCACCTCCTTTTTTCCGGTGAACGCGAGCGCCCTCTCGGTCACCTCCACCATCATCGCGAAGGCGGTCTCCTGAATCGAGAAGCAGATGTCCTCGAAACCTGCGCCTCCGTCGAGTAGCTTCTTCGCCGTGGTGAGGATTCCGGAGAATGACACGTCGTTCCCCTTGACTGTGTAGGGGAGGGGGATGAAGCGGCTTGACTTCGATGCTGCCCCCTCGACCTGCATACCGCAAGGCGAAGAGAGACCGGCATGCCGCCCGAACTGGTCGAGGAGCTGCCCCAGAGTGAGGTCCAGGGTTTCACCCAAGACACGCCAGCGCCCGTACGAAAATGCGACCACCATGCTGTGCCCCCCTGAGACGAGAAGTACGAGCGGGTCCTCCGTTGCTGTCAGTAGGCACCCGAGTTCTATGTGGCCTATCGCATGGTTGACAGGAACGATAGGTTTGGCCAAGGAGAGGGCTAGAGAGCGAGCCACGACGGCACCCACCCTTAGGCAGGGACCTAGCCCGGGTCCCATGGAATAAGCGACCGCGTCTATGTCGCCCTGGGCGACTCCCGAGGTGAGGAGCGCATCCCGGAGGACGCGCGGGGCTGCCTTCACGTGACTCAGGGAAGCCAGGTATGGATGGATCCCGCTTCCCTCCGGCGGGGTGTAGACCTCTCTCACGTCTGAGAGTATCTTCCCTCCTATCGAGGCGACGGCCACCGAGAAGGTGTGCGCGGTGCTTTCTATCCCGACTACGGACCTTCCCATGTCTACGGCTTCCGCGTCTGCCTGTAGAGGTCGCCGAGAAGGTTGATGTATGGCTTGACCTCGAGAAGAAAGTCGTCGAACTTCGCCCTCTCGAATCTGACGGAATGCTTTCCGTCCTCCGCAATGATCCTCGCGGCGAGGACAATCCCCCCGCTCCTCTCCGGCTCGGGCTTCAATCGGGGGAAGTGTATCAGGGCGCCGTATCCCACCTTCTTCCCCTTCTTAGTGAAGACGAGGTTATAGTACATGCTCATCGTCTGTGTGAACTGCCTCAGCTGCTTCTTTCTGCTCTCGCTCCTCTTCACGTTGTCAAAGTCAGTGGAGGAGAGGGTATCGACCATCTCTCTCACCGTCTTCAGGTCGCCCACCTTCGCGGTGTACCCGGCATACCCTATCGGGAGCTGGTAGACGGAGTGCATCACTGAATCCCAGTCGTCGAGGACGACGAAGGTCTTGGTGTCGAGGTTCATCTCTCGCCTTATCTCATCACCGAGGACGTCCTCGATCGTCAGCTGCCTCTTCTTAGCCACGTGGGGGTAGGATGAACCCATATAGTTATCACTTGCGTCTCGATCCAGGGACCGATGGCGGGGAGCGAGATTCAGTCGGTCGAGGTTTCCTTCTTCGTCCACGCCACAGAGGATGAGTCGAGGCTGGTCGGGGCTGTAAGCTCGTTTTTTTCGCTTTCGAAACCCGAGGTCGAGGCGCTCGAGGGACACTTCGGCAACAGGATATCGCACGTGACATACCGCGTTACGCGGGAGGGCGCGGCTCGCCTCTTCTCACGAATCGTCGCGCTCCTTTCGGGTGAGGAGACCGTGGCTATCCTAGGCGATAGGGGGAGGAACATCGACGAGGGAGGAGCGTTGTACCTGAGGTTCAGCAAACAGGAGCTGCTCGCCGGGAGGTTGGTTCTCGCTGAGAATGACCCCGTCCGCCTCAAGCTCAAGCCCAGGGGATACCTGAAGGGCGACCCCGCGACCTTCTACGCGGCAAGGCTGGGGCGTCATCCTCACTGACACGAATAAGGGAGTCGAGGCGAAGGTACATACTGTTCAGAGGGGAGAAGCCATTCACTTCCCGGACGAAGGAGAGCCTGGTAAAGCGACTCGCCCGCGAGAACGCCATCTCATCGAAGGCGACCCTCTGGCTCGGCCAGCACGTAATCATATTGACAAACCAGACCCGGGCGAGAGACATCGTGGACTCACTCAGCGGGACGGTCTGGAACGGGAACGCCCTCAGATGCGTTGCGGTCTCGGGAGTGATAGGTAAGCTCAAAAGGCTTGCTGCGACCTCCGTGGGTGGTTGAGCTCGCTTGGCCAAATACTTCAGTGAAGAGTATTTCAAGGAAGTAGAAACAAGGTTGAACTCCGACGCGAAGTGGCAGGACGGCACGAAAAACCTGAAGACGACCCTTGTCCTGGCTGCGACCGACCAGAGCGCTGGCTTCTCTGTCGCGGTCGAGAACGGAAAGACCACGATCCAGAGGGTGGAGCCCAACTTCCAGGCTGAGTTCGCGTTCGAGGGGCCGTACGAGGTGTGGACGAGGGTCGCGAGGGGGGAGCTGGACTTTCAGGCGGCCGTCCTGAAGGGTTCGTTGAGATTCAGGGGGTCCATAACGAAGATCCTCTTCTACAGGGACAGGTTCGTGAGGATAGCCGAAGTGATTAGGGAGGTCCCGAAGGAGTTCTAGGAAGGAAGGGACGGCACGAAGACATAGTAAGGATTCCCCTCGCTGCTTCTCCTCGCTTCGACCGTGAGCTTCATCCCCACCTTCGCTTTTTCGACAGGGACCCCCTCCAGCCACGCGAGGACCTTGATCCCGTTTGCAAACTCTCCTATCGCTATGATGTAGGGGTCGTCGTTCACGAAGCTGGCGGGGGTGACCTGGACGTAGGTGTAAGTCACAAGCCTCGCTTCCCTATCTAGGTCGACCCATTCGAATCGGTCGCTCATGCATCTCGGGCAGTCGGCCTGGGGCGGAAAGCTCTCGTTGCCACAGGCAGAGCACCTCGTTGTGACAAACCTTCCTTTCCCCAGTGCGTCCCAGAACTCACGGGTTCTGGAGATGGGGATGTCGAAGCGGAGGGTGAGGGACCTTCTCGAATGAAGGGTCGGCTGTTCTTCCTGCGTCACTACGCGCCCCTTGAGAGTATAGTAACGTAGGCGTAGTGACCCGTCCCCCCCACATTGTGGACGAGACCTATCCCGTTCTTGATGGGGGCCTGCCTGCTCCCCCCCTCCCCACGAAGCTGCTTTGTGATCTCCACCATCATCGAGACCCCAGTCGCACCTATCGGGTGCCCCTTCGCCTTCAGCCCCCCATCCAAGTTCACGGGGATTCTTCCGCCAATCTCGGTCTGCCCCTCCCTCACAAGTTTGGCGCCCTCGCCCTTCTCGCAGAATCCGAGGTCCTCGTAGGCCATTATCTCAGCGATTGTGAAGCAGTCGTGACACGTCGCCACATCGACCTCACGGGGAGTGACCTTGGCAGCCTTGTAAGCCCTCCTCCCGGCCTCGACCGAGGCCGTTAGACCGACGTAGTCATCTCTCTTGCTGAGGTTCGCCGAGTCGGAGGAGTAACCGATCCCCTTGATCCAGACAGGGGTATCGGTGAGTCTCCTCGCTACCTCTTCGTTCGCGAGTACGACCGCGGCCGACCCGTCGGTGAGCGGACAGGCATCGTACAGCTTGAGCGGCCAAGCGACGACCTGGGAGGAGAGGACCTTCTCGACCGTGATCTCTTTCTGGAACTGGGCGTAGGGGTTCAGGGAACCATAGTGGTGGGCTTTCACGGCGACCCTGGCCATGTCTTCTTCGGTCGTGTTGAACCGGTTCATGTGGGAGACAGCGTAGAGCGCGTAGTAGGCTGGGAAGGTCATCCCGTAGTTTTCGAACTCCCACATGTACGAGCCCGCCCTCCCGATCAGCTCAACTGAGGTCATGGTGTCCACCTCGGTCATCTTTTCCACCCCGACTGCAAGAGCGACATCAGACTCCCCGGTCGCCACGCTGTCATGCGCTGCCTTCACAGCGGCGCTCCCGCTCGCGCAGGCGGCCTCGACTCTCATCGTCCCCACCGAGCGCAGGCCGGCATACTCGTTTACTATGACGGCTGGGAGGGCCTCCTCGTACCAGCCCCCTGCGCTCCCGACGACGACGTTCTTGATCTCCTTCCTCTCTATCCCCGCGTCGGTGACAGCCTGCTTGATTGACTCGAAGGCGAGCTCTGCCACGTTGACGTCCTTCCTCTTCCCAAACTTGGAGTGGCCTGCCCCAACAATCGCTACCCTGTTCATCCCTCGCCTACAGCCCGAGCAGATCCCGCGCGAGTATCCATCTCTGAACCTCTGATGCCCCCTCCACTATATCAAGTGTCTTCGCATCGCGGAGGAACCTCTCGAGGGGAAGGAGTTTGCTCACGCCGTATCCTCCGTGAATCTGAATCGCCCTCTCGCAGGCCCAGACGGCAGTTTCACTCGAGAAGACCTTGGCCATCGCGGCCTCTCGCTGGAACGGCTTTCCCGTCTCCAGGAGGTAAGCCGCCCTGTAGGTCAGAAGCCTGGCCGCAGAAATCTTCGTCGCAATGTCGGCGATCAGGAACTGAATCGATTCGAACTTCGATAAAGTCTTGCGGAAGAGGACCCGTTTCTTTGCGTACGCCATCGAAGCGTCGAGGGCTGCCTCGGCTATTCCGACGGCCGCCGCAGCCGCCCCTATTCTGGCCTCGTCGAGCACCGCCATGGCAATCAAGAAGCCGTCGCCTTCGGTGCCGAGCACACTCGAGGCGGGGACCCTACAGTCCTTGAAGACGAGTTCTGCCGTCCCGGTCCCCCGCAGGCCCATCACCTCCAGCTTCGACCCCACTGTGAAGCCATCCGACCCCTTCTCGACGATCAAGGATGTTATCCCCGCAGCTCTGTCCTCCTGAGAGCCAGTCCGCGCGAAGAGGAGTATGAGGTCGGCGACCATACCTTGCGAAATCCAGAGCTTTGAGCCACTGATCTTGTACCATTCGCCGGCCTTCTCAGCCTTTGTAGAAATCCCCGCGGCGTCGCTTCCCGCCCCAGCCTCCGTGAGCCCGAAGGAGCAGATTATCTCCCCCTTCACGAGGCGGGGGAGGTACTTCTCCTTCTGCTTCGTGGACCCGAACTTGGCGATCGCGTTTCCCACGAGCCCGTTCTGGACTCCGATTATCAGCCCGGCAGAAAGACTCACCTTGGCGATCTCCTCGGCGACTATGATGGCGCCGACGGCCCCCAGCGCTAGACCTCCATATTCTTCAGGGATCGTGAGTCCCAAGAGTCCGTACTCCCCCATCTTCCTCGCAAGGCCCAGGGGGTACTCGTCGGTCCTGTCAAGTTCCTCAGCGATGGGAGCGATTTCCCGCTGCCCGAAATCCTTCGCCCACCTTCTTATCTCCTCGTACTCCTCCTTCACGACCACCTCCGGAAAATCGCTCACGAGTAGTCAAGGGCTGCGGGAGGACGGTCTGTTCATAACGCTTTCGAGTCACTCACTGAATTCGGCTTCTCCCTCGTAGAACCCGGTGAGACCCTTGAGCATCACGAGTTGCGGGCGAGGGAGTTGGGAAGCGGCTGCCGCGAGAGCTACCCTTCGTCAAGATCGGTGCCCGGGTAGAATCATCGAACACAACCAACCGAGAGAGAGGTCAGGCACGTCGGGCGAGGTCGTCCACTCGGAACCCTATGACCGGCTCTTCCCTGGCTCGATAAAAACCTAAAAGGAACGAGTGAGGAGTCGAGACTGACGATGAGGTGAACGCCGTCCCAGTCAGAGCCCATACAAGCTCCAAGGGGCAGATGATGAACTCGCGACGATACCGAGTCAGACCGATTCTCTCATTCATGAATTAATAGAAGGGAAAAAGGCGGGAAGGTATGGCGACGTCGAGAGAGGTCGAGTTACTGCTCGGAAGCAGGACGATTGCGGTAGTTGGGCTTTCCAAGGACCCGAGTAAGGAGAGCTTCAGTGTTTCACAGTACCTGAAGGAACAAGGCTACAGGATAATTCCCGTGAACCCCACAGCCTCTGAGATACTGGGCGAGAGGGCGTATCCGAGCCTGCTCGAGATTCCGGCGGAGGAGGCCAGGCGAATCGAGGTCGTCGACGTCTTCAGGCCCTCCGAGCAGGTTCCCCCGATCGTCGAACAGGCGATACAGCTGCGAAAGGCAGATGGGGCCAATCCGAAGATGATCTGGATGCAGCTCGGGATCGAGAACCCCGCTGCCGCCGAAGCGGCGAGGAGGGCGGGGATGGCGGTCGTGCAGAACCTCTGCGTTAGAACTGAGCACAGAAGGGTTGCCCACGCGCAACGGAGGGTGTGAGATTGGTGAAGAGCGTGAAGGTGCATGACGACACGCACCGTGTCTTGAAGCAGATGAAGAATCAGACGAGGGGGAAGAGCATCGACGAGGTCATACGAGGAATGATAAGGACAGCGACGGGCGTTTCTGTCGAGAGGTTCGCGGTCAGGAAGTCTCTCGACCTGACCAACTACATGGACCCTGAAAAGCAGAAATAGAATGAATCAAGACGCGGGGGAGGTTCGGCCGATGGCAAAGTTTGACGGAATCCTCGGGAAGGCTCTGCTAACCGTCACAGAGAAAGAAGACGAGCTGACCCTCGTCTTCGCTGACAACAGGTTTCTCTTCGTCACGCTAGAGAGGGGGAAGTTGAAGTCGGAGAGCGTTCCCGAGTAGCACGGTTACTCCTGCTCCAGAATCTCCACTCTTGTCGACCCGCCCACGAGAGTCTTGAACCTCTCCGCGTCCGCCCTTCCCCCGACGATCTTCCCGTAGTGCATAGGGACCGCCACCTTTGTCTTCATCGCCTTCGCCGCCTCGGCCGCTTCCTCAGGCGTCATGACGTAGGTTCCAGAGACAGGGAGGAAGGCGACGTCGACGCTAAGAGACTTCATCTCCGGGATTGCATCGGAGTCGCCCGCGTGGTAGAACTTGACTCCCTCCAGCGTAACGAGATAACCCACCCTCCCATCCTGTTTCGGGTGAAAAACCTGCCCGGGGGACCTGAACTTGTTCAGGTTGTATGCGGGGAGAGTCTCGATCACGACGCCCTGCAGCTCGACCCTGGAGTTCGGTGAGACGAACTTCTTCTCCAACCCAAACTCTGAGAGGCCCGATTCGCAGATTCTCGGCGCGACCACCTTCGTTGAAGGGGTCGTGAAACGCCGGATGTCGTCAGGATTCATGTGGTCGTAGTGCTCGTGCGAGAGGAGCAGGATGTCCGCCTTGAAGTTCCCCTTCGCCTGAAAAGGGTCGATGATGACGACAGTTCTGGATCCCTCCAGGACGAACGAGTCGTGTCCTAGCCAGTGGACTTTCACCTTCCCGTACGTCCACACGCCAAGTCACCCTCTACAGGTTGATCGCTTCTTCCTTGATGCCCGAGGCGTCAACGCTCAGAAGGTCCAGCCCGTTCCCGCTCATCGCGTCCCTCTGAATGGCCGCCTTTATCGAGGAGACAAGAACCTCCCTTGCCTCTTTGTGCGTGATGGAGGGAGAGTAGGCCGCCTCGACGACGGCGATCGCCATCTCCGCGCCCGTCCCTATTGCGGCGTATTCGTCGGAGATTACACTTCCGAGGGGGTCCAGGACGTAAACGAGGGGCTTGTTGCCGACTCCACCCAGGATCACCTGCGTGAGCAGAGGGGCGTACCTCCTTTCGAACATGAGCACAGACATGAGCTTCGCGACGGAGTTCGGCTTCAGGAATCGCCTCGACTCGAGCTCCTTCAGCTTCGCGTAGGTTGAAACCTCCCTGACGAGGTTCTGCATATCGGCGATCATTCCGGCGCAGACGACGCCTACATTCTCGGTGACCTTGAAGACCTTCTTCCCGGTCTTGCTGATGACGTAGTTTCCAAGTGTTATTCTCCTCTCGGCGCCTAGAATTACTCCGTCCTTGTAGGCGATCCCTACCGCTGTCGCTCCCGGGATGTAAGCTTCCATGGAAAGATCAGAGCCTGTAGGCGCGCCCTCTAGACGCCTTATTAGAGCTTGTGCTTGGCGGGCCTTATCGAGGCAGCCCAGGCCTTACCCTGAGAAGCGAAATCGTACGAACATCCGGTGAAGAGGCTCGCGACGTGAAGGCTCGTCTTCAAGTGCTCCGATACGTGCGGAAGAAGGATCATCGAATCCGTCGCCGCAAGAGAGAGGAAGGGGGCGATGGTGTCGGAGAGATGGACGTCGACACACGCTCCACTCTGGTATGCGGCGGCGAATTCTTTCGCGGCTTCACGACCCACGCTTTCAGCGCTCTTCCCAAGGGCCCCGATCGAGTCGGAACCCAGGAGGCAGTCCGCGCGGGTCGTCGAGATCAGTACGGAGGAGCCGGGAGAGTCGGAGAGAACCTGGGAGGCGGTGGCGCTCTCGACATCGATCCCTTGACCCCGAAGGTACGACTTGGCGGCATGCGACTGCCTCTCTGCGACCTGAGCGGGGAGTCTCCCGCACCTGCTCACGACGACGACGGAAGCCGTAGGGTTTGACCCCCTCTCCGCGAGTCTGAGGGGTGCGACCTCCTCGCAGGGCTCGACCGAGGCCTTGACCGCCCCTCCTCCGTTTGGGTAATAACCGCGCTTCGAGGCTTCCGCGCGGCATCTCACCCCAATCAACTTCAGAGCGGGGAGGACGACGTTCGCAAAGTAATCGAATGTGGGACTCCACGGCACGTCCGTTCCCCCCAGAAGCTCGAGGTCTAGGCTCGACCCCGAAAGAGACGCCGCGGGGACGACCGCCTGAAGAACTAGGGTGATGCTGGCCGCGGTCCCCATGTCGACCTTCATCGACGATGCCTCGACGACCCCGGGATAGAAAGTGATTGCGGTAGACCCGACCTCTCCGCCCTCAAGCCTGCCTCCGCAGACCTCGCGAAGGATCTTGAGGACAGAAGCGTGCTGCGGGCGGAGCCCGGGGTTGTTCCTTCCCGCCCTCACCTTGATGACGCGCACTGGCCGGCCCAGGATGATCGATAACGCTACGGCAGTCCTGAGAATCTGCCCGCCGCCCTCGCCGTACGAGCCGTCAATCTCGAGTAGCTCCATCGCGACGCCTGTCGAAGGGTCGAAGAAAAATCAATCCGTCGATTTTCCCGACCTACTCTTAAATATCCCGCGGGAGCCGCGAAGAATCAAGGGAAATTTGCGCGTCGGCCTCCTTGTGGGAAGATTCCAGCCATTCCACTATGGGCATCTTGCCGCGGTGAAGTATGCGTTGAAACAGGTCGACTACCTCTACATCGTCGTGGGGAGCGCGCAGAGGAGCCACGAGCGAGACAACCCTTTCACAGCTGGCGAGAGAATCGAGATGATCAAGGGCGCCCTAGACAACGACAGCGTCGACGGAGCGAGATGGATGGCGATACCAATCTCCGACGCCGACTCACACTCTGTCTGGGTCTCGACCGTGAAGTCGATGGTCCCGAGGTTTGACGTTGCCTTCACGAACGACTCCCTAACTTTCAGACTCTTCGAGGAGGAGGGACTCGATGTGAAGCCCGTCCCCTACTTAAAGAGGGGGGAGTACTCGGCCACGAACGTCAGGACGAGAATATTGGAGCGGCGGGATTGGGAGAGGTTGGTGCCTTCGGACGTCGCAAAGAAGGTGAAGGAATTCGGGGGAGTCGATAGGGTGAGAGAGCTTTTGAAGAAGGACCTCCCAGGTGAATAAGAATGAGCCTCGAGAAACAGAAGCTGATCATGCTCCCGGGGCCGACGAACGTCTCTGAGAGAGTCATGAAGGCGATGACGAGGCCCATCATCAACCACAGGGGACCCGAGTTCGGGAAGCTATTTCTCGGATTGAGAGAGAAGGCGAAGAGCCTCTTCCAGACAGGGGGAGAGGTAGTACTCTTTTCATCGTCGGGGACTGGGGGTGTCGAGGCGGCCGTCTGGAACATCATCAGAAAAGGAGACACCGCGATCGTTCCCGTCTTTGGAGAGTTCAGCGAAAGGTTGGCGGAGACGGTTGAGCTGGCCGGCGGCAGGGCGGTGAGGGTGAAGGCGGATTACGGCACCACCCCGACCCTCGCACAACTCGGGAGGGCGATCGAGGGGCCTCGGGAGTTCAAGGCTCTCTTCCTCGTCCACAACGAGACGAGCACGGGGACCGCCGTTCAGTACGTCGAGGAGGCGTGCAGGCTGGCAAAGGCGCACGACGCGTTCGTGGTCGTCGATGCGATATCAAGCCTGGGCGGCTACTCGATCCCTGTCGACGGATGGGGGGTCGACCTCTGCGCGACGGCGAGCCAGAAGTGCATCGCGGCACCGCCGGGGATGGCTCTCGTTTCCGTGAGCGAACGTCTCCTGAAGTACCTGAAGAAATCTCCTCCGGCCACACGCTACTTCGACATCGCGAGGTACTCGGATTACGGCAGCAGGGGCGAGACACCCTTCACGCCCGCCCTTCCGATCTTCTATGCCCTCGACGAGGCACTGGATGAGCTGCTCGAGGAGGGGCTAGCCAATCGAGTCAAGAGGCACGAAGTAAACTCTGCCGCTCTCTACGCCGGTCTGGGGAAGCTTGGGCTCAAGTTCTTTGCGGCGACAGAGGTGAGGTCGAGGACCGTCGTGGCGGTGCGATATCCCGCCGGCGTCGACGACGCTACCTTCAGGAAGAAGCTCAGCGAAGAGTTCGGTATCCTCGTGGCGGGGGGGTTTGGTCCCTTCAAGGGGAAGATGTTCAGGGTGGGTTGCATGGGGTTGGTGTCCGGGGAGTCCGTCGATGCCACCATCGGGGCGGTCGAGAAGACGCTGAAGAGTATTCACGGCGCGGCAAGATAGCAGGGCGGCCGGCCGCCCTCTTCTCCTCGCGACACCGGATCAGGCGCGCGGAGATCAAACGTGAACGACAGGGCCCCAGAGGGCGGAAGGAAGGAAGGAAGGTCACGAGCCCCGAGATTCCTGCTTAAGAAGAACGAAGCCTTAAGTGTGATAGAACTACGTGCCCTCGTCCTGATGACCTTCTCCAAGGGCGACCTCCTCCTCACCAACTACACGGCTAAGGTGAAAGACACGGGCGAGGTGATAGAGACGACGAGCGAGGGGGAGGCGAAGAAGTTCGGGATTGTCGACTCCGAGAGGAGGTACGGACCGAGACTCGTCGCGGTGGGCGAGGGATGGGTCCTGGCGGGGCTCGACGAGGAGATAAAGAAGATGGAGACGGGTGAGAAGAGGGCGATCGAACTCCCCCCCGCGAAGGCGTTTGGCGAGAGAGACCCAACAAAGCTGAGGATGGTGCCGCTAAGGAAGTTCGGAGAGAGAGCCTCCGAGCTGACGGTGGGGGACACCGTTGACGTGGAGAACAGGGTCGGCACGGTACGATTCATCGGTTCGGGAAGGGCCCAGGTTGACTTCAACCACCGGCTGGCGGGAAAGACACTGATTTACGAACTCGAGGTCGTCAAGAAGCTCGAGACGGACGATGAGAAGATACGCGCCCTCATCGAACGCAGGTTTGTGACCGAGGGTGAGAAGGTGAAGTTCAGTGTGGAGGGGGGAGGAGCACTTTCGATCGAGATACCCGAAGAACTATTCCTTCTGGAGGGGCTCCAGATCATAAAGAGAGGAATCTCAAGCGACATCTTTCGCTTCTTGAAGGGGATCGAGAACGTCACCTTCAGGGAGACTTTCGCGAGGAAGGTCAAGGCGGAGGAGGCGGAGGCTCCCGGGAGAGAGGCTCCTGAGCAGGCCGCAACCCTGCCGAGTTAGAAGACGCCTGTCGACTTTGCCAGGCGAAGCGCCTTCTCTCTGTTCAGCTTGTTCCGCGAGAGAATCGTGTAGCGTTCAGGTCTTATGGAACTCGCCTTAACTAGGGCCTCGACGACCTGCTCCTCCTTCAGGTCCATCTCCGAAGCGGTCGTGGGAGCCTTTACGTGCTCGAGGGCGGACCTGACTCCCTCCCAGTCAAGCCCGTGGAGCTTCGACATCATTATCGTCCCGATCCCGCACTTCTCGCCGTGCAACCCCACGCCAGGAGCCAGGAGGTCCAGGTAGTGACTGAAGAGATGCTCGGCGCCGCTGCAGGGCCTGCTGGAACCCGCTATCCCCGCCGCCACCCCGGCGCTTATCAGCGCCTCAACGATGTCTCTGACACTATCGATCCCAAACTCGCCTATCTTCTTCGAGCCCTCGAGGACGACCGAGGCACTCATCAGAGCCAGGCTCGCGGCATACCCACCGTAGTACTCCCCCTTCACATCGTGGGCGAGTTGCCAGTCCCTCACAGCGGTCATCTTGGAGACCAGGTCTCCGCAGCCAGAAGAGAGTAGCCTGCGTGGGGCTGAGGCTATGACGCGGACGTCGGCGAGGATCCCGACGGGTGGCTTCGCCTTCACCGAGTATGGCCTATCGAGCCCCTTTATCGAGGCGAAGGGACTAGAGATTCCGTCGTGGGAGGCGCTCGTCGGGACGCTGAAGAACGGGAGGACGCTCCTGAAGGCCGCGAGCTTCCCCACGTCGACGCTCTTCCCACCACCGAGCCCAATTATGCAGGAGGCACCCCTCGCCGCCGTCATCACCCTCTCGACATTCTGGATGTCGGCCGCGGTCACCTTCACCCACTCCACCGACCCGTTCAGAGACGAGCTTACGACTTCGCTGACCTTCTCGTGGACCTTCGTGCCCGCCGCGACGACCGCCTTCCTTTTTTTCGTCCCGCCCTCCTCGATGAAATCGCCCAGCTTCGCCAGCACGCCTCGCCCGATAAGAATCCTCGTCGGAAACTCCATGAGGTGCGCCGAATCGCTCACGAAGTTTTCAACGGGGCTGACGATATAAGTCTAGTATAGACGTATCGCTTCTTGCACGGCGGGGTGAATCGCGGGCACCCTGTAAATCCGCTGTATCGCATAAGCGAGGTTCTCGACCTTCCTCTTCTCTCCGTGGTTGACGATGACCTGCTGTATCTTCGGCCTGAGCTTCCCGATGAACCGAATTATCTGGTTGTAGTCGCTGTGCCCACTGAACCCCTCAACCCTCTGGACCTTGCACCTGACGTCGACGATCTTGATCTTCCCATTCTCACCCATCAGGCTCGCCTGACTCGACCCGTCCAGGACCCTCCTCCCGAGCGTCCCCTGCACCTGGTAAGAGACGAAGAGCATCTTGTTCTTCTCGTTCGGGGCTATAGTCCCAAAGTACTCCAGGACAGGACCCCCCTCGAGCATCCCTGATGTGGCCATGATTATGGCGGGGCCCTCCCTCAGCGCCTCCTCCCTGTTCGAGGGGTGCTCGATGGCGGTGAAGTACTCTGAGAGGAAGGGATTCGTCCCCTCGTCGAGCATCATCGTCCTCAGCTCTCTCGAGAGGTAGTCGGCGTAAGAGACGTGAATCGCGGTCGCCTCAGAGATCATCCCCTCTATGAAGACCGGAGTCTCGACGAGAGCCTTGTTCTTCATGTACCTGTCGATGACGAGGAGTATCTCCTGTGCCCTTCCAACCGCCGGGATCGGGATGAGCACCTTCCCCCCATCCTTGAGGGTCCCGTTTATCGCGTTCACGAAGTTCATCTCTACCTCCTCCCTCAGAGGCATGATGTCCTCCTTCGCTCCGTAGGTGCTCTCCGTGATTAGTGTCTCGACCCTGGGATAGTTCCAGGTGGCCGAGTCGAGGAGCAGAGTCCTGCCGTACTTGTAGTCTCCGCTGTAGACGACGTTGTGCGCCCCCTCCCCGATGTGGAGGTGGACCGTCGAGGAGCCGAGTATGTGCCCGGCGTTGTTGAGGACGAGCTTGATGTCCGGCGAGATGTCAGTCACCATCCCGTACGGCAGAGTGATGGCGTGCTGAATCACGTCCCTGATGTCCTTCTGGTCGTAGATTACCCTCCCCCCCTCTATGTTCGCGATCTTGACGAAGTCATTCTGCAGGAGAGTCATCAGGGGAAGGGTCGGCTCGCTGCAGTAGACCGGCCCGTCGTAGCCGAACTTGTAGAGCGCGGGGAGGAAGCCCATATGGTCCAGGTGCGAGTGGCTGATTATGACTCCGTCAATCTCCTCGAGCCCCACGTCGGCCCAGTCCAGGCGGGGGTACGCATCCCAGTTGTTCCGGGCACCGGGATGGATTCCGCAGTCGAGCAGGACCTTGCTCTCAGATGTCTCCATTAGGAGGCAAGACCTCCCCACCTCCTGAAAAGCGCCGAGAGTCTTGATCGTGACCTGCTCAGAAGAGGTGAGGCGTGGGCGGAAGATGGACTCACCAAGGTCCCTCAGAAATAGCTCCCTCACCGCGTTCCCCGACTTCAGGGCGAAGTTCACATTCTGGATAGCCGTCGATGTCAGGTGGGGCGCCTTCCTCACCTTTATCTTCCATCCAGTCTGCTCCATTGCGTTCCCGAGGTCGAACCCCCCCTCCTGCGATAGGACCTTCGGGTTCCCCACCTCCGCGGTAACCTCGCCGAGGGCGTCGTCGAAGAAGTAGCTCGCCACCGCCGCCTCTTGAGGGAAAAGCCTGTCGAGTATCGCCCTCGCCTCGTCCTCTGGTTTCCTTATCGACTTCTCCGTCCTTGTTACCACACGCTTCTTGAGGGAGTTAACGATCTCCGAGATGATGTAGTTGTTCTTCTGCAGGTAGTTGGGATTCTTGGTGTAGAGAGCGATCCTGGGCCCTTCGTACTCTATCCTCGTGATCTGAGCCTCCGCTGGGATGTTGTTCAGGATCGTGCTCATCAGGTTGACCTGATTTGCCTTCTGTGCCAAACTCTAATTGTGACCCGAAAACTGAGCCAGGAGCTTCTCCTTCTCCTGCTCCGTGACCTCCCTGTACCCGCCCTTGTCGATGACGGCGACGTCGAAGTGGTCACCTGTCGCAACGTTCCGCCTCATCGCCCCGAGTATCGCCTTCGCGGCTAGGGGGTATCCCCTCGAGGTGGCCATCCCCTCCTTGAACTCCGCTTCCAAGATTCCGTAGGCCACGGGAGAGCCGCTACCAGTCGCGACGACGTGCTCCTGACTCACCGACCCGAAGAAATCGATGTTGTACATCGAGCCACCCGACTTGTCCACCCCACCGACGAGAACGTCGGCGATGTAGGGGTAGAGTCTGGATGCGAATAGGACGTTCGAGACGAGGCGCGCGGCCGACTTCACGGGCATCTCGCGCGTCTTCTCGATTCTGTAGGCGCTGGTGTAGTACTTCAAGGTGTCAACGATGCTCTGGGCATCGGCGACTACCCCGGAGATCGTCATCGCTATGTTCTCGTCTATCTGCAGAAGCTTCCTCCCCCTTCGGTGCGCTATGAACCCGCCCGAGGTGACTCTCGTGTCGGTGGCGAAGACGACACCGTCGCTGCAGACGAGCCCCACGGTCGTGGTCCCATGGTATACTAGGGAACCCGGGATTTCTTTTCTATCCAACCTATTGACACCCCTCTTCAGTTAGACCACGCAGATACCTGAACGGTAATCTGGAGGGAATCCCTTTGCTTATTTAACGTTTCTAGTGAATCGTCTTGTCGGCACTACTGGAGGCCACGCCATATCTTTACGCCGGGGGGGGTTATCACCACGCGCTCGTCGCCCAGCCTCGCGATGTCTCCCCCGATCGCGGTCGCAAATTCGTAGAGCTGCTCGACGGTTGACTTCAGTTCGTCGACGCTCTTCTGCGCCAGCGGGGTGACCTTGAGGATGATTATCGTCTTCTTGGTCACGTCCTCCTGGATCTTCGGGATCTCGTCTATCGACCTGAGCGCGAGGGCCTTGAGCAGGATGCCGGCTCCCCTCCCCTCGAGGCTCTTCACCTCCTCTTCAACGGCTCCCGACGACAATTCCTACCTGCTTTTCGATGCGTACCTCCCCTGTTATTAAAGATAGACGAGCGCGTGTCGGCCGCGGAGACTCGGGACACCTACACCAACTTATAGAGATTCCAGAACCTATCACCGACGTAGTGCAGGTTCTTGAGGGATGGTCCCTTCTGCACCCGCGCCATCTCGGAGCTGCTGAGCAGTGACCTCCCCACCGATATACCCCTCCCCTTCTTCTCCTCCCTGACGACCACGAGTCTACCAGCCTCCCCCCACTCATCAAAGGTACGTATCCCGGGCCTCATCACATCGGCCCCGTTCAGGACGAACTTTATCGCGCCCTCGTCCACCCGGGCGGAGGGGAAGAGTCCGAGAGTCTCCTGTGACCCGAGAAACGGGACCGTCTCCTCCTGGGTTTCGATGAAGGTGTACCTCTTGTCGAGGCTCACGAAGATAACCCCCTCGCTCGGTTCGGCGGCCGAGACCTGGGCAGAGCGGGGGAGGTCGAGGTTGACGGAGAGCTTCTCTCGGATTCTATCGATCGTCTCCTGCGAGTCGCGGTGGGAGAGGACCCATCTCTTCATCACCGTCGGGACATCTCACACTTAAATAAACGCCACAAGATGCAAGAAAGAGAGACGCCGGTTTGTCCGTCGACATGGCGGTGAAGGTCCTGGACGAGAGCCTCGGAAAGGTCGTTCTAATCAAGCTGAAGGGAGGGAAGGTCATCCGTGGTGTCCTGCAAGGGTTCGACCAGCACATGAACCTCTCCCTCGAGAGGGCGGAGGAGGTCAACGAGGATGGGAAGTCGAACTCCTTGGGAACGCTCATCGTAAGGGGAGACAACATCATCATGATCTCCCCGCCACCCAGCTAGTCGTTCGCTTGCGCGCGCGCACGACCCGAAACCTAATAACTCCAAGCTTCGACTACCGAGAGCGTTCCCTTGGCCGACCCGTTGACCGTTCTTCTTGCGGGCCTAGGAGGCGGGCTAGTCGGAGTCGGAGCCTCTTACTACGTATTCTACTCGAAGCCCAAGCCCACGAAGGCTCTCACGCGGGACGAAGGGGGAAGGCTGAAGACCGCCACGTTCTCTTTGGCGGAGCTGGAGCGGTCGAGGAGGGAGATGAGGACCATTGTTCTCGAGAGGGACCTTCTCTCTTCGGCGCTGATGAAGCTCTACGAGGCGGAGACCGAGGGGAGGATAACGAAGGAGGAGAGGGAGATGATCACGAAGAGGTACACCACGCAGATAAAATCGTTCGAATCGAAACTCAAGGACGTGGAGCTTGTCGTCGAGGTCGGGGAACTCGAGAGATTGAGGGACGACCTGATGTCCCTCTTCAGGGATAAGGTACAGAACATCGAGGCGAGGCTCGAGCAGGCGAAGGAGAGGCTGGCCCCCTCAGCGGCGCCCGAGCTGGCGAGGACGAGGGAGGCGCAGGCGAGGCGAGTCGAGCGCGCGGATGACCTCGAGAAGGTGATCGAAAGGAAGACGGCGAGGCCAGAGGTGTCCGAGGCGGACCGGAGGGTGAAGGCGATCCGCGACGAGGTGATGGAGGCCCTCACGAAGCTGGAGCAGATCGACTTAGAGAAGCAGCAGGAAAAGGCCTGATGGAGAAAATCCGCCCTGGACTGAGGGGCGTGGCCGAGAGGGTCGCCCGTTCAATAAACGATGCGACTCTCCTTGGGTTGGGGAGCGGTTCTACCGTCGCCGGGCTCCTGGAGGAGCTCTCCCCGCTGCTCGCCAAGAAAGGCGTAAGCGTCAGCGGCGTTCCCACCTCAACCCAGATTGAGATGGTCGCCACGAAGAACGGAATATCTATCGTCCCTTTCATGGGCTCAGTTGACCTCGTCATCGACGGAGCCGACCAGGTCGACAGTAGGCTGAATCTCATCAAGGGAGGGGGAGGGGCGCTCCTCAGTGAGAAGGTCTTGATGAGTAGCGCGAAGAACGTTGCCGTTGTAGCGGGGGAGGAGAAGTTCGCCCCGAAACTCTGCACGGGCGGCGTGAAGGTTCCGGTCGAGGTGGCTCCTTTCGCGCGAAAGAGCGTTAAGGTGAAACTCTCTCAATTGGGGGGTGCCCCTGAGGAGCGTCTCCTCCCGAAGGGTTATCCTTACTTCACAGAGAATGGGAACGTGATTCTGGACACGAGTTTCGCTCCCATCGACGAGCCCGCCGCCCTAGAGGGGAGGGTGAAGAACCTCCCGGGGGTTGTGGAGGTGGGGATCTTCACCATCAAACCCATCACCGTGTACAAGGTGAGGGAGAGCGGAAAATTCGAGGTTCTGGGATGATGATGATTGAGGAGCCTGCCCTCAGTAGGCTTGATCCTTCCCGGCGAGCACGTCTCGAGCGCCACCGGGCGGTTTAGCCGCGCGAATTGAGTAAATTTATATCGGGGCGATTCGCGGCGAATTTGTCAACCTCTTGACGCGAGAAGTCGGCTATAAGACAAGACCAATCGACCAGAACTTTCTGCAGAAGCCGGCCGAGTTTCCGATAACTGGCGAGCACTTCGGTCACAAGGTTCGTTCGGGAGGGATGAAGAGGCTGGACGGGGACGGAAAGCCTTACCCCACCGCGAACGGGATCCATGGCACTGCGGTTGCTGTGGACTACGAGGCCTGCACGGCCGACGGCGTCTGCATGGACGTCTGTCCCGTCTTCGTATTCGAGTGGTTGCTCAACCCAGGGCAGGCAGGGACGGGGAAGGACAAAGTCGTGCAGACGGGGAGCGCGGACTACAATGCGTACAGGAGCGACAAGTCCGATCCGGTGAGGGAACCGGATTGCATCTTCTGCATGGCGTGTGAAACCTCGTGTCCCACCCAGTGTATTAAGATAACTCAGCCATAGGTACTGCAGTACCCTCAGAGTGGAACATATTCTAATCCAATTACACTTCTCATGCAGAGTTTGCCGTCGGTAATCAGAGCCTAAACCCAGGCTCTGGGATCATCTTGTAGATCTGGTCGAACGTGTCGCATTCACCGAAGTCGTCGTTGAGCCAAAGCAAAGCATGATGGATTGATTCATGGACAAGCACGGAAACAATGTTCCTAGAATTGCAGCCATTGCAGATTACCACACACGGGTCCTCATCTCGACAGAGAAATTCCTCGTGAACGGCAAGGCACCCGAACAAGGATGTCAAGATGCGTTCATGAACTTCCTCGTCCGCTCGTCTTGCTGCTTTCCACTGCAAAGTGCAAAGGACTCGACGGGAATCAAGCAATCGTAACGCCTCGAGAAATCAATCTCTTGCGGATTAAAGCATCCACGAGGTACGATTGGGCGACGAACGTCAGCGCCCAAGGGCAAGATAGCTGACCGAGAAGCTGTGGATGCCGCGATTCTTGATTCGAGTTGTTTTCGTTTGAAGACATTCCACTGCCAAAGCCTGGACGCTGCGGAGGAAAGAAAGAGGGAGGGGTTACGTTTACCGGGTGTTTCTTTAGGAATTCTTGCTCAGCTTCTTTGACGAATTGGATTCTCTGTTGCTTGAACTTGTCTTGGAGTTTCTGGACTCTGCTTTTGACGTTTTCCCACAGTTCACCTTTAGCTATTGAAAGGGCTAGTTCAGATCTCTCTAGTTTCTCTTGATGTCGTAGCGAGATTCTTCGAATTAATGATTGCGAGTTTTCGAAGTTTGCAATCATCACCCGATAGTAGTCCTTCCGCCTCACGATGTGGTATTTGCTTGTCACTGTTCCCACTTCCTTGTTAAGGTATGGTGCGAGTGGCTTCAGGCCCAGTTGACTGAGACATCTATGACAGAATTCTAGGAGTTCGGTATCGGTATTCCAGATGGAAATCGTGATTGCGGTAGTGCGTGCGTTGGGATAGACTCCGACGTTGCCTTCTGCGTCGATAAGACCTGCCACGTATGACAGTGCTCTGCTTTCATCAGCCGCAATCCATTCCCTATGTTTGTCTCGCGTATCGAGAAGAAAGCCGAAGCTCTCGTGAAGGATAGTGCTGAAGTTCCATTCGTAGGTCTTGGTGTCCTTCTTGTATCTCGGATGCTTGTAGACATGTCCGTATGGGCTGAATAGGCTCGTGAATAGGTCTGCTTGCGCAGGATGAGTCGTGCTCATTGAGATTCTGATTGCCGTGGCGAAAGGTACAGATGCCGAAAGGTCCCCATGGCGAAATGCGAGAAGGTACGCTTTGTCCTCATCCGTTCCGTCGAATGGCTTCCGTTCGTACTTTCGCACTTTTGTGTGAATCCCTGCGAGCCTGGCCTCTTCGAAATCTCTTGGTTGTATTCCGAGTTGTCTTGCTAGCCACGACATGTATCCGCTCGTCTTGTTTCCGACTAGTTTGGCCATGTCTGTGAGTGAGATGCCCTTTTCGTGGTGCAGGTGCTCGATGAACTGTCTGATCATCTGCCTCCTTTCTTCGTCTAGGTGCTTGATGCTCAGCTTGTGCGTCCGCAGCAGTTCGATGACTTGCCTTTCCTCCCGCGTCAGTTCTATGTCCACGGTTTGTCCCCCTTGACTCGCCGCAGGATTATTCACGTCATTCTTTCGTGTTTCCATGTAGTTCTCCTCGTTCCGTTTTGAAGTGGCTGGTTGTTTTGTCGACCTGGTTTGCTCTGTTTGTGGTTTGTTTCTCTATCCGTTTGGATAGAACTTGGCTTGTTCCTCCACCCTTTTCCTTTTCAAGGCGGAGATTGACTGGTTCGAACCATCTAGGTTCATTGGCTGACAGAGTTTTTTCATAACCCCGTCTCCTCTTCGACTCCCGGCCGGGTTGCCTCATCGCGCGCTCAAGGCCTAAGGAGACACTGGTGCCGACCTTGACCTCGGAACTCAATCGAGGGCCGCGTGAGCTTATCAGGGCCAGCAAGCGCGTTCGGTATCACCTGACGAAATATGTTCGTGGAATATTTAACCCCCCATATCGGTACGGAGCCCAATCAAGGTCCCTACGTGTACGCGGCCGTTCCGGCGAGCTACGCTGTGGTGAGTATCGGGATCACCCCGGGACCCGGGTACGGAGTGACAGGATTGTGCCCAGGACTGATAGCGGACGAATATCTTTGGCCGGCGAAGGGAGGGACGACTTCGCCGTCCATAATGACCAATTCCACGCTCTGGGCAGAGATTTCTGTAAGTCTCACCCCATAGATAGATTACAATTGCGAGAAGACTTACTTACCACCTGCGGCACACGCAGCGAAGAAGTTGAAAGTTGAGTAAAGCTCCAGAATCTCACAACATCTACGAGCTGCCACCCGGATTACCCGTTCCGATTGACGATGGAGCGTGCGCGCACCTTCCCGGAATGCCGATGCCATCTGCGAAGCTTCACTCCACGTCCGGGAAGATCGTAGATGTGGCGTCAGCCTCGAAGCAGAAGGCTGTGTTCTTCTTCTTCCCCGCTGCAGGAAGACCGGGCGTTCCCTCACCGGTCGGTTGGAACGAGATCCCAGGAGCCCGTGGATGCACCCCCCAGATCTGCTCCTTCAGAGACTCCACCGCAGGATTTCGGGTGCTGGGGTTTCAGATTTTCGGTGTCAGCGCACAACGTCCCGTGGATCTGATGGAGATCGCACATCGCAACAAGATTCAGTACGAGCTCTTGAGCGACTCCGAACTGAAGCTTGCGAAAGAGCTTCGTCTCCCGACGTTCGGAATAGAGCCTCCCGACCAGCTCCTCCCCAAGACTTGCATCAAACGACTCACGCTCGTAGTAGAGGCCGGCAGAATCCGGAAGGTGTTTTATCCCGTCTTTCCCCCCGACAAGAACGTTGCTGAGGTTCTCTCCTACCTAACTGGCATCGGCGGGAAAGCGCCGTATGCCATAAAGTGACGATGGTAACTAGCACTACCGAGGAGGAGCCAAAACGATTGCCTGATACTCAGTTGTGCCCTTGCTGCGGAGGAAAGATGGATGCAATTGACAAAGCGGAAGGTCGCATCGAGCTTAGGTGCCAAGGGTGTGGTATGAGCGAGGTTCGAATCCTCTGACCAGCGGGCGCGAAGAGAATTCGTTGTATTGCCCGGGTTCTGTTGGTTCTGTCCGCTCCAGTAGGATAGTGTCATCTCCACAGAGATGGTTCCCGGGTGGACGACCTGGTATGTTACACCACTCCAACAGCCCGGCGTCAAAGCACTCCCCGAGTCTCCGGGATTCAGGGCGGCGATGAACTCCGCGCAGAGGCACCTTACCCCCTGGTTCTCGGCGATGACGGATGTGGAGCTTATCGCGGCTGAGAGGGAGCTCCCGCAGCCTCGCGTCACGTACACCGCCTCACTACCTACGTTCTTGTAGGTGACCGATAGCGTGAGGTACACCTTCCCGGTGGCGTTGTCCTTGGTCGTCTGGGCGCTCACAGATGACACCTGAAGCGGCGAGGACGGGGAGAAGGTGTAGCTACTCGCAGAGGTTGTCGAGATAGTTGACGATGTGGTGGTGAATGAGGTCGTCGTGCTAGTCGTGGAACCCGCTGCGGGCCCCGGCGAGGCGTAAAGGCTCGCCGCTACTACGAAGGAGACGACAACTATTGCGACAACCGCCACCAGCGCCCTCTGGTCTCGAACCATACCTCAGGATTGTTAGCGGGGGGATTAGAACCTAACTTCTGGAACCCTTGTTTCAATTCATAGAACGATTCATCTGCCCCCCATGAGGTCTTCGGCCGGCCATTCACTTATCACCTTCTCGCCTGGCAGGCTGGCGAGATGTCACAATCG